>Ga0136642_1000619_pt1 | contig 17437 bp, 15 predicted proteins | sample LowCatLa1302831Y_FD_115313 | JGI IMG/M metagenome (GOLD analysis project Ga0136642, IMG submission 115313) | Freshwater microbial communities from Lower Cathedral Lake, Yosemite National Park, California, USA - 13028-31Y | ecosystem: Environmental > Aquatic > Freshwater > Lake ... | reverse complement strand
CTTAAAGAACTCTGCTGACTTTGTAACCTATCGTGGAATACTGCGTGGTCTAGTCATTCAACCACAAGAAACCCCTGACTTTCCAGTAGAGCCTAAGGCGGTTTGGAGTTAATGAGTGAATAACATCAATTCTATAGAGGCGAGGCTCAACACCCACGAGGAGGTATGCGCTGAGCGTTACCTTGGCATCAACGCCCGCCTAAAAAGACTAGAGCAGATCCTGTTGTGCTCCTGTGGTTTCATTATTGTCACATTGCTCTCCATTGCATTTAAATTGCACTGATGAATAATGTCAGACCCATTTGGAATAACAGAGGGAGTGAAGACTCTCAGCGGTAGCCTAGACTCCGCCCGTGAAGGATCTAAACAACTAAGCAAGTCCATTTCAGACATCCAACAAGATGCTGTTGACCTTGCAAACCAAAGAGCCAACGAGCGCATCCGCACCAAACGAGAAGCAGAGCTCAAAAAACAAAACGCGCTCATCAAGGCACTAGAGGAATGGAAGCGTAAGAAGCAGATCTCCGACGAGGAGGCCAACCTTAAAATCAACTTTGTAAAGAAGTACGGCGCCAAAGAATGGGAGACACTTTTGAAAATTAAATTGGATATAGAAGAAATTGAACGAAAGAATAACGCAGAATTTCAGCATGACCTTAAAGCGGTTAGAAGAGTGCAGCTCTACTGTTTTGCACTTGCTGCGGTCATTGCGTGGTATTGTACTTGGGGTTATAAGGGGTAAATGATATGGAATGGCTTAAACAAATTGCACCTACTATTGCTACTTGCCTTGGCGGCCCCCTTGCTGGTCTTGCTGTCACTGCTATCTCTAAGGCTCTGGGAGTGGACGAGGACAAGGTCCAAGACACCATCAACGAGGGCAAACTCAGTGCCGACCAAATCGTCTGCATCAAGCAGGCCGAGATTGAGCTCCAAAAAAGCGCCCAAGAGCTAGGCCTCAACTTTGAGCAGTTAGCTGTTCAAGACCGTGCCTCCGCCCGTGACCTGCAAAAAGAAACCAAATCCATCGTGCCACCAATTCTATCCGTCTTGGTGACGGTCGGGTTCTTTGGCATTTTAATTGGCCTCATGTCCGGACAGATCCACACCTCCGACGCCTTGATGCTCATGCTAGGCTCCCTCGGAACCGCATGGACTGGAATCATAGCCTTTTACTTTGGCTCATCGGCAAGCAGCCAGGCCAAGGACGCAATGATCCACAACTCAACACCGCTTAAGTAATTCCCCCATTTACGCTATACTAGCGTAGAGTAAGGAGTAAAAATGAATAAAAAGTTAGTAGCAATACTACTGTGGGTGCTGGGCGCATTTGCCGCAATCCACTTTACAACCCAATACACCCACATTGAAGAAAACATTATGGCAATCGCACAATCCACCCTAGCCTTCATCACCAAGGAAGAAGGCGCCCGTAACAAGGCATACAAGGACTCCAAGGGCCTGTGGACCATTGGCGTGGGGCACCTCATCAAAAGCGATGAGCAGCACCTACTCAACGCCACACTAACAGACGAGCAGGTAGAAGAGCTGCTTAGAAGCGATTTAAAGTGGTGTAGCGAGGCCGTAGAGAGTTCGGTGAGGGTACCCCTTAGCCAGAGTCAATTCGACGCCCTGTACAGCCTGTGCTTTAATATTGGAGGCACGGCATTTAAGAACTCCACCGTAGTCAAGCGTATTAACGAAAACGACCTCAAAGGTGCGGCGGACGCCATCCTAATGTGGAACAAACCGGCCGTTTTAATTAACCGCCGCAACCGTGAAAAAGCGCTATTCTTAGGGGCGTAAAACCCTTTTTTAACGTATTAGTAGATATAGGACAAATCAAGGAACCATTATGGAAGACTTTAAAACACTACCCAAAATGCAATGCTTTAAAACTGGCGGCTCTGTTCAGTCTAAACCCAAGGCTATGTGCTATGGTGGCAAGATGAAAAAAGGCGGCGAAGTTGATGCTGCTGATATGGCCCAAGACAAAAAGATTGTTAAAAAAGCAATCCGTATGCACGATGAGCAAGAGCACAAAGGTGAGCACACCGATTTGTCCAAGCTCAAAAAAGGCGGCCGCTCTAAAAAAGCAGTTGGCACAGTCAAAAAATACAAGTGTGGCGGCGGTGTGTATGGTGCCAAAAAAACTGATGCGGATATTAAAAGTATTGATGATGCCAAAAACTGTAAACCAGGTAAAGCAAATGCCCCATCTGGCGCTGGCGGTCCTGATAGATTTGCTGACGGCGGTTCTGTTTTGCTACAACCCACTGGTAAACCAGCTGGTTTTGTATCAGACAAAAAAGGTGGCTCTGTTAAGAAAAAAAAATGCGCTGAAGGCGGTTCTTTAAAACCAGTAGATGCAGAAGAAAATCCAGGTTTATCTAAACTGCCTACAAACGTGCGTAACAAAATGGGTTACATGAAGGCAGGTAAAAAGGTCTGTAAATAATGCCAATCGAATCTAAACAGCAAATGAAGGCTATGTACGCCGCAGCTGCTGGTAAATCAACTATTGGTATTCCTAAAAAAGTTGGCAAAGAGTTTGTTAAAGCGGGTCCTGCATCAAACAAATTACCAAATAAAGTAGCTAAGCGCGCCGCCGGCAGAGGACGTTAACATGGCCTATTCAGGCACCACTGGTCAAACAACAATCAATGTTGACCAACTAATCTCATACGCGTTTCGTGATTCGGGTAAAACAGCCGAAGAGATGACGCCGGAGATTGTTGACGCTGGTAAACAAGCGCTATTCTATAATCTTCAAAACCTATCTAACTTAGGTGTAAACCTGTGGCTTTTGGAAAATCAGTTGTACGGCGCATTGACAGCCCAACAACAGATTGTTTTACCAAAGACCACTATTGACGTTCGTGAGGCAAATTGGGTTTATATTATTAACCAAGCTGCTTCTGAATATTTACCCGTTAGCAACCCAAGTTCACCAGCGGTCTTTAACCAAAATTTAGAGCTAGTCTCCACTTCTACAGTAGGTGCTAATTATTTTGGCTTACAGTACCAGTCTGCCCAGCCAGTATATTATGTTGGGTTCAATGGTTATGCAACGGGTGGTGGTACCACTACATACAATTTTGCGTATGAGGTGAGTGAAGACGGCATTACTTGGAAGACAATCCAACAGTTCCCTACTACCACACTTTCAGATAAACAGTGGCAGTACTATAACATCTCCACTACTCCAACACATAAATATTATCGCTTGCGTGAGACAGTGGCTCCTACGTTCTCTATACGTCAGATTGTATTCTCTACCAGTCAGCAAGTTATTCCATTAGCACGCCTAAATCGTGACGATTACTGGAACCTACCAAACAAACAATTCCCAAGTCAGCGCTCATTGCAGTACTGGTTTGATCGTACCATTGAGCCCTCAATGTACTTGTGGCCAGTGCCAAACAATGACTTTCAAATGTTTCAGTTGCTAGTTGAAAAGCAAATGGAAGATGTGGGCTCACTGACAAATCAAATTTATGTGCCAGATCGCTGGATTAATTCGGTACAAGCCTCACTATCTCACCGATTATCTATGCAAATTCCAGGTGTAGATCAGGGGCGCATTACCTATTTAGAAAACCAAGCTGATAAGTTGTTTATGCAAGCCAACAATGAAGAGCGCGATAAGAGCCCAATCTACTTTCAACCTAACATAAGTTACTATACAAGATGAGCGGCGCATATCAGATGACCTATGACAATCTCATTGCAGATGTCATCACTTACATGGAGCGCACTGACCCAGGTTTTGTTGCGCAGATCCCCAGCCTAATTGGATTGGCAGAGTCTGCAATTGCTGCCGAATTAAAAACACTATTGCAATTGACTGTGGTTGAGACAGTATTGCCGGCCAACACATCGGTATTAAATAAACCAGCTCGTTGGAGAAAAACAGTCTCCATGAAAGCCAATGGTAAACCAATTCTGTTACGCTCACAAGATTATGTAGCGCAGTATCAATCTGAATCTTCTGCGGGTCCAGTAAAATATTATGCCGAGTATGATTATAACAACTGGAATTTTGCGCCGCTTCCTGCCGCAAATACACCAATTGAAATTATTTATTACAGCGAAATTCAGCCTTTAGATACAACTAATCAACAAAATCTATTCACACGCGAGTGCCCACAGGCAATGTTGTTTGGCACACTATTGCAGGCTCAGGGCTACTTGAAGGCACTTGATAAATTGCCTGTTTGGAAATCATACTATACTGATTCACTTGCAGCGCTCAAAAAAGAAGATAACAGTCGCCGCGTGGATCGCAATACAACGGTACAGGAACCTTAATACATGTCCACATCATTTACTTCTCCGTTCACTGGTACTGTTGTTGAACCAACAGACGTATCATACTACGCGCTTAATTTTTCAAGCAATACACAGTTATACTGGCCTGCGGTTGTTAATCCAACACAAGTCCCAGCGTCACGGATTATGGACTGTGTGCCATCTACAACAAGCCTGACAGTTATTCTTCCACAAGGAAATCAGGGTTCTGTCGGCACAGATATTCTCATTCGTAATAAAGGCTCGGTTCCCTTTACTGTTACTGCCTTTGATGGCTCGCAGTCTGTTACCTTAACAAACGGAACATCACGTTATTTTTATTTATCCAATAACACCACAATTGCTGGCGTCTGGCAAAATGTTCAATTTGGTACTGGTACCTCTGCAGCCGATGCAGCAACATTACAAGGTGCTGGTTTAACTACTATTACGGGCCAACTTGCTGTTACTAGTAACGTAGTAGAAGTATCTTCTACCCCCACTATTACTGATAATAGCCGCGCTGCTACGTTTGTTTGGACTTCTGGTAATGGTACATTTACACTACCTAACTCCACGACATTGTCTGGTGGTTGGTTTATTGGATTTAGAAATAATGGTTCTGGTACATTAGCCATTACTCCAACATCTCCTGCGTTAATTAATGGCCTAACCACTATCTCAACAAACCCTGGAGATTCTGGTTACATTCTTTATGAACAGTCTACTGGTAATTTCTTTACTGTAGGTTGGGCTGTTCCTGCTAACGTTACTTTTACCTCGGCAACATACGATGTAGATAGTATTGCCGGAACTAGCTTAAACTTAGTGTCTTATGCACCAATTATTCAGACATATGTTGCCTTGTCTGGAACACGTACAACCACACTCAATGTAACACTACCCGCTATCACCCAGATTTATGTCTTGGTAAATAATACAAGCTCTAGTGCATACAATATTTCATTTAATGTATCGGGGTCTTCAACATTACCGGTGGTATTATACGCCGGTCAAGTGGTTACGGCGTTAAGTGATGGCAATACTTTATTTGCTTTAACCACGACTACAACTGGTGTTTTCTTTGCTAACAATGGATCCGCAAGCGCACCATCGTATTCATTTAATTCAGATCATACCACTGGTATGTATTTAGTCGGTACTAGCGTGTTGGGTTTAACTGCAAACTCAACACAAATGTTGCTTATTGATAACACCAATACTTCTAGCCCACAGATATCCACCCCGGCAACGTTTAACGCTGGGCTTATTCCCGGCGGTACGTTTTAATGGCAGATGATAACACCTCACTAGCGCAGTATAGCCAAATCTACACTCTTGGTGTAGAAGAAGGCATTATGCGCGACGGTACCAAATTTATGGCTCGGAATTTTTCCGATGGAACATGGTGCCGTTTTCAACGCGGACTTCCTAAAAAAATGGGCGGTTATCGTGAATTGTTCTCTACATTTAGTGGAATTTTGCGTGGCCTTATATCTAACGCATACAATGGCGTTAATTATATTTTTGCTGGCTGGTCTGGTGGTCTTAACGTATTTACTACGGGCACAACGCTAGGTGTTGGTTCTGGTCCTTATGATGCCATCTTTACACCGGGGTATTCTAACTTTGCAATATCAAGCAATACTACTACTACATTTACTATTAATAGTACCACTAGTAGAGTATCGGTGTTCCCCGCTGGTACTAAAGTAATCTTTACTCAAGCAGGCACACCGACCGTTTATACAACCGTTGGTACACCAACATTTACCACACCAAATACTGTTGTGACATTTACTCCCGCATTGGGTGTTGGTGTGACGGTTACTAATGTTTGGCTTTATAATTATTCATTCCAGCCAGATGATCGTAATCTTTGGCAGTTTGACTTACAATACAATCCATCTGGTGGTGCGCTTGAAGTTATTGCCCACCCAGGTTTAAATCTAAATAATATTGACAATGGCGTCCCCACTCAAGTCCAAATTGGTAGTGTTCTTCCAAACTCTTCTGAACAATGGACCTTTACGGGCCTTGCTGATACCGCAGGTCAGAACCCTACTTACAAACCTATTGTTGTTGATGGCGGCGTGTGCGTTTTGTATCCATATCTTTTTGTATACGGTTCAAGCGGTTTTATTGCAAATAATCACGTGGACACCACGTATTCTGCACAATCTTTAAGTGATTGGAACGGTCCGACAGCCAACCAAGTTAATATGGCGTCATCTAAGATTGTTAAAGGCGTTCCAATGCGCGGCGGTACCAGTGCGCCAGCTGGTCTATTCTGGGCAACAGACAGTTTGATTCGTGTTCTTTTTACGGCAACGTCTCCGCTGTATTGGAGGTACGATATTATTTCTAGCCAAATCTCTATTATGTCATCATCCGCAGTAGTGGAAATGGATGGTGCGTATTATTGGATGGGTGTGGACCGTTTTTATGTATATAACGGTTCGGTTACTGTACTTCCTAACGACAATAATATTAACTGGTTGTTTGATAATTTAAACTACAAACAACGCCAAAAAGTATGGGCAACTAAAGTACCTAAATTTAATGAGATTTGGTTTTTTTATCCACGTGGCACAGCAACAGAATGTACTGACGCAATTATCTATAACGTTAAGAGCAAAAAGTGGTATGATGCAGGATCTGCTGTTGGTGCACAAAGATCTTGTGGATACACCACAGAAATCTTCCCAACACCAATTTGGGCTGATTGGAATTATGGTGCAGTATATAGCCAGCCATTTACTATTATTAACCACCCAGCGAGTTTGCCTGCACCAAATACTAAACAGTTTTATGTTAATGGTGATATAACAGGCACATTTAGTCCTGGTGATTATTTATCATTTTCAACCATACCACAAGACACAACATATAGAATTGTCAGCAGCACATTTACTTTTAACTCAACAATTCATACATTGTTTCCATTAGGCGTTACTTTAGTAACTTGCTCTACAGCATTTAACCCCACAATATCTGTTGGAAGTTTGGCGTATTACATTTCTGGAGGATATCCAATTTGGCAGCATGAGTACGGACACAACAAAGTATCATTCTTTGGCGAAGAGTCTATTTACTCTAGCTTTACCACCTGCGATATTAGTTGGGTTGGCGGAACACCGTCCCAAGATACTGCAGTTGGTGTCAACCGCCGTATGCACTTGCGCCGCGTTGAGCCAGACTTTGTACAATCTGGACCAATGGCATTGACGATTGTTGGTCGAAAATTTGCTGCAGGCCCTAACGAAGAAGATTCCGGACCATACTATTTTGACCCAGACACCGGTAAGATTGACCTTCGTGTTGAGCATAGAGAACTGTCATTTAAGTTTGAATCCGATACCCTCGGTGGCAATTACGAGATGGGTCGTATTTTGATTACTTCAGAGTACGGGGACGAGCGTCCATAATGGCAGTCCAAGCCCAGTTTTTCCCTTATCTTCCAATACACACAACTTGGGAAGAGTGGAATGGGAACGTAACGATGTATTATGGATCCCAGCCCATCCCGCACGTTGCGGAAGATAGCTGGAAAGACGCAGCAAACTGCATGATAACTTTGCCCATATTTGATCAGTTTCCCCTGCCAGACCCGCAATTGTATGAAAATTGGGAAGACTGGGCCAATGAATTTACTTTAATTATCAACGGTCAAACGCTGTAATTGGGGCACAAAACGCCTAAAACGCGTATTAGTGTATATAAGAGCATCTCACTTTAAAGTACCGAAATGACACCATCCGAAATTGTTAAAGCAGACGCACAGCGCGGTCAATACGACGCGGACACAGTCCTGCGCAAAATGGACAGAGCGGTGTCTGATCACCACGCTTTAGTGTTTCATGAAAACAATTCTATTTTATTGTTGATTCCGCTACCAGGTAATGGCACTGAATTGCATTTGTATACCGCCGATTCACCTTTAACTTTGGCACAGTCGTTAAAAAAATTTATTAGTAAGATTCGCGCATCCGATATACATATCGTTTATGGTAGTGGCGATATTCCACAAACATTACAGTTATTAAAAAAATTGGGTGTTGATGTAGAACAATCTGATAAACCTAACTATCGTTGGATGGCTCGCGTATGAGATATACCCTGGAGTCAATGCTCCCAATCAAGGCCTTCTCACCTCGTGGTAAGGGGCCTTTTGGTTATGGTATGACACTTGAGGGTGGTGGGCCAGATCCATTTCAACAAGCCGGCGATTTTTTTGCGTCCATTGACCCAGGTCCTGCAATTGGTAAAGTTGGCGCTGAACTTGATAAAGGCGTTAAAGATGTTATTCCCGGTGGGTGGGGTGGTGTTGCTGCTATTACTGCTGCTATATTAACTTATGGTGCGTCATTGCCAGAATCAGAAGCTGCTTTTGCTGCTGCTGATGCTGCTAATTTGGCGGGTCAAGGAATAAGCCAAGAAGCTATTGCACAAAATTTAGTTGCAAGTTATGGAATGACAGCAGAACAAGCTGCCGCTGCTGCAACTGCCGCCGCTGCCGGCGGTCAAGCTGCTGCAGCATCAGCAGTCCAAGCGCTTCCGTATTCAGAAACATTTGATGCTTATAATTTAGCAAATCAAGGATTAAGTTCTTCCGCGATTGAGCAAAACTTAGTTGGCTCTGGTGTAGATCCATTTTTAGCTCAAGACATGGCACAATTGTCTTCACAGGGATTAAGTCCAGAAGCAATTAATCAAGCACTACAATATTCGTATTCTACACAAGAATTAGCTCCGCTTGGATTAGAATCACTGCAAGCAGCTCCAGAAACTAATGGTGTGTTTAATACTATTAAGCAAGCTAAAAATGCTTATGACATGTATAACAAAGCGCAGCAATTTGGTAAGGCGCTTACCAGCAACACATTATCGGGGTTGACAGGAAAAGCTGGTGCAGCACTTCCAGTTGTGGGTGGTGCGTTAAATATGTCTGCCAATACTTCAGGCCAACAAACTAAATCTCCGTTAGACTTAACTGCTAACATTACTCAGGGTAATACTAATTACTCTTTAGGACCAACAGAAGCGCCAGCTGCTCAAGTTGCCTCAGCTCCTGTAGCACAACCATCATATGCACCGACTGAGTACGGCATGAAAGCGGCTTTGGCTGCTGGTGGTAGTACAAACACAACAGGTAATTCTCAAAGCGGCAATTATAAAGACGCAATCTTTGCAGATAATTTTGATTTAACTCCCGTTATTACTCGGGGCAACACTGGATACCATTTACCTGGTTACGAAAAAGCTCGTATCTTTGCTGAGGGCGGTTCGGTAGAAGATGAGAGCGAACACAACCCTTCATTTTATAGCGTGGGTGGTTTGAACTCATTAGAAAATACCTATGTAAAAGGTGATGGCGATGGTACCAGCGATAGCATTGAGGCAATGCTTGCTAATGGTGAATTTGTTATTCCGGCAGATTGCGTATCTGATTTAGGTAATGGTAGTAACGACGCGGGTGCTAAAGTACTCGATGAGTTTTTAGCAACCATTAGATCTCACAAACAAAAGCATGACCCCAAAAACTTACCACCCGATTCCAAAGGGCCATTAGCATATTTACTTGAAGCCAAAAAGAAAGCATAATCATGGCAGGATTAAACAGTTTAATTTCAGATACAGGCGTCAAAACAACATCAATGCCGTCTTGGTACGATGCGGCGCAACAGAACGTTGTTAGCGGCGCAACTAAAGCGGCTGCAAATGTTCCGTCACTACAAAATACTGTGGCTGGTCAGGCAATCAATACTTTACAAGGACCTAATAATCCTTTTCAGCAGGCTCAAAGTACACTGCAACAGATTTCTAGTGGCGCCGCTAATCCATGGATTACGGATGCTTCTGGTAATGTAACTCCAAACACAGGCACTGCTTTAGGTGGATTGTTTCAAGCACAGAATCAAGAACTTCAACAACTGTTACCACAAACAACTGCAGTACCAACTGCAGCAGGAATTGGTTCTGGTCAATTTGGTAGCCTTCGTCAACAGACTGCTACAGATAAAGCAGCGGCTGATGCACAAGCTAATTTGCTAACAGCTCAAATGCAGGCAGCATTACAAAATCAACAAACCGGCACCACTGCAGCTTCTAATTTAGGTACTGTAGCAAACCAAGGTATTACCGCAGAATCCGCATTAGGTCAACTACAGCAGTCTGATCCATTTGCGGCATCTTCTGCTTTAGGTAAAGTCATTGGTGGATTAAACGTTGGTAATACAGTAACAAATAAAACACAGTACTCTCCACTAGCTCAACTTACTTCTGCTGGTACCGCAATGCAGGGCGGATTAAACGCATTAAATTCAACTGCTTCCGGCGCAGCATTATTAAAATCTTTAGGTTTAACAGGATTGATTCCTGGCAGTTCTAGTGGTTCACCATATACTGGCACAACCGATAATCTTGGCGGAACAACTTATCCATTAAACGGTGGTGGTAGCGTTACTATTAATTCAGATGGCAGCCAAAGCATTTTAGATGCTAAGGGTAATTTAACTACGTATGATAAAAATGGTAATGTCTATGATCCAACTGGTCCCGATGTTATTCCACCGTCTAGCGGTCCTTTAAATAATACTGGTTCAGATACAATTGCAATCGACAATTTTGACTGGAATAGTCTTTTAGGATAAATTATGGCAGATGATGCAATTGAAGTAAAACAAAATCCTAAGGGTGGCCTTTCTTTAGCAGATAAGATTGCTTTAGATCCAACACAAACGGATAGCATTTTAGCTAACATGCAAAAGTTTATTGACGAGCGTCAAGGTCCAATAAACCAATTAATGCGCGGGCTAAAAGGCGCTTATGCTGTTACTGGTGGGCCTACTGCTATTTCTGCGTATGATCGCGAGAAGGCTTTAGAAGACAAAGATGTAATGGACTACCGTCAGCAAATGGGCGCGCTTCGTGCTGCCCAAGCTCAGTCTGCTGGTGATGCTGCTCGTCTTGCTGAGTTTGAAGGTAAAGGCGCTCCTACTACTGGTGGTGCTCCGGGTGCAGACCCACTCTCTCAATTATCTCCAGAAGCACGCCAACGTTATAACTTGGCACGCTCCCCTTCTGAAAAACTTGCTATTATTAACGAGGATTTAAAAACTCGTGGCACTGAGCGTGCTAAAAAGCAGTTTGATCCCACTTCATTAGAACTTAAAGATGTAATAGTTTTTAACCCTAATACTAAAAAAGAAGAATTACAAAAAGTTAATTCTTTCCAATACCAACAACTGCTTGAAGCTGGTTTAATTCCTAATCCGTCTGATTGGTATAAGGTTCCTGCTCCTACCGCTGCAATACCAACTAAACCTGTTGTTACAGCACAAGCAGATGGGGTTATTCCAAGTGCGGGCAATGCTACTGCATTGGCGTCTGCTTTGGATGTACCGTTAATTAGTGGCGATCGTGATTATGCTAAACAAGCAGAATTAAAAACAGCAAGCCAACAACCTGGTTATAAGGGCCCTCCTGTAGCAGCCCCTGGAACAAGCAAGCATGAGTTTGGTAATGCTATTGATGTTGACTCAAGCAAGCTAACAGCAGAACAACGCACAATGTTGACGCAAGCTGGTTTTGTTCAACCATATGCTAATGACCCAAATCATTGGGAATTATCTGGTGCTAAGATTGGTGAGAAGCTCACTGCCGCTCCTGCGGATGTAGTAAAAACTACAGCCCCAGTGCGTGATAATGCCGCAATCCTTGCGTCTTCTAATCGTCCAGCTGGTGGTCCTCCTGATGTTGCAGCGATGCAGCGCGAGCGCGTTAATGTTGAAACAGAAGAAAAAGCGGCTGCAGAAGCTCGTGGTAAGTCTGGTGAAGATCAACGTAAATCGTTTGAGATTGATATTGAGCCAAATACTATTGCAGATATGGATGCAATGTCCAAGCGCATGCAAAAGATTGTTAAAGAAAATCCAGAGATTGCTGGTGTTATTAATAAAGCAGATTACGCTTCTGCAATTGCTGGTGTTGTGCAAAAAGGTATTGGTAACTTTGGTGTTGCCGACCTTGAGAATGCCATCTTTAAAACATTACCTGAGACAACACAAAAGTCGATTGGTCGTCGTAGTGAGTTGATTACTTACTTGGCTCGTGTTGAGTTACAAGCTGCTAAGATTATTAAAGGTCAAGGTCAGATTACTGAAGGCGAACGTGAGATTTTACAACGTGCATCTTCAAGCATTAGTGACCCAGCTGAGTTGATTTATAAGAAGGCTCGTATTCTGGAACGTGCAAATCAAAAGAATGAAGAACTAGCTAGAATCTATGGTAGTGGCGAGAAGTTTACTAATTTCCGTAAATTCGCACAAGATCCACAATTTCAAGAGATTATGAAAAAGTATCGTCAAGACCTTAATGGTATTATGGACGAAGAGATTTCATTTAACAAACCAAAAGTTAATGCAAAACCTGGTAAAGTAGACCACCCAGAAGACATTCAAGAAATTATCAAAAGAAACAAAGCAAAAAAGGCTGAGTAATGGCTAAACCAAATTTGACAGAAGTCTACGAAGCATTGCGCGTTGCTGAGGCAGAAGGTCGTACAGATGATGTAGCCAAGTTAATTGGTTACATTGAGTCAATTCAAGCTGCTCCAGATATTGCGGCTGAAGAGACTTTTGATCCTCGTGAACTAATCAGCTCAACAATACCTGCTGCCGGTGGCGCTATAGCTGGTGCTATTGTTCCTAAGGTTATTGAATCTGGTGTTGACCAAGTTAAAGCTGGTCGTGCCGCCGCTGCAAGACCTCCGGCCGCTTCTGTAACTGTGCAAGGTGCTCCATCTTCTGCATTGGCCGACATTGAAGAGGCCACTACAAAAGGTCTGTCTAATGAAGTGACTCAGCAAACTCGTACAGCGCAACGTGCTGCACGTACTGAACAAATGGAAAAGATTTTAGCTGAATTAAAAGCTAAAGGCATTCCAGTTAATCCAAAAATCTTAGCTGATATGGAAGCGCAATATGCTCGCCCTGGAAGCGGCATTTTGATTCCAGTTGAGCGTGCAAGAGAGATTGCTGCGCAAGAAGCTGCAGCTACCAAAGCCGCACCAAAAGGATCATTGGGTCAGCGTGCTATTAGTCAGTTTACTAATCCAACGGTTTCTGCTGATATTGGTAATTTTGCTAAAGGTGTTTATGACTACAAGCTACCATTCGTTGGTAGTGTGGGGTCGTTGATAGGTCGCGGCCTAGTTGGCGCAGGCGCCGGTATGCAAGGTACTGATGCGTATAATCGCGCTAAAATGGGGGACACTACTGGTTCAGTAATTAGTGGTATTGGTGCTTTAGGCACCGCAGCCAACTTAATTCCGCATCCCGCTGCTAAAGCTATTGGTACTGGTGTTGGTTTGTCTGCTGAGGCAATTAACGCTTATCGCGACGCGATGCGTAAAGGTCAAATTCAGCATGGCGCTCCAGAAAATTATGACAACATTGACCAGATGGGTAATGCCTATGCTCAAGGTGGTTTAGTACATTTAGCGGGTGGTGGTAAACCAATCCCTAACCCAGAAGATGTACAAGGTATGTTCTCATATGCCCCAGGTTACTATGCTGAGGTAGCAGACAACATTGTTCCAGAGGGTAAATCAGCTGGTCCAAATGATGCAGCTCGTCACATGTTGGCTGCTGCAGATTTAACTCGCCGTATTGGTAATGTTCCATTGGTTGGTAAACACATTGCTGGGCCTGTAGTTAAAGGTTTAGGTTATGGTCATGAAATTGAAAATTATCTTAGAGGTAAATTGGGTGATAGACCACAAACTCAAGAAGATATAGAGCAGGATCTTTATAACAATGCTTTAGGTATTCAATTAGGTCAAAACGCGGGTAGCTTTCAAGACATCGTAAACAAAATCCCAGGCGCAGTAAATGTAAAACCTTACCGTAAAGAAGCTGGTAAAGCATACATTCGTAACCCACAAGAAGCTGGTACACCATACAAACCATTCGGTGCGTTCGCACAAGGTGGATTAGTTTATCTTGCGCAAGGTGGTCAGCCCCCAAAGCCTGACGCCGATGAGGGCGCCGCCTTCATCGGCTACCGTCCTATTCAAAGACAAGAAAAAAATCGATACGGCTCAGGCACCGGCTTTTTAGATGCGCTTTTAGGTGCTCCACCAAGCAAAGAAAATATTTTGGATCCAAGGGATCTAAGCTACATGAAGGGTTACGAAAAAGGCGAGCCTTACGGTATCGCTGCTACGGCCGTTCCGTTTGCTGGCATGGCGGCTAAACCATTGGCTAAAGAGATTGGTACCCGCGCATTTATGGGGGAAACACTAACTCCTAAAATGATGCGTCAGCTTATGCCAGAGGCACAACCTGCCGGTATTATTAAGAATGAAAAAGGTGGCAACTGGATGCCGGGGAACATTAGACCTGGAGAACATTGGACACCAGAAGACCAACTTGCAGAAACTCTTGGGTTTCATAAAAATGATCCGGCATTAGAAAACTGGGTTAATACTCAACTAACACGATATGTTAAAAATGAAATGGGGTCACCAGATGACTCAATTCGTAAATTAGCAGATCAAGGTATTTTACATTTTAAACCACGTTCAGCTTATTCAGCACATAATAACCAACCAACAAATCTTCAACGCGAAGCCGAGATAAAACGAACTTATGCGGATACACCAGAGGGTGAATCTGCTTTAACTCAATTAGGAAAAGATTGGGAGACCAACGTAGATGCTGGAATACGTTCAAAAACAATTGGTCCAAAAACAATAGAAACATATAGCGAGGAATTTCCTTGGCTTAAAAATGCAGAGGGTAAAAAACTCCAATCAATTGATGATGAGTTTTTATATAGTCATTTAGGTTTTGATCACATGGTTGATGTGTTGCGCGAACAACTTGGTTCTGGTGCATTACGTGCAGAAAGCATGAAGAGCTTAAGTGTTCCCCAGGCAGTTCAGCGAGTACATGAGTACAACTTGGCTAGAGAAAAAGCCATGCAAAAAGTACAATTGCAAGCTCAAAGTGAAATGCCGGTGGCCAAAGAATATCCAGAGCAAGGATATAAATGGCTTGAATTAAAACACCCAACAGATCCTAGTGTTACAGAAAAAGCATTGAAGTATGAAGGTGACGCAATGGGCCACTGCGTTGGTGGATACTGCCCGGATGTAGAAGCTGGAAGTACAAAGATTTATTCTTTGCGCGATGCTAAAGGTGAGCCACACGTTACCATTGAAGTAAGGCCAGGAAACCACCATCTTGGGTTTGAATATCCGCAAGGCGCCAATTCAAACGCACAGTTTCCAAAAGATTTTTATTATACAGATCGTGAAGGAATACGCCAAAGTTTGCCCCCTCAGCAACATGCTGAAATTTATACTCGAGCAAAAGAATTGTTTGAGCAAAACCCTGGCAGTGTAATGAAAAATTTACAACAAGCTGCCAATGAAGTATTGGGTGCGCCACCCTCAACAATTAAACAAATTAAAGGTAAGCAAAACGCGGCCGTTAAAGACGAATACAAACCTTTTGTGCAAGATTTTGTAAGATCCGGAAAATGGGAAGACGTTAAGGATTACCAAAATGCCGGGCTAAAAAATATGGACATGACCGGTTCAAATTATGAACTTACAAATGTGCCCGAAGATATTGCTAAAATAAGTCATACCGAAAGATATCACGCTGTGCAAGAAGCAGTAGCAAATAAGGATCTTCCTAAGTACGCAACTGAAGAAGAAGTTGCAGACGCAATTAGAAAATACGCCCGCAAACCAGAATAATCACTTCCGGTAGCGTTTGCCGTACCAGCCCTCCGCTGCAAGAGGAAAGTCGGGAGCCCACGTCGGTGGCTGTACCATAATTTTGGTAACGTCAGCCAACGCGGACTCCGCGCTTTGTTCTTCAACTAGGAGCAGCACCTCATCATGGATCAAGTTCAATACTTCGTAACCGGCTTTCTCAAGGTTAATCATAGCCACGGCAAGAAAGTCTCTAGCGGTACCCTGTACAGCGGATTGAAAGATACTACTACCAATCAAAGCGTTCCTGCCCCACTGCCGAGTATAGGTGTTTTGGCTGTGTACAGTAACTCCCAACTTCTCACTACCCCAGGGGGTAGTAAGCAACTCGAGCTGTGGCCTCTGCCAACAGATAAGGCGGCCTGACGGCAACTGCATCCACAACGCATTCTTAGCAACCTTCATTATAATCTTCCCACCCGCAGCAAACGGGTTTCCAGGATTCTCTACTGCCTGAATGGCGGCAATTTCACATAGCGCCCATAGCTCTTTTACTTTTGCATATGAGCTACGGTATCCATCTACCGCGCTCTTAGCTTGACCTTCAGACAGCTTAACTCCCATTCCCTCCGCGTATTTGACAAGGCCCTTTGAGCCCTGCCCAAACATCGCACCTAAAACCGCCGACTTCGAGATTTGACGCTGATCCTTAGTAACGTCGTCATAATTGATACGATAAAGCGCTTCTGCTGCAAAGACTTTGTACTCATCTAATCCCTTTCTAAATAATTCTATTTTATCTTTTTGCCCAGCCAAGTAGACGCCAACTCGGTTTTCAATTGAGCTAAAATCCACGTCAACGAAGGTCTTTCCGTCCGGAGCCTTAATTCCAGATCTGACCAAAGAGGAAAGTTCTTGCATTGTACCCACTCCTTGAATAAAGACTCTCGGTATTGCTTGTTCAATCTCTTTATCAGAGATCGTAGGTCTAGCAATATTTTGGAGATTAAGACCCCCACGACTAGCCCAGCGACCGGTACTAGCACCGTGGTAAACGAGTGTATTTCTAATCCTGCCATTTCTTTGTATTTCCATCATTTTAGCGTACTTAGCCACGCTAGTTTGGCTTCCTTCTTGGCGTAATTCTAACGCCCTAATTACTCTATCACCTTCATCAAACAACTCTAATTCTTTGTTGCGCTGCAGCAAATTTGAAACGGTCTCTGCTGTCAAATCGGGCAACGGTTCCATTAAGCGCTCGTTGACCCACCCCAGCAATTTAGCCCTCTCAGACGGCTTAAAACCGGTCAAGGCGACGCATTCGTTGTCGATGGCATCCTGTGCCCTTACCACAGCCAAGACAGCATTATGGAGCTCCGTACGGTCCACTGGGACGCCTCTAAGATTGATCCGCTGGGT
>Ga0136642_1000618_pt1 | contig 17447 bp, 21 predicted proteins | sample LowCatLa1302831Y_FD_115313 | JGI IMG/M metagenome (GOLD analysis project Ga0136642, IMG submission 115313) | Freshwater microbial communities from Lower Cathedral Lake, Yosemite National Park, California, USA - 13028-31Y | ecosystem: Environmental > Aquatic > Freshwater > Lake ... | reverse complement strand
GCTGTCCCTGTCAAGAAGTAGTAAAATTGATCCAGTTCAGCAATGGCAGTTAAGTGTCCCCCTAAAACACAGATACTATGTCTTCCACGTCAGTAATCAAGCCGCCCGCCCACGCGCACCGCTTCTGGTCAGCAACGCGCGCTCGCCTCTTCGCCAGGAAGCTGACTGGCGACCCGAAGCGGCGCGGTACCTACGATCAGAATATCCGCCTTATCGCCTCCAAGACGCACCCAGATGTGGATCCGCGTATCTTCATCCAGAAGGTCAATCCCGTGCTCTGGTGCCTCACGGTCGGCTGGTCTCAAGCGGATGCCTACAAGCTCTTGAAGTGGCAATGGCTCAACCTCTGGCAGCGCTGCGCCTACTCCAGGTGCGAGCACTGTCGCCTTCTTGCCAATAAGTACAGTGGCTACTACTTCTCACCTAAGCCGTGCCCGGGCTTCTAAGCAAAAAACAAAAAAAAAGAACAAACAAAAGAACAAAAATAAACACTCTTTTTTGGTAAAATTGAATGAAGCGGTCAAACTAAATGAAGTTGACCCCCCAACAAGCAATATGGATTCCAACACGAAGACACTTTCCCAGTTCATCCTGCTGGAGGTCAGTAGCATCGCTGACCTCAAGAAGGATGTCGAGAATCTGCGCAAGGAGTTAGCACAGAAGTCTGCGAATGAGATCAAGTGGAACAACGAGAGTCGACGCAAGGACAGAGTCATTAACGACCTTCTCAGGCGCGAGTTCGCTAGGATTATGGCGACCTCTGTTTCTGAGTCGCAGCAAGAAGAGACAGCCAAGCGCAATGGAGGCTGAGAATGCTGAGATGAAGCGCCTCCTCAATGTGTCTTATGGCATCTTCCAACAAATGGCTTAGTAATAGAGAAGCTAAGCAAAAAAAAAAAATAAAAGATAAAAACCTCTTTTTATTGTTTTTCTTGTATGATACTAACAATAAAATTGAAAATTATAACTGCCCTTTTGGTCAGTGTTCTAAAAACGAGTAAAATGACGTCCAATATCACTCGCAAGGTTTTCGAGGAGTCCGCGGCGCGGCTTGCAAGTTGGCTCCTTGATGGCTCTCTGTACCCTGCCCACTATCAGCGCAACGCGAACTGCTGGGCTGAAAAGAAGCAGGAGAAACTCATTGACAGCATCATGCGCGGCAAGTGTATTCCTGAGGTGCTTATGCGCGAGCTTACCAACGGCAAGTTTACACTAGAGGATGGGCTCCAGCGCCTTACCGCCGTAAGGAACTTCAAGGATGGCAAGATCATGTGGAATGGTAAGAGCTACTCTAACCTCACGGTTATGGAGAAGCAGCGTTTCGACTCCTACTCGATCCCTGTCCAGAAGTATTCAGGTGCCACTGATGAGGAGGCAGTCGAGATGTTCATGGATCGCCAGGAGGGCTCGCCCCTGAACACGGGAGAGAAGGAGCACGCCGTCGGTGAGTTTTCTGACGTCGTTAGCTACACGATCCAGACGCTCATGACCAAGGGCTCACCGCTCTTTGAGCGGGGCACGAAGATCTGGGGTGAGCGCTTGAACAACGATAAGCGCCATGAGAACCTTGCGAATGCGGTGGCTCTCGTGCTCGGCTGTGCCTCTGGTAAGAACGCTCAGTATTGCACGACCAATAAGGTGATCTTCGACAAGCGTCTTCTCTACCAGAAGTTTGATGCCGCGCGTGTCACAGATCTTCTGAGCAAGATCATTGAGATCCATGAGCGCGTAGAGAAGGAACAGTCGATGACGGGCAAGGCGGCACAGAATAACGCCTGGAATCGCAATACTTTCAACGGATTCATCATTGATTCTCTGAAGCGGAGCGAGAACGGAGAGCATGAGATGATTATGCAGGTCTGGGTTGACTTTCTCGTGATGATGCGCGGGGAGATTCTGAATGGTGGTAAGAAGAACTCACTGAAGACTTCTGGTCTCTTCCTAGGTCTGAAGAAGGCGCACGCAGAGGGACTTGGTCTGTGGGGACGTGGAACGAATTATGTCTTCAAGGATGTATTCGGACTTGAGCCACCTGCTAATTTCTTCAAGGGAGCTGCCTACAAGGACGAGGACGAGGAGGAAGAGGAGACTGAGTAAAGGAACAAAAACAAAAAGAAAAAACAAAAAAACAAAAAAAAATTTTTTTATCGTTCTGTTCTTTCCATTCCCTCTATATCAGAATACCCTTCTGATTGATAAAATTTAAATGGACAAAAGACAGCCACTTTGGAAGGATCTTGTTTTTGATACTTTACAAGAGCACTATCAAAAGTCATTCTATTTTTTCTTAAAAATTCAACAAGTTCTTCCGCCGCAACCTTTGTCTTAATTCCATACGCATGACCACCATACAACTGAGTTCCCTTCGGAAGCGGAGATACCCAACCATTCTTTCGGGTACAATAGTTTTTGTCTCGTTTTCTATCTTTAACAGGTAGAGCTCCAAAATACAATAAATTTGCTTCTGTAGGTGTATCTGTAAAAAGAGTTTTTAAATCCTTTATTTCTTTTGCAGGTATGGCATCGTCTTCAAGTATCAACAGAGGAAAATTATTTTTATCTATAGCACGTTCAATAGCTTTTAGATGCGAAAAGTAACAGCCACAAATTCCTTGACGCTTGCGCGTTGATTTCGCATGTATTTTGAATCCAGATAAGACAACCTTACTTCCTTCAAACGCCGGAAACCAATGTAATTTATCTTTTGAAAGACCAGCTTCTTTCCATGCTGCTTTAAATTGTATATAGCGATCTTTTCTCTTTTTAAGATGTATTACATACACCCAGGGATCCATCTACTTGGTATTTGAAAAATTGAAAAATGGACGAGCTTCTTCTATTGTTGTTCATAGAAGTAACAGAAAATGAGTGTGCCTACATTTCTCAACTTTAACAAGTGTTATGCTCGGCGTCCGAGTACAACACATCATACCGTTGCAGATACACGCTGGAGTCAATGCACAGAAGAAAAAGATTCCACTCTCGGCGATGGAAAACTTTGCCGATCGTGTCATCGAACACGCGCGGACCATAGAGAAGCTGTCGCCCTTGGTCAAACTACCGTGGCAGAACTGCAACGCCTTGGACCCAGACGCAAAGGTTGGCATGGGATGATGGGCAGTGGCACATGCCCCACATACTCTATTCTCTGGAAGCGCGGAAAATGTGAACCGCATGTTGTTAGTGGAAACGAGTAAAACAAACAAAAAAAATAGAAACAAAACCCTCTTTTTTGGTAAAATTGAATACAGTTTACCTGGGGTATATAATACCCAACAACAAAAAGCAAAATGTCGTCAACTAAAGATACAATCAAGAAGCCGCTGAATGCTTGCCCTGACTGCGGAGACACCGGTCCAACCTCTCTCGGAATGGACCACTGTCTGCCCTGTTGGGAGAAGCGTCAGCGATGTGATCACGCATGCAGGAGCTGTAACATCTCGATAGCTCCTGAGAAGGATATCTGTAATGGATGTGCCGAGCAATACTTGGGTGAGCGCTTCTGTAACGGATGCGAGACCATGTACAGACTCGAAGCAGGTGAGGAGGACACTGGAATTTGCCCGTCGTGTACTTGTCCTGATCCCTCCACTGCCGACCGTCACTGTATCAACTGCGATTTGACATACCGTCTTGAGAAGGATCTCGGCACCTGCCCCAAGTGTAATTTCTTCGGGCACAAGCTCATTTGTAAGATGTGTAACTTCAATCACCTACGTGACAATGAGAAGGAGAGGGAGAGCGGCATCTGTAAGAAGTGCCAGTAACAGACAAAATAAACAAACAAAACAATAAAAAATTGCGCTTATTTTTTATTGTTTTTATTTGAGGCTCGTTTTGTTTAGCAGAGACCAAGGCGCTCGCAGAGGAACATGGAGGACAGAAGCTTCGCATCCGCGCAAATCTTCCACACCTGATCATACTCAACGAGACGGAGCTTGATCACCTCGCCCTCCTCCAGAAGTCCCGTCGCCTTGCCCTGCATGGCATCAAGCTCAGCGCGAGTAACCAACTTCTTGTGGAACATCAGGCGAAGAAACTCATCGCAGCCGCCCGCACTAGGAAGCATTCCCTTGACCGGCAAAGTGCCGCTGATCTTGTTCACGGCGGCGGTGACATCTGTAAGATCCGCCTCCGTCAGATCCAGCCCCGTCTCCTCCCTGAGCTCCTTAGCAGCAACGCCAGCAAACTTCGCACTGCCGTCCAGCATACCAGCAGGAAGCTCAAGAAGCGCAGCAGAGCCAACGGGAACACGCGGCTGTGTGGTGAGGATCACGTACTTCGTACCCTCGCACTCAAGAACCACGAGAATGGAGACGGCACCACCGCGCAAGAAACAGATGCCAGGGATACGAACTCCCTGGAAGAAAGTGACGGTCTCGATCTTCAGAAAGCCGATACGAGGACCGAAATAGTCCACGCTAGAGACGTAAATCTCACGAACATCCAGAGCAGTCTGTACGCTCGCCGCCCAGTCAAGAAGAAGCTTAGACTTCACGCATGCCTCGAGATTGATTGAAGGCGAGTTCGGACTGCACATGACCGGAACGGCGGCGCCATTAACAGTGACAGAGAAGGAAGCCATTGTAGATTGTTTTTGATACAATGAAAGGAGCAGCCGCTAATTTCAATTTTATAACTAATGTAACTAAAATTGAAACAAAAAACAAAATACTTTTTAGTGTCAACATGAATCGGATTAAGATGCAAATCATCCGTTTTGCGGCAAATACGGTTATGCCTACTAATGTCTACAAGCGAGTCGCCATTGAGGCTGCGCTTGATAGCATCTATGTAAAGCTTATCGTCACACCACTCCAGAAGGCATTCAGGGAGAAGTACCCCCCCTACGATCCTAAGCGAGCGTTCTGCCCGAATCCAAAGAACTGTCATTTTGGAAAGACACCATATTTGAACAGTGGCTACTGCCCTGTCTGTGATGACACTTGTTTCTGCTTCTATTGCGGTAAGCTGATTTTCGCTACAGCAGATTGGGAGCTATCTCTTTCTGGAAATAGGCACCTCTGCTCTATTTGCCGACGGGAAGAGGAGATTGAGGAGTATAAGTCCCAGAAGTCTATGTACGGTCGGTAAAATTGAAAAGCGTTAGGGTCACTGTTATTGCCACCATAACAACACAACAAAAGACAAGATGGACTCTGATAAGCAGCCGCAGACCAAGAAGCAGGAGCACAAGGGCGCCAAGGAGAAGAAGAGCGGTGCCAACAGACTCGGTTCAGCGAAGGGAGCGCGCCTTTTAGAGGCGAACCAGGAGAGGCGCAAGGGGAATAAGAAGGATCACAGAAACTAAATAAGACCCAGTAACCCTTTCCCCCACACAATACTATCTTTGATAACCTTTTCAGAGAGCGGCACTTTGTAGCCCCGCACATCAAAGAGAGAGCCCTTAAACAGCTCATTTTTGTTTTCATATTGGCTGGTCTCGTTTGTCCAATTGCTTTTTCCTATGTAATTATTGCTCGTTGTCGATGCTTGCGGTAAAAAGCCAGACGCTTCCAGATAGACCTGCTCTCCGTCCATGTAAATAGCAATATCCGGGCGAAAACTGTCTGTGCCTGTCGCCGTTACACATAGATGTGTCCATTTCTTCTTCGATAAAAGACCAGGAATGACAATTCTCATTTTTCGCTGCTGCTGATCCCAGATCTCATAGAGCAAGGTTGCTTTCTCAGCCGGCATAGAATACTTGACCAAATCCGTTATACGAGATGGCGGTAATCTACGTGGATCTAGTTCGAATCCTTCTGAAGTGTACTCATCAACGTTCGCCTTTGACTCCAACATCGCCTTCTGAGGTGTGACCTCTTCAACAGGTTGCGCTCCCGTTTTTTCTGTCGGAACGGTGCTGTCGGCACCATATAAGAGAGGTGGTCTTATTTCTCCACTTGTAAATACATTCGGATCACCTTTTCCAACAATCCCCAAGACAACATTGTCACGCCCTGCACCATTTCCAAAATCCAAGATGTGTGCATTGTTCGTGAACTCATCAAAATAGACCCAGAGCATAATAGCTCTCAGGCTGCGCATTTTTACCTTGTCTCCAAGCTCCAAATCAGCGTTATCAGCCAGTCTTACAAAATGATCAATACCATTGAAAGAGACTCCCCGTGTCACAGGCGGATTCGGTGGGCTCTCCTCAATCTCTATACCTCCCTTCGTATACGCCTTCGCATTGCTAACGTAATCAATCATATCATCGCGGAAGCGCATCCAGAACATACAACCACTGTAAAATGTCAATAGTGTCTGGATTGATTGTGGGGGATCCTGATCAACCCGAAGAGCAACATCAAACTCGTTGTCTAGGGGGCGATTACACAAGGCTTCATATCCACCATTCTTACCCTTCAAAATACGACAATACGACCCCTTATTCATGTAATCATCGCGACTCATTTTGAAGCCAGATTTGACTGAAAGCGTTCTGTATTTCACGGAAGATAAGTTATCTGTTCCAGCAAGAGCGCAGGCAAAGAAAGAATCTCCTGACGACTCTTCCTGGACCATACGACAAAAATCCTGCGAAACACCAAGTCCCTGTACATCAGCATATCCACGAAAGTATCGACCATCTTGTAAGTATCCACTTTCTTCTTCTCCTACTCCTACATCTCCTCGTTTAGGTACAAATTGTGAGAAATAACCGGGTGTTGTTATGCCGATAAGTGAGTCAAATCCTTCCCGGATTGTACTGGGATACAAGAGTTCTCCCGCTGCAAAAAAGAATATGATTAAGAGCACTATTATTAAACTTGTTGTCATGACGACTTCTCCTTATTCTATGAGAGGACTCTTTTCTCTATCTGTCTTTTATTCGCTACCCTTAGAAAGATGGATCTAGACGGTGGTGCCAAAGTAGCCGAAGGTTCCTATGGCTGTGTATTTGATAAACCTCTCAAATGTGCAGGTAAAAAGAAGATAATCAAGAAGGGCAAAATCAGTAAAATAACACTAGACATGGATGCAGAACAAGAAGTATCTATTTCAAATAAATTAAGAAAACGACCTCTTTGGCAAAACTTTTTTATTCTTGTTGATCCGGAAACCTGTAAACTTGCTCCTATAAAAGATCAGACTGAAAAGAATCTAGATGACTGTGGTCCGCTTATAAGAAAAGAATCACCCATTCCGTATTCAGAAATGAGGCAAGTATTTATGCCTTGGGGTGGAAAAAAGCACTTTGGTGCACTCTTTTATTCAAGCGATATACGTCCTGGAAAGTTTGATTTCTATAAATTTATAATTCATATGCTTGAAGCGACTGGAACAATGATGTTAGCGGGTGTCTGTCATTATGATCTTCATCCTGGAAATATCTTGATGGATCAAAATAATGTAGCCCGTATTATTGATTTCGGAATGGCATTTGATGGGCATGCCATTGATAAAGATACACTTGATACTCATTGGAAACAACTCTCGTTCGGAGATTCGACAAAAAATGCCCACTGGATTTCTAATCAAGAGCCACCTGAAGTCACCATTATGAACGCTATAAACCACGGTTATAGTGCTCAGGATGCGATTCAACAAATTATTTACGGTAAAGATATATTTAAACAAATTGCAAAACCTGTTCTTGGAATTCCATTATCGTCGTCAATGAAAAAACTTGAAGACTTTTGGAAGACGAGTAAAAGCGCAAAGGATAAAAACTGGCTTTCTTTCTGGAAGTCATATTGGACAGCCTATGATAGCTGGTCCATAGGTACAATTTTCTTTACTGTACTTGTCTCACAATTGACTTTTAGGTCATTTAGTGATGGCGACACATGGAAAAACAAGCATGTTCCTATTTTAGTAATGTTACGTGGTCTTTTAGAGCCGAGCCCGCGCAGCCGTATTGATGTAATTGAGGCGTTGGCTCTCTTGGATCCTGGGAATGCCTGGCTCAATCGTTTCGGTGGCGCCGCGTGGCTCGAGAAGAAGGAGAAGCAGCGCGCCGCTTTGCCTTAGTCTTTTTATAGCCACCGACTTTCAAATATAAATGACGCATTCTCGGGACGCACATGTAACTACAGAAAACATTATAGTCTAGGCGTCCCTCTTTATCACGGCGATTTGCCAACTTAGGATCATAAATCGGTAAACCAGATTGGTCCTTATTTGTGACTTTCATGCCACCAGGTTTATGTGACCAAAATCCGCTTGTATCTTGCCGATAAAAATGATAATCTTCATCGGGATCCACTACAATCGCAATTTTAGACGTTTGAGGGGCGCATTTATCCTCAAATCGAACCATTTGAATACTGGGATTATCGCCTAAGATACGTACAACCATTTCAGAACATGTCTTCAGGCGGTCTGACTTGAACCCTGGTTGCCCCGCCGCACTTCCAGGCTGATGATAGGGTACATCGCATTCTTTTGATTTAAGACAGGCTGCTATTTGCTTAGGATCGTGTACATTCATGGCATATGAAAAACAATTATGTGTCTCGCGTATCTCATCCTTCGTATTCCAGAGAGCAGGATCATACTTGGGCTCAAATCCTGACAGCGGTGCTTTACGTGGGCAGTAGAACCGATGGAGGTAACAGAACGCACTATTCGCTTGAGGTGGTCTCTTGCAAGACGACTGACATTGGCACACGTCCTTGTGCGAAAGGTTCTTCTTGGTTTTTGTTTTGTTCTTGTTTTTGTTTTTGTTTTTGTCCATCCTCTACTCTAGGACTTGATTTATTTTGTAGAAGTTCTCTTAATAATTCAGGCGGGAGACTTTGTAATGTATCTAGAATCGGTTTGAGAGGCGTGGGTGGTATCAGAGAATCTAGATTTTTCTCTTTTATTGCAACTGATGTATCGTTTGCATTTATATTTTCTTTATTAAGTGGCGGTGTCGTTGCAGGGGTATGTGAATCAGTCAACTTATAATATTCTTCTTCAACTTGTTTCATCTTGATTTTTTCAACGGCGTGACAAAAAAAGATGAATTGGTTTTCGTGTGTTGGCTTCTCTGTCGGTGTGTAAAATCCGCTATATTTTCCACTTAATTCGAGATATTGCCAACCCTCGCTTCGTAGATGTTCATATGTAGTATGTAAATAGTAATATTTCTTATCTATCTTAAACATGCTCACAACACCATTGGAGGTTGTGACCAAGAGAGAAATAACCCAAGTTGTCCAATAGATCTGGTAAGATATTGTTTGACCGCCCTGCGATTCTGTGCTTGTTCCCGTATATTGTATTGATAGGAGAGCTGGAACAATGAGAGAGCCAACAGTTACAATAAAACGCGAGACATTGAAATAAATAGAGAGAAGTTTACATCTGTATTTCATAGCTTTTACAACATTTATATAACGCTGCTCCAATATACTTTGTTGAAGCGGCGTTAAATTTACATTTTGTAGAGCCAAGCTGAAAGAGGAATCTTTACTACACATACTAAAGGTGGGTAAAAATTGGGCTGCTCATTTGCTTTCTACTTTTTACGCAATGGAGCACACCGTGTCCCTCTATTCAAAAGTCTTTCTGGATTCAAATGATATCCATGACTGGTCTAATGTAGCGATTGATCGTTCTCTCTGGGAGGATATTCATCGTATTCATATAAACGCCACTACAGTTCATCGGTACTTCTTGCGATTTATTTCTGATAATGAAAATGAAATGAAGTGTATTGTTGCCATCGGAAATCCGGTCATGGGCAATGTAACTGATGAGAAGAAGGTCTATATGCCACAGTGGCTCTTAGATCGTCATAACTTTCAGGGAGAGGGTGAGAGTTATCACGTTGAAATTTTGACGGAAGAGGCATTTCCTGAAGCGACTAAAATTGTTCTGCGTGTCGTCGACAGTGCCTTTTATAATTCAGATATAAAGAAGGAATTAGAATTGGCGCTGACGCGGCTCGGCGTCATTGAGAAGGGACAGCTCATTCATGTGCCGATTGATTCGCTCGATAACTTTGACGTTGATATTTATGTCAGCGAGTTGGAGCCGGCGACAATTGTCTTGTGCCAGGGTGAAGAGGTTGTTGTCGAGTTCGAGGAGCCGGTTGATGCAATTGTAGAGAGACCTCTTACACCCGTTCCTGAAGAAGTTGAAACATTACTTCCAGTTATTACAGGGAATGTTCTTGGTTCTGACCCGAGTTCGATTCCAGAGTGGAGGAGGGGTATTCCGCCACCGCCTAGGCGTTGACTGTCGTTATAAGCACATCCTGTCCCGTCAGCGCGGTTGCTACTCCAAATCATCTTTCTTAGACCAATCAATTATAATATATCTTTTTAACGAATCGACCAGAATATCTGAATTTGAAAAGACTTTTTTTAATTTGTTTATAAATCGTGTAAGATTTGGTCTAACTCTATCATTAATCGTAAACTTGTAGTTCGTTTTATTTAATGTATGTTCATTTTCAATATTCCTGCAGATTTGTAAAATCTCAATCTCCATACTATTTATAGCCTAAACTTTATTTTGTAAAATAAACTAATGGCGTCACAAGAAGAAATACTAATGGGAGCCGAAGTTATTTGTAGACAGATTGAAGATTCTTTAGTACAGAAGAAGGGTTGTATTATCGGACGAAATGGTACAATTGAACTTTCTGCGCTCTTATATTACAGGCAACACGGAAAGCTCTACATAGACCATCTAGATACTTTGGAGAGAAACGCAGGTGTTTTTCCTATAGATCCAGTAGTCTTAAAACAATGGGCGAAAGAATATCTTGAGGCAAATCGGACATGCGATATTATTGCAGCTGGCTGGTATAAACCGCTTGAAAAACAGGAGTTCGAAATGCTCGCAGCAGAAAATGACGGTGGTTATGCCTCTGTACCTCTTCGTAGCCTTGAGCCTTATTACGTAAGCCCGGAAAAACGCTGGACGAATTTACTGGCAAGTAAGAATGTTTGTGTAGTGAGTTCATTTACAAAGACTATGGAGAAGCAGCTTCTTCTGCGCCATATGATTTGGGGACAGAACACGGAATCTCTTTTGCCAACAACAGCAAATTTTTCTTTTGTACAAACGGGATATGCGCCTGTCTTAGCACAAGGTTCATGTGAATGGTCTCCTTCATGTAAAACATGGAAAGATGCCGTTGATCAAGTGGAAGCGGCAGTTATTAAGAGTGGCGCTCAAATTGTTCTCGTTGGCTGCGGAGGATTAGGATTCCCTTTAGCACAGCGTCTTAAAAAGGCAGGTAAGATTGTTATTGTTCTCGGCGGGGCAATTCAAGTTCTATTTGGAATCAAGGGTGAGCGCTGGAAAACTCACTCTGTAATTTCGCAGTTTTGGAATAAATATTGGGTTTATCCCAGCGCAGCAGAGACACCGAATGGATGTTTATCTGTAGAAAATGCGTGTTACTGGTCCAAATAAAAAAATTGAATTTGATGTTTTGTATTTGGCAAATATATACCAAACAACAAAATGGTTCGTCTTTCTGATATCAAGACGCAGTACCCGTGGTCCTTTGTTCCCAATGTAACGAATGCTCTTTCAGATAAGGAGATTCTTACACAGAACGTGGACGAGGAGTCGACAATGTGGCGAATTCCTCTTCTTCCGTGCCTCCCTGGATTCGCCTATGTAGGATTCAAGGTGAATACTTATAGCGACGATGCTGATGTAAAGCCTATTAGCGCAAAGACACTTCAGGGAGCCAACGATAAGGCTCTCTTTGGCATGCCCGACGATGTAATTTCCATTAAGGAGTATCGGACTGGATACATTCCATTCAACTTTCCAATTGTATCTCGTCTGTGTCATCTAAACGAAGACGAGATTCACTTGGTTCTAACATTTGATCAGGCTATTTCTGGTCGTGTAGAGATTATCGCACAGAAATTCGATGACTTGCCTGAGGATGATTTCAGGACAAAGTACTACTATGTGCTGAATGAGGAGGGTGGTCTGCTCTTGCATACGGAGAAGTTTATTTCCTTAATCAACTGCGACCGGATTTCTCGGATCAACTACTATCCTTCTGCGATCCGCATTCAGCGACTTGGTCTTGACCAGAATGCGCCGTAAACACTCTTCATGGTTTTATTTAAAAAGTGTTGAGATGAATGACTTAGATCTTCAAAGACAGTTTCAATCATTGCTATAGGTGTTTCAGATGGTCTGACCATGCGCCTACTATAACCACCTTTGCCTCTAAAAAAACCGCGACCACTGGGAGCTCCACGCATGCTGGGACCGCCCCTACCGCTTGGTGCGCCACGACCACTAGGTGCGCCACGACCATTACCACGACCCCGACCATTATTTCTAGTTCCCGAATTCCGTTGAAAGAGCGCAGCAGCATTACGAACCGTCGTGTGATGCTCAGCAGGAAATGCGTCCGCTCTTCCAATATTATCAAACATTTTTTTGAAAATAGACGGACGCTCAAAGATAAAAGCACGGCGCACAGGAGGCATCTTCGGAACAATTGTTTCCACTTTCAACAATTTGTCAGGGAAAAAACTTCGAAACAGTACTCTGTAAGTGGAGGCAAACGACTTTTGTACTGCGGTTTCCAGAGGAAACAGAAGTTGCGAATACGGTCCGGCATCTTTTAATGCCTCTCTCTGCGCAAACTTATCCAAAACATAGAATCCTGTACGACTATCAAAGCGCACCTTTGTGATTCCAAGATCCGGTATATCAATTCCCGTTGTCTCCAGCATCTTCATATACGTTTCTAGGTTAGCTTCAATGGCGGAGCGCACTGCATCATCAGCATCTTTCACCGAGTCACTAGGAAGCTCGGTTAACTGGAAATCACCATTAATACCGTCCAAGATACCTGCGCTCGTGATGGACGCACACGGTAAAAATGCAAAATTATTTGATAAAGCCTGAATTTGCCCAATGACTTCTTCTTCACTTGCGGCATCTGTCATGACCGTCTCCGCATTCTTTTTCAGCCACGGATGGAGAACAAGTTCAGGTATTCCGCGATGCCGCCGTTTATCTGAATACATGTATGACAGAATCTCAGCAAGCTTTCCAGGTCGACGTGCATTTAATTCCAATATATATTTGCTCATAGCTGTATCCATTGCCTTTAGTGCCTTTTGATCAAGACTTTCAAGAGCATCATAATCAGCAATTGCCATCCAGCCGTGTATATCAGGATAGTTAGGATGAATACAGTTATCCCACGACTTGACTTCCTGTTTTCTCAATAGTTCAGTCGCCGCTTCTTGTTCTCTTGTCGCAAGTAGTTGTTCAGCTTCTTCGGGGCTTATCTCGCCGCGTCCCACTTTTTCATCTATATCTTCTTCTTTGACTACAGGCGCACATTCATATGTAAAATGACTACACCGCTGAATGGGTGCTGTTCCGTCTAACGCTTTGATATCTCCACCACGAAACATCGGTGAGGGTGAAATCAAACATACAATTCGCATTGTTTTTCTTGTAACATATACATTCATTGCATTGAATCTCTTACCCACCGTGTGTGCGCCGAAAGGAACATAGGGGAACGGATAGAAAAACACATTGTGGACAGGCGTCATACAGAAGGAATCGCCTACCGGATCTCCCAAGAAATCTCGTATGAAGGAGCGTGAATCATCTCCTTTTGCGATGTCGGGCAGTCGTATACCACGAAAGAGTAGTGTCCCAGCTGGTATTTCAACAAGCGGCAACATAATTTCTTTATCTATCCCCGAAAGGGTCTTATAAGGTAGTGTTTGTGAAAACACAGCCGGCTCCATCTACGATATCATGTGATTTTTTCCCCTTTCTTTATCCGATCTCTTAGAAAAGAAAGTAAATGCGTATGCAATTTTGTAGTGATCTACATCTTAATAGTCGTCCGTTCTACAAAAAGGATGAATATGAAGAGTTTGAAACGATACTTCAGCCAGTCGCAAAAGCACTTGTCTTGTGTGGTGATATCGGTACAGTAAACAGTACTATTGTAAATTCTTTTTTTCGCTGGTCGCACGATAAATGGGATACTATCTTCTGGATTCCTGGATTCCATGAGTGTATGAATTCTTTACATGATACAGACACTTTTACAAAACGTATTCAACTTATGCGTGAGTCTGTCTCAAAGTATCCTAATGTACACGTCATGTATAGAGAACGTTTCTTCACGGATGACGGCTTTCTTTTCCTCGGGTGTGCTTTATGGACTCGTATTGTAGATCCTATTATTCATAGTCAAATGCCCGTTCTTCAAATAGAACACGAAAAAGATGCCGCGTGGTTAAAAGAGCAAATCCAAACGTCTAATAAACCAACTCTAGTTGCGACGTATATGGCGGCGACATATCAACTCCTTGATGATGGATGGAAAAAGCCAGCTGAAGAAGTGTTTTATGCCGCCGATACTGAGATTCTTATAAAACCGCCCGTCGTAGCATGGATATCCGGGCACATTCATAAGGCACTCCAGCTCAAAAAAGAGTGGTTCGGATCAAATATTTTACTTGTAACGAATGCCTTAGGATATCCTGGCGAAGAGACCGGTTATCGTAAAGATGCTGTTCTTCGTATTGGTTAACGTCGTGACTTTATTTTAACGACTAATTTGGTGATCGATCTTAAATTTAACGAAGCTCTTGAGCTTTGTTAAATTTAAGTCTCACTGCTAGGCATGAACATCATCATAAAAGACAGTTCCAATCGGTAAAAGTCCCTCTTTTGAAAAATCGCTATCATGTTTCAAGGCAGCGGTGGCTATAGAAGGATTTCCTTTGGGGATACGAACAATGTATCGCCCATCCTCCCGTTTTCTAACAATCCATCTCCATACAAATCGTTTTCCAGTTGGTAACTTTACATATGATAATTTACCTACGTGTCTATCTTTTGGCATTCTAGATATGTGCTACATTTTGTATATTATTTTCAAAACCCTGAATGGATTTTAAAAAGTTAGCATTCTTGTAAAAAGCAATCGGACGTCTTTCTTTAATATACTGCATGGCATCTTCATGTTTCATTCCTGTAAATACCATTAAGAACATGGCGACGACCGCTGCGCTTCTCTGCATTCCAGCAGCACAATGAACAAGAATTGTATTTCCTTGTTTGTATTCTAAAAGAAGTTTGTAGACAATCTCAAAAGACCATAATTCCATGTTTCGTATTTCTTCCTCTTCAAGATTGTCGTCAACCGGCACACGATACCGTCTTCTCATCGATGAATGAAATGGCAGATCTTTTGTACAATTAAAGACGGTTTCAATACCGTGCTGTCGTAGAAAGACTTCATCCATTGATGCCATTTTGTTTCCAAGCCAAATTCGCGGGACGATCATGTCGGCATTATTGAACGGAGGTAACGTGGGATCTGGCATTCCCTGAACTTGTTTTTAACGATAAAAAAATTGGGCAGACTTTCCACAAGTGGCTTAGGCACTCAAAGTCAAAAGCAAATAAAGAATGCTAACAAGACATTTATATCGCCATGATGAAGTGATGACGGCACTTCTCTGGTGTCTTCAAAAGAGACGTATAGAAGAGGGTTTATTCTGGCTACAAGAACTACTTGACTCTGAACTCTATGATGACGTATTTCAGGTCATGTTCAAAGGATGGCTCTGGAGTTTCGGCTGTAGGCAGATGGGCTGGTTCGAAGCCTATTATGCACTTTACAAGAAGGAGAATGTTGACGAGGATGAGATTGTGAATCTGTTTTACTCGCTGATTCGCTTGGAGCGAGATATGAGTGTTCTAGGTCTACTTTGCCTCGGCGTCAACTTTGACCTAGAACCTCTTCCTCCTACGCCGAAAAAGGACAAGCTTATTCTGAACTATCATGATACACTACAACTGGCATTTATTCGATATGCTGCTCTCGGTAAAGCTAAATCAGCTTTTACAATTGCGGCACAGATGTACCTTTGCGACGAAGCTGCCGCTTGGGAATTCCTCATTGGACTTGGTGTCCCTAGGCAACTCTTTTGTATCGTGAACGAACAGGAGGATCCTGATGTAAAGATTGCTTCTCTGGCAGCCGCCGTTGGTTTCTTGTGCATTAAAGGAAAAAAGCCACCATTCCAGATTGTTGAAGTCGATGCTGGCACTGCAAAGAAGCGCACAGAGTGGAAAGAGATGGAGGGTCGTCGTCAAAGACGGGAATACGCCATTCCAACTATGTGCCTAACGTGGATAACAGCAAGAGGATGTGTTTCATATAAAAAACATACTCTGGGTGAATTGCGGGGAATTTCTCTTGATACACTTCGCTATCGCGCCTGTCCCTTTTGGCAGAGCGCTGTCGAATCTGTAAATGATGAGGATGATTTAGCAGTTGAGAAATTCTGGGATACTTACTTTCCTGATGATAGACCTGATGAATGGTCTCTACTTGATCAGAAAAAGAGCCACGGTCCTGGGACCCTAGCTCTAAATGAGGAGCGAAGCTTCAGCAAGCATCTTCGGAAGTGGTACAGTAATAGCGGCAGTTGTATTCTGTGGGATTGTGTAAAATCCGTTTTGCGAATCTTTGACGCAAGTGATCTGAGCCAGAAATGGTCAAATGGATATGCAGTGATGTATGAAAAGAGGAATCTTCTACATCGGCGTGGTAAATTGGCATTCAAGGTTGTGAAAATTGACGGGGCTGAGCTAGTTGTAACAAAGGTTGTACCTGTAAATGTTGAATCAGATAAATCAGATGAATCAGATGAATCTATCAATTAGTCTAGTTATTATGTTCTTAGCATCGCTCTTATTCGTAGGTCCTTATTATGTAGCCATGGTTTCGTTAGTCTTAGTAACTTATACTATCTTCTGCGTGGATATTATACCTGAAGAAGAAAAGCCTGAAGAATACACAATTATGACACGTTCTCGCACGCGGCGTCAGAAGCTTGCTTAAGAACTATGACGGCGCGTTTTACGTTTATTCATTTTACGCCTTTTTATTTTTCTTGTTTGTTTTCTCTTACCGCCTTTTTTACCTTCCGCTGACGCATCCAACGCCTCCTCCGCTTTTTTCTTCAGTTCATCTTTGGTAATTTTTTTATGATAATAATCAAGTAAATATTGTTTTTTATTTGTATCCCAAAGTTTATTAAATTTTCCAATCAAATTAACAGGAATAGCCTCTATGTATTTTTTTTTAATCGTATCTATATGTCCTTGATTCATAATTGATGTTACACTTCCTTGATCATGAGCGGTTGGTTTTCCAACAGTGATATTAGCAGTATTTACTGCTTGAATAACTTCTTGCATTGCAGCATCAAGATCATCATTTCCTAATAGTTTTTTTAAACCAAATACTTCTTCGGAAGTTGGCTTAAATTGTATATCACGTAATTTTAAATAAGGACCATCTATATAAGGTTCAAAACGATAATATCTCTTTGGTTCGCTTCCTTTTTCATCTATTACAACATGAAAAGCACCCTTTGTACCCTCTTCTTCTTTACCACCTGTATGAAATGTTAAATGACAGGAATATTTATTCTCTGTCTTAAATTTAATAACAATTTGACCACTGT
>Ga0136642_1000617_pt1 | contig 17452 bp, 15 predicted proteins | sample LowCatLa1302831Y_FD_115313 | JGI IMG/M metagenome (GOLD analysis project Ga0136642, IMG submission 115313) | Freshwater microbial communities from Lower Cathedral Lake, Yosemite National Park, California, USA - 13028-31Y | ecosystem: Environmental > Aquatic > Freshwater > Lake ... | reverse complement strand
TGATACTGCATGCAATGAAGGAGAGTGCCGCCATGTTGGGTGTAACAAGGCGAGAACTCCTCGACAGCGGAGTCCACTTCGGACACCAGACTCGTCGATGGAATCCAAAGATGAAGCGTTTTATTTTTGCAGAGCGCAATGGCATCTACATCATCGATATCCAACAATCGCTAGCGTTGATTGATAGCGCCTACGAGTTCATTAGAGATACCGTCGCCAAGGGCGGCCATATCCTCTTTGTTGGAACAAAGAAGCAAGCACATGTTCCGATCATCGAACAATCTGCTCGCGTAGGAATGCCATACGTAACGGAGCGCTGGCTCGGTGGAATGTTGACCAACTTCCCAACCGTGTACAAGCGTATTCAACGTCTCAAGGAGCTCGAAGCTCTTGAGAATACAAACGATCAACTTCTTACAAAGAAGGAGCTCTTGGTTCTTCGTCGCGAGCGCGAGAAGCTCACTAAGAACCTCCAAGGTATCCGCGACATGACCAAGTTGCCTTCAGCAATCTGGGTAGTCGATACCAAGAAAGAGCACCTCGCAGTAGCAGAAGCTCACAAGCTCGGAATTCCAGTTGTCGCCATCTTGGATACAAACTGCGATCCGGACGAAGTGGATTACAAGATTCCAGGTAACGACGATGCAATTCGTTCCATCGCGCTCTTGACTCGCGTTATTGCTGATGCAGCAGTAGCCGGACTTCAAGCACGTTCTGCTACAGCAGCTGCTGCAGCACAACAGAGTGATGCTGCTGCATCTCCAGCAGAAGCAGCACGTGCAGCAGTTACCAATGAATTAGCTGCAGCCGCAGAAGCCGCTGCTCCAGTCGAAGCACCTGTTTCAGAGGGCGAGAACAAGTAATTGGCATACACAGCTGAAGATGTAAAGCGCCTGCGCGAAGCAACTGCTGCCGGCATGCTTGATTGCAAGAAGGCGCTCGACGAGGCCGATGGCGATTACGACAAGGCCGTCGAACTCATTCGCGTCAAGGGACTCAAGGGAGTTACCAAGCGCGAAGGTCGTACGACTTCTAATGGTTTGGTCATTGCAAAGACTGAGGGCAACCTCGGCGTAATGCTCGAACTCAACTGCGAAACAGATTTCGTAGCCAAGGGAGATCGTTTCCAAGAGCTTGCTGCTGAACTTCTTGAGCAACTCGTTGCAACTAAGGCTGCTGATGTAGCAACTTTCTCTGCGACTAAGTTCTCTAACGGCAAGAGCGTGCAAGAGGTAATCGATGAGGGCAACGCAACACTCGGCGAGAAGATTGAACTTCGCCGTATTGCAGTTCTCGAAGGCTCACCAGTTGCGCTCTACTTGCACCGCACCAGCCCTGACCTACCGCCACAACTTGGTGTCTTGGTTCAGTTGGCTTCCGATGCCCTCGAGGCTGGAAAGGATGTTGCGCAGCACATCGCTGCATTCGCACCATCATTTATCCGCCGCGAAGATATTCCAGCAGACCAGATTGAATCTGAGCGCCGGATCGCCGAAGAGACTGCCCGCAATGAGGGTAAGCCAGAGGTATCTATCGCCAAGGTTGTTGAAGGTCGCGTAACTGGCTTCGTCAAGGAAGTTAGCTTGCTGGAGCAGTCATTCGCTAAGGATGCGAAGAAGACCGTCCAACAAATTGTCGATGAGGCAAAGACCGCCGTGTCTGCGTTTCACCGTTTCAAGGTTGGTCAGTAGTCTTATCGCAGTAAGCGACTAATTGTCGTTAGTAGTACGAGCGAGAGGAGCACAATCTATGGCCCGCAAAGGTTATAAGAGAGTGCTCCTTAAGCTTTCTGGCGAAGTATTCGGCGGCGAAAAGGGCATTGGTGTTGATCCCGATGTCGTCCACGATGTCGCAAGCCAAATCGCAGATGTTGTCCGCCAAGGTACTCAAATCGCGATTGTCGTCGGCGGTGGTAATTACTTCCGCGGCGCAGAACTACAGAACCTCGGTATGGATCGCGCCCGCGCTGACTACATGGGAATGCTCGGAACAGTCATGAACTGTTTGGCACTTCAAGATTTTCTAGAAAAAGAGGGCATCGAGACCCGCGTTCAAACTGCAATCACTATGGGCCAAGTTGCCGAGCCTTATATTCCTCGTCGCGCCATTCGCCATTTAGAGAAGGGCCGCGTTGTAATTTTTGGCGCAGGCGCCGGAATGCCATTCTTTACCACCGATACCGTTGCAGCTCAACGAGCGCTAGAAATTGGTTCCGAAGCGTTACTCCTTGCTAAGTCTGGCGTCGATGGTGTGTACACCGCAGATCCGAAGAAGAATCCAACCGCTACGAAATACGATCAAGTTTCCTACAATGATGTGCTCTCGAAATCCCTCGCCGTCGCTGACGCTGCAGCATTTAGCCTCTGCCGCGAGAATAAACTTCCGATTGTTATCTTTGATTTGAAGAACAAGGGCAATATCGCTCGCGCAGTTAAGGGCGATGCGGTCGGAACTCTCGTCTCATAGTTATTTAAAGTTTAAGTACTACCTAAAAGGATAAGGAGAGAACGATGTCAGATTTAGCTACAGCGCTGAGTGAAGCTACTGCCAAGATGGATAAAGCGGTTGAAGTTGCTAAAGAGGACTTCGGCGGTATCCGCACCGGTCGTGCTCATCCATCCATGTTCAACAAGATCAATGTTGATTATTACGGCACTTATACGCCACTCTCGCAATTAGCCTCTATCCAAGTTCCTGAACCACGGATGGCGCTGGTCTCTCCCTTTGATAAGAGTGCAACCCTGGCTATTGAAAAGGCGATCCGCGACTCCGATCTCGGCGTTAATCCCCAGACCGATGGTCCGGTCATTCGCGTCAATTTCCCACAGTTAACGGAAGAGCGTCGCAAGGATTACATCAAAGTTGCTCGCAATAAGGCGGAAGATTCCCGCATCTCTATCCGCAATATTCGCCGTACTGCGAAAGAGGCGATGGAGAAGCTCGAGAAGGATGGCCTTGCTGGTAAAGATGATGTCGCCCGCACTGAAAAAGATTTAGAGAAACTTACCTCGGATCATGTGGCAAAAATTGATGAGCTGCTCAAGCATAAGGAAGTCGAACTTCTCGAAGTTTAAAAGCCATGGATGACTTGCATGCCTTAAACGAGGCGATAAATCAGCGCGCAGGGCGAAAACTCTTGCCCTCCATCGCAGTATCGCTGGCAATTTTAGGTGCAGTCTTCTCCACCGTCTATTTCGTTCCGGTCGCTTTCGCAGTTCTTCTCTGGCTGGTTGTAATGCTGGCAACTCGAGAACTCGTTGATGCATATCAGCAAGGTGGAATCGATTTACCCAAACTCCCACTTCAAATTGCTGGAACGGTATTACTCATCTCTGCGTGGAATGGTCGTATCGCAGGACTGGCAGTTGCGATGGCGATTGCGATTCCTAACATCCTCGTCATCATGCTCTTTCAGAACCCTAAAGATTTTGTACGTCGTGGCGCATCGGCTGCCTTTGCCATCTTTTATATTCCATTCCTTGCTGGCTTTATTCTCCTTCTCTCGCACGTCGATAATGGGCCGCAACGAATTTTCACACTTGTAGTGCTCGTTTCATGTAACGACACCTTTGCCTATCTCTTTGGCGTGCTCTTCGGTCGCCATCCACTTGCTCCGCATATCAGTCCCAAGAAAACGTGGGAGGGCTTTACCGGTTCGATTCTGGCAACCACTATTGGTTCGGCGCTCGTCTTCACCTTTGCCCTACATAAGCACTGGTGGATTGGTGCAGTTATTGGCTTAATGGCAGTTGTTACTGCTACCTGCGGAGATCTCATTGAATCTGCAGTGAAGCGCGACTTATCTATCAAAGATATGGGAACGATGCTTCCTGGACATGGTGGAATTTTGGATCGGATTGACTCTGCACTCTTTACTGGGCCTGCTGTCTGGTTCGTCCTTGAAGCGATTAAGCATTTCAAGTTATGAGTGAAACTCCGAAAGAACTCAAGCTTGTCTTTGATGAACCGAAGCAGCGGGTAAAGCCACCTCATCATTTTGCGGATATGTCTCCGGAAGAGCGCAAAGTTAAGGTCTCAGAGCTAGGGATTCCTGCTTTCCGCGCCAATCAAATGGCGGTCCACTTCTTCACGCATTACAACGATAATCCTGAAACCTGGAGCGATATCCCAAAAGAGATGCGGGAGAACCTAGCTAAGGAATTTATGCCAACGCTGATTACCCTCGTTCGCAGTGTCACTACGGATAACGGTAAGACTCGCAAAGACTTATGGAAGTTGCACGATGGCGTCCTCGTAGAGAGCGTATTGATGCGTTATAGCGATCGCACAACTGTCTGTATCTCCTCGCAAGCAGGCTGTGGAATGAATTGTCCATTCTGCGCCACCGGTCAGAGTGGATTAACTCGCAATCTCACCGCCGCTGAAATCACTGCGCAAGTAGTCGCAGCTGCTCGTGCCTGCGATCAAGGCGAACTACCTGGTGGTCCAACTCGACTCTCGAACATTGTCTTTATGGGCATGGGTGAACCGATGGCCAACTACAACGCAGTAATGCGCAGCGTTCGCAACATTACTGCACCACAACCTGATGGCCTCGGCATTAGCGCGCGTTCGGTAACGGTCTCAACGGTTGGGCTAGTTAACGGAATTGAGAAGCTCACTCAAGAGGGAATTCCAGTCACGTTGGCGGTATCGCTACACACCCCGGATGATGAACTCCGTGACACCTTGGTGCCAATTAATAATCGCTTTAATGTGCGAGAAGTTTTAGAAGCAGCAGATAAATATGAGGCGAAGACTGGTCGCCGCTACTCCATTGAATATGCGCTGATACGCGATATCAATGATCAATCTTGGCGCGCAGATTTGTTGGGCCGATTGCTCAAAAATCGAAACGCCCACGTCAATCTCATTCCGCTCAATCCCACTCCCGGCTCGAAGTGGACCGCTTCCCGCCCACACGACGAAAAAGAGTTTGTTCGAATTCTGGAAGATTATGGCGTTCCCGTTACAGTCCGAGATACCCGTGGCCGAGAAATTGATGGCGCATGTGGTCAATTAGCCGCAGCCGAGATAATCTCTGAGGTATGAAAAAGCTCGCAAACTTTATCGACGGAAAATCACAGCCATCTGCTTCTGGTGCAACTGCAGATTTAATTAATCCGGCAACAGGTACTGCATATGCAACCGTTCCCGTCTCGAACGCCGCTGATGTAGATCAAGCGATGCAAGCAGCGTCGAGGGCTTTTGTCGATTGGCGCGACTCCACTCCCTCTGAACGTCAACGTGCGCTACTAAAAATTGCCGATGCCATTGAAGCTCGCAGCGAAGAACTTATTGCGGTCGAAAGTGAGAACACCGGCAAGCCGATTGCCCTCACGGCATCTGAAGAAGTTCCGCCAATGTTGGATCAGATTCGTTTCTTTGCCGGCGCAGCACGCAACCTCGAAGGTAAATCTGCGGGGGAGTACATGCGTGGAATGACCTCTTTTATTCGCCGCGAACCCATTGGTATCTGCGCCCAAGTCACGCCATGGAATTATCCGATGATGATGGCAGTCTGGAAATGGGCTCCTGCGATTGCAGCCGGAAACACTGTAGTTCTCAAGCCAAGCGATACCACTCCTGCATCTACTGTATGGATGGCCGAAGTGATGGCGGAGTTCTTACCGCAAGGCGTATTCAATGTTGTGTGTGGTGACCGCGATACCGGTCGCGCTCTCGTCGAACACGATATTCCAGCAATGGTCTCTATTACAGGTTCAGTTCGTGCAGGAATGGAAGTTGCAAAATCTGCCGCTACAGATCTGAAGAAAGTTCACCTCGAACTCGGCGGCAAAGCGCCAGTTGTAGTCTTTGCTGATGCAAATCTAGAAGCAGCAGCCGAAGCGATTGCGATTGCTGGATATTTCAACGCTGGTCAGGATTGCACCGCCGCTACTCGTGTCATGGTCGAAGCAGCCGCATACGATGATTTTGTTGCGCTCTTAACTGCGCAAGCGAAGAATAATATTTCCACGGGTGGACCAACTGAAGATGTGCTCTATGGTTCAGTCAACAACGCCGGACAACTTGCTCGTGTTCAAGGATTTGTGGATCGCGCTCCATCCCATGCCCAAGTGATGACTGGCGGAAAAATAATTGACCGCCCTGGTTATTACTTTGCCCCAACAGTTATTGCTGGCCTCCATCAAGAGGATGAGATGATTCAAAATGAGATTTTTGGACCAGTCATCACGGTTCAGAAATTTAGCGATGAAGCTGAAGCAGTTCGGATGGCTAATGGCACCGTTTATGGTCTGGCCTCGAGCGTCTGGACCTCCAACCACGGTCGCGCGATGCGTATGGCCAAGGCCTTTGATTTCGGCTGCATCTGGATTAATACTCACATCCCATTGGTAGCTGAGATGCCTCATGGTGGCTTTGGCCACTCCGGTTACGGCAAAGATCTCTCCGCCTATGGCTTCGAGGATTACACCCGAATCAAGCACGTCATGACAAACCTCAATCTCTAGTTTGGCCGGAATTCCCGCCAGCGTTCATGGCTTCAAAAGCCATCTCGAGGCTCTAAGATTTCCTTGTTCGCGCCCCTGTTCCGAAAACAACTTCAGCGGTCATTACCCTGCTGAATCTAAGTAGAAAGCGGTATCCAATTGTCTAAAACATCAAACAAAATGGATCACTCCATTCCACCAGATGCAGACTTTGCACTTTCATCCGCAGTATCTCGCCGTGCGTTACTTGCAGGTGCGAGTGGAATCGGAGCAGCTTCGCTCCTGGGCGTGAATCTTGCGTCAGCTGAAGCAGCATCAGCCGCAGCTAGTGGCACAGTTCGATGGGCGAACTGGGGTTATTACATCGATTTTGATGAGAAGACCAACAAGTACCCAACTCTCGAAGCTTTCACTAAGAAGACTGGCATCAAAGTCACTTACCAAGAAGCTATCGATGACAACGACACCTTTACTGCGAAGGTTGCACCGCAACTTCGCTTGAAAAAAGATATTGGTTATGACCTCGTAACTCCGACTGAGTGGATGGCCGCCCGTTGGATTGCAAGTGGTTATACAAAGAAATTCTCTGCTGGTGGAGTTCCAAACAAGAAGAATGTTATCGACCTTCTTGCTCACCGTCCGCTCGATCCCAATCGCGAGCAATCACTTCCTTGGGCCGGAATCATCGCTGGCATTGCCTGGAACAAGAAGAAAGTTCCTGGTGGATTTAAGACGATGGACCAAGTCTTTGATAAGAAGTACAAGGGCAAGCGCCAGATTTTAGTGCTGTCCGAAATGCGTGACACCATTGGTCTAATCATGATGTGGCAAGGGGCAGATATAGCGGGCAACTTTACGGAAGCTCAATTCATGAACGCGGTTGCCAAGTTCGAGCAGCTCGTTAACGATGGTTATATCGGTCAGATCAAGGGCCAGTCTTACGCCCAGGATCTCCAGGCTGGAAATGTCTCGCACGTTATTGGCTGGTCTGGCGATATCGCACAGCTCAATCTGCAGGTCGGTTCTGATCAATTTGGATTTGCCGTTCCAGATTCAGGTGGCACATTCTCATCCGATAACTTGATGATTCCTTCAACCGCGAAGAATCAAGCTGGTGCAGAAGCGCTTATCAATTACTACTACGACCCAGCAGTTGCCGCCCGCCTTTCTGCATACATTAATTATGTATGTCCAGTGAAGGGCGCCCAAGAAGAGATGGCGAAGTTCAATCCTAAGCAGGCAAAGAACGAACTCATCTTCCCTACCGCTGCAACCTTTAAGAAGCTTCACGTCTTCCGTGGATTAACTGCGGCAGAACAGTTGAAGTTCTCGACTGCATTCCAGAAGGTTGCTGGTAACGGATAGTGAGCGATGCTTCAACATCCGCAAAAGGCGATCTTCAACTTCGCAACATCACCAAGACTTACGGGGATTTCAACGCAGTTGATGATTTAACTCTGACTATTCCCGAGGGCTCTTTCTTCGCGCTCTTGGGACCATCTGGTTGTGGCAAGACCACGACTTTGCGAATGATTGCTGGTTTGGAAGAGCCAACCGCTGGAACTATCCATGTTGGCTCAACCGATATCACCGATATGAAGCCATATCGTCGACCTGTTAACACTGTCTTTCAGAACTATGCGTTATTCCCACACCTCTCTATCTTTGAGAACGTTGCATTTGGACTTCGCCGTCGCGGAATCAAAGATGTAAAAGAGCAAGTAGATAAGGTCCTGCAGTTAGTTGAACTCCCGCATTTGGCAGAACGCAAGCCGACTCAACTCTCTGGCGGACAGCAACAGCGAATTGCAGTTGCTCGCGCAATTGTTAATCGCCCAGCACTGCTCTTGCTCGATGAACCACTCGGCGCACTTGACCTTAAACTCCGTCGCCAGATGCAGATTGAATTGAAATGGATTCAAACTGAAGTTGGTCTTACCTTCGTACACGTTACTCATGATCAAGAAGAGGCCATGACTATGGCTGACACCATCGCCGTGATGAACGAGGGTCGGATTGAGCAGATGGGTACACCAGCTGATTTGTATGACAATCCGCAGACAGCTTTTGTGGCAAACTTCCTCGGGCAGTCCAACCTGATTCAGGGCAATGTAATTGCCACTGATGGCGATTCACATACCGTTGATCTCTTCGGACAAAAAGTTAAGGTGAACAAGAATCGTTCGGTCGCTAAGGACTCTTCTATCCTCTTTGGAATTCGCCCGGAGAAGATTCGCATTCAGGAAAATTCCCATACAAATTCTGGTTGCGTGCTTGAAGGTGGAACGATTGTTGACGTTTCCTACATCGGCGTGAGTACCCAATATCAGGTTGAGATGCCATGGGGACAAGAGCTCATGGTCTTCGAGCAGAACGATGATGGTATTCCACCACTCGCAAAGGGCGATGGCGTAAAGCTTTCTTGGGAGCCAGTCTTTTCATTTGGTCTCAATGGACATGAAGATGCCTCTGCTGGTTCTGAAGTAAATCCCACCGAGGACGAATAAAGCGTGGTCGCAATTGCTCGTAAATCTACTGGACTAAATCCGCTCGATTCGTTGCGTCAAAAGGTGGCGATGCCTTATCTCTTATTGCTTCCCGGCATGCTCTGGCTACTTGTCTTCTTTCTCGCGCCGATTCTTACCCTTGTCAGTACATCGACGAAGGTCCCGGGAATGGGGATTGGTGAATTTGTTCAGCAGTACCGTTGGGCAAATTACTGGGATGCAATCACTGCAATGCAGACTCAATTTATCCGAACCTTTGTGTACGCAATCATTGCAACACTTCTTGCTTTAGCTATCTCGTATCCACTTGCCTATGCCATTGCCTTTAAGTCTGGACGATGGAAGAACGTCCTACTCGTATTGGTCGTTGCGCCATTCTTCTGCTCATTCATCCTTCGCACCATTGCTTGGCGTCAGATTCTGGCTCAGGATGGACTTGTCTTTAAAACGTTGCACTCGCTGCATCTGATTTCTGCCGATACTCGACTTACCTCTAGCGCATTCGCTGTTGTCACCGGACTTGCTTATAACTTCTTGCCCTTCATGACTTTGCCGCTCTATGCCAGCCTCGAACGCATTGATCCGCGCACAATGGAAGCCTCTGGCGATCTCTATGCAAATGGATTAACCACATTCCGTAAAGTGACACTTCCACTCTCTATGCCAGGAGTTGTTGCAGGAACGTTGCTTACTTTCATTCCAGCAGCAGGCGACTTTGTGAATGCCCAAATTCTAGGTAACCCAAGTACAACCATGATCGGCAACGTCATTAATGCGCAGTACTTGCAGACTACAAATTACCCACTCGCCGCAACTCTCTCGTTTATTCTGATGATCGCAATTCTTGCCATTGTGTTGGTCTACATCCGTAAATCAGGAACGGATGAACTCGTATGAAAAAGTTCACCCGCTGGTTTTCTAAGAACCTTATTCGTATTTACGCGGTTATGGGATTTACCTATCTCTTTATTCCAATTCTTTATACTTTCGTTTTCTCCTTCAATGACTATGTGCGTAGCAATTTAGTGTGGCGTGGATTTACCTTTAATAACTGGACCGATCCATGCGCGCCATTGGATATTTGTCCAGCGTTGGGCAACTCCATCAAGATTGGCCTAATGGCTACATTCGGCGCCACGATTCTCGGAACGTTGATTGCATTTGCACTTGCGCGTTATGCATTTAGAGGACGCGGTCTCGTCAACACCCTTATCTTTTTACCTATGGCAACACCAGAACTAGTTCTTGGTGCCTCCCTTCTTACAATGTTCTTAAACCTCGGATTTAACCCCGGATTTTGGACCATCGTGATTGCTCACATCATGTTCTGTATCTCGTTCGTGGTAGTGACTGTGAAAGCTCGTATTGCTTCACTCGATCCACGCCTCGAGCAAGCAGCGATGGATCTCTATGCCAACGAAGCTGAGACTTTTCGCCGCGTCACGCTGCCGCTCGTTGCGCCCGGAATCGCCGGCGGCGCACTTCTCGCCTTTAGCCTCTCCTTCGATGATTTCATCATCACCAACTTCAACTCGGGTACAACAATTACCTTCCCGTTGTACGTCTATACCCACGCCGAACGCGGTCTACCCGCTCAAGCTAATGTCATCGGCGTCTCTATGTTTCTCTTAGCCCTGATCGTTGTGCTGGCGGGACAGTTCGTGGGTAGGAAACGCAAGGTAAGCGCGTAATCTTTAGCCATGGTTAATCACGGCAATATGTATGGTCCTCGCTATACCTTTCTTGGTATTCCCGAATGCGACCTAGATATACCTGCCACATTTTCCGGTGCCGATGTCGTCATTCTCGGTGCACCTATCGATAGCGGAACATCGCATCGCTCTGGCGCAAAGATGGGTCCGATGGCAATTCGCGCGGGAGATTATCTGCCCCATGATACAGAGCGACCACATATGTCGATGCGCGTCGATGCTCTTCAAGAGTTAAAGATTTTTGATGCTGGAGATTTATTAATGCCAGGTGGCGATCTCACCGCTTCGCTCAAAGTTCTAGAAGAAGCAACCGAGAAGATCTCCCGAGCCGGCGCAATTCCAGTTGTATTAGGTGGCGATCACTCCATCGCATCTGCAGATGTTGCGGGAATCGCACACCACCGCGGCATGGGCAAGATTTCCATGATTCACTTTGATGCTCACGCGGATACCGGCGAATCTCAATTTGGCGCACTTGTCGGACACGGAACTCCGATGCGCCGCCTGATTGATAGCGGCGCGGTACGTGGCGATCGTTTCTTGCAACTAGGTCTACGCGGGTATTGGCCTGATGATGCCACCCTTAAGTGGATGCGCGATCAAGGAATGCGTTCTTATGAAATGACTGAGATTCATCACCGTGGAATGAAAGAAGTTCTCGACGAATCATTTGCCACCCTTACCAATGAATGTGATGGCGTCTTCTTATCCGTAGATATTGATGTGGTTGACCCAGGCATGGCGCCCGGAACCGGAACCCCCGAACCCGGTGGAATGACGAGCCGCGAACTTCTCGAAGCAGTACGACGGATCTGCCTCGAACTTCCAATAGTTGGAATCGATATCGTTGAAGTTGCACCGGCCTATGACTCAGCCGACATCACTGCCATCTTGGCTAATCGAGTTGTCCTAGAAGCGTTGAGCGCGATAACTCTCCGCAAAAAAGGCGGAACTTATTCTCCAGTGCGCAACCTCTTGGATAGATAGCGCCGTATGACGCAAAAGAGAATTGTCATATTAGGTTCGACTGGTTCTATCGGCGTGCAAGCGCTCGAAATAGTCGCCGCTAACACGCACCAATTCCGAGTTATTGGCCTCAGTGCCGGCTCTGGAAACCTTGAATTATTAATGAAGCAAGCTGAAGAATTTGGCGTACCGATGGTTGGCACGACCGCTACTCGCGCTGAAGCCATGCGCTTTGCACTCTCCGATGAAGTCGAAGTTATCGATGGTGCTGACGCGTCTGCGCAGATTGCGACACTGGAATGCGACATTGTCCTCAATGGCATAAACGGATCTATTGGATTAGCTCCAACACTTGCTGCCCTAAAAGCTGGCAATATTGTGGCTCTGGCAAATAAGGAATCACTCGTCGCTGGTGGCGATTTAGTCATGGCATATGGTGCCGATCGCGTAATTCCAGTGGACTCTGAACATTCCGCGCTCTATCAATGCATGCTCGCCGGAAGACGCTCTGAAATTTCAAAGGTAATTCTGACTGCAAGTGGTGGCCCATTTAGGGATCGCGCAGATCTCTCCGGAATCACCGTTGCCGAAGCGCTGACACATCCCACCTGGGCGATGGGTCCGGTCGTCACAATTAATTCCGCAACGCTCATGAACAAGGGCCTTGAAATTATTGAGGCGCATCACCTCTTCGGTTTACCGTATTCACAGATTGAGGCCGTTATTCACCCACAATCAGTAGTGCATTCGATGGTGGAGTTCATCGACGGTTCAACAATTGCGCAGGCAAGCCCGCCAAATATGAAAGGACCGATTGGGTACGCACTTGGATACCCAGATCGTGTTGCAAAGGCGACCCTGCCCATTGATTGGACTTCATCACACTCTTGGACCTTTGCGCCGATTGATAACGCGCGATTTCCCGCTATCGAACTAGCTAAACATTGCGGTGAACTTGGAGGGGGAGCGACCGCCATCTTTAACGCGGCGAATGAGGAAGCGGTTGCGGCATTTCTTGGGTCGCGTTTGCCGTTTCATAAGATCTTTACAATTGTAGAAAAGAGTGTGAATTCACTCGCAACCGGCAATTTGGCCATTCGGGATTTGGAAGATGTCAGTAGATTAGAGAAGGATGCGCGAGGGTTAGCCCATCAACTTCTCCAGGAGAGTGCATGAACGCTTTAGGAATTATTGGTTTCGTCTTAGCACTATTGATCTCGGTGATGATTCATGAAGCCGGTCACTTCGTGATGGCACGTCGTTACGGCATGAAGGTGACTGAATTCTTCGTAGGTTTCGGACAGCGCTTATGGTCCTTCCGCCGAGGAGAGACTGAATATGGAATTAAGGCAATCCCAGCGGGTGGCTACTGCCGCATCGTCGGAATGTCGGTCCACGAGAAACTCACCGACGAAGAGAAGCCACGTGCTTTTTATATCGCGTCGGCACCGAAGCGATTAGTCGTTCTTGGTGCGGGATCATTCCTTCACTTTGTTCTTGGTTTCCTTATCCTCTTCGTACTACTTGCAGGTGTTGGCACAACTGCAGTCACCTCCACTGTCGGAGAAGTCTCCAAGTGCTTAACTCCCGCAGATCAAACCAACTTTAAGTGCGCGGCAAGCGATGCCCCATCTCCTGCACTCTCAGCCGGTATCCAAGCCGGGGATAAAATTATTGCCATTAACGGCCAAGAGATTAAGCAGTGGAGCGATGCGGTCATCAAGATTCGCGCCTCGGCTAATCGCAGAATTCTTATTACGATTAATCGCGCTGGTGATTTAATACAGTTACGTGTCACTCCGGAAGCTCATATTCTGAATGGAAAGAGAGTCGGACAGATTGGAGTTGTTAACAAACTCGGCAATCAACGACAGAGCCCGCTAACAGCGCTCACTCACTCCGCAGATATCACTCGCCAACTCTTAAAGAGCAGTATCACTTCACTCATCTCCCTTCCGGCAAAGGTTGTTCCACTAGTTCGCCAGACCTTTGGTAAAGAGAAGCGCGATCCGGCCGGTCTGGTTGGCGTAGTTGGCGTAGCTCGAGTGAGTGGTCAAACTGCGAGCGATCCCAGACTTGCCACCCCAGAAAAGATTGCCACCTTCCTTCTCATTATCGCTAGCCTCAATATCTTTGTCGGAGTCTTTAATCTCCTGCCACTTCTTCCACTCGATGGTGGTCACATGGCAGTCGCAATTGCGGATGGCATTCGCGCGCTCTGGGCTAAGCGCCGTGGCCGCGAGCGACCCGCCCCAATTGATGTTGAAAAACTCACACCCATCACGATTGTTGTCTTTGTGCTGCTTGCTGCGCTCTCGTTATTGCTCCTTGCGGCAGACATCTTCAATCCCGTTCAACTCAATTTATAAAGTTAGGGCAGAATACGGACATGGTTAATCTCGGAATGCCTTCAGCGCCACCTCCCACACTTGCCCCTCGCCGCAAGAGCAAGCAACTCAAAGTGGGCAGCGTTCTCGTTGGTGGAGATGCCCCGGTATCTGTTCAATCCATGTGCACCACTTTGACCGCTGATGTAAATAGCACGCTTCAGCAAATTGCCGAACTCACAGCCTCTGGCTGCCAGATTGTTCGCGTTGCAGTTCCCAGTCAAGATGATGCTGATGCGCTCTCACAGATTGCAAAGAAATCTCAGATTCCAGTAATCGCAGATATTCACTTCCAGCCTAAGTATATTTTTGCGGCGATCGATGCTGGCTGCGCTGCAGTTCGCGTTAATCCAGGCAACATCAAACAATTTGATGACAAGGTAAAAGAAGTAGCCAAGGCTGCCGGTGATGCAGGTATTCCAATTCGGATTGGTGTTAATGCTGGTTCGCTCGATCCTCGCCTGCTAGCTAAGTATGGCAAGGCAACTCCAGAAGCGCTTGCTGAGTCCGCGCTCTGGGAAGCATCACTCTTTGAAGAGCATGGCTTTAGCGATATTAAAATTTCAGTAAAGCATCACGACCCCGTCACGATGGTTCAGGCTTATCGAATCCTCGCTGCAAAGTGCGATTACCCGTTGCACCTCGGCGTCACCGAAGCCGGCCCCTTCTTCCAAGGCACAATTAAATCCGCAACCGCATTTGGCATTCTGCTTGCTGAAGGAATTGGCGACACCATTCGCGTCTCGTTATCTGCGCCACCAGTAGAAGAAGTCAAAGTTGGTATTTCGATTCTCGAATCACTCAATCTTCGCCAGCGTAAGCTCGAAATTGTCTCTTGTCCTTCTTGTGGTCGCGCTCAAGTAGATGTCTATTCACTGGCCGAGAAAGTCCAAGCCGGACTTCAAGGAATGACTGTTCCACTTCGTGTTGCAGTTATGGGTTGTGTAGTTAATGGTCCCGGTGAAGCACGCGAAGCAGATCTTGGTGTCGCATCTGGCAATGGCAAGGGTCAAATCTTTGTTAAGGGCGAAGTCATTAAGACGGTTCCCGAAAGCCAGATTGTCGAAACTCTTATTGAAGAGGCGATGCGCTTAGCCGAAGAGATGGAAGCAGCAGGCGTGGCTTCTGGCTCGCCAAGTGTTACCACCTCTTAAAACTCTCAATACCAATTTATTTGAAGCGGTAATACGAACTAAGTAATTTTTCTTTCGGTAAGGTTCTCACATGCTACGTATGTCGACCTTGCTCCTTCGCACCCTTCGTGATGATCCCGCAGATGCAGAGGTCGCCAGCCACAAGCTATTAGTCCGCGCCGGTTATGTGCGCCGAGTTGCGGCAGGAATCTATGCCTGGTTGCCACTGGGTTACATCACCCTTCGCAATATTGAACGCATTGTTCGAGAAGAGATGGATGCCAGTGGATTTCAAGAAGTTCATTTTCCGGCCCTTCTTCCACGCGAGCCATACGAGACCACCAATCGTTGGAGTGAATACGGAAGCGACCTCTTTCGCCTGCAAGACCGTCGCGGCAATGATTATTTATTAGGTCCTACCCACGAAGAGATGTTTACCTTGATGGTGAAGGGCGAATACTCCTCATATAAAGATCTGCCACTCTCGATCTATCAAATCCAAACAAAGTATCGCGATGAGACTCGTCCACGCTCCGGAATTATCCGTGGCCGCGAATTCGTCATGAAGGATTCTTACTCTTTTGATTTAGATGACGCCGGACTAGCGGTTTCTTACGATAAACACCGCGCTGCATACGAAAAGACTTTTAAGCGCTTAGGCATGAACTTCAATATCGTCTCCGCTGTCTCTGGTGCGATGGGCGGATCTCGCTCTGAAGAATTCTTAGCTCCATGCCCTACCGGTGAAGACACCTATGTTCTCTGCGAGAAGTGCGGATACGCCGCAAATGTCGAAGCGATGGTCACTAAGGTCGCTGCATATTCAGGTGATGTGCCAGCAGCGATGGAGATATTTGATTCCCCAAGTACTCCAACGATTGATTCACTTGTAGACCTACTTAATGCAACGTTTGGGCCAGGACACAGGGCGAGCGATACGCTCAAAAATGTTCTGCTCGTTGCTGATGGAAAGGCGATTTCAGTATTGGTTCCCGGAGATCGCGAAGTAGATCTCAAGCGCCTGCAAGCTAATCTGCCGGGCGTTCAAGAGCTACGTCTCTTTGAAGATGCAGATTTTGCTAAGCACCCAGGGCTAGTCAAGGGTTACGTTGGACCACAAGATGCGAAGAAGCTAGGCATCACGCTATATGCAGATCCTCGTGTTGTTATTGGATCTCACTGGATCACCGGTGCAAATCAAAAAGATAAGCACGTTCGCTTTGTCACGCATGGCCGCGACTTTGATATTGATGCATTTGTTGAATCTGCCGAAGTTAAGGCGGGGGATTTATGTCCAGAGTGCGCGACACCAGTGATTATTGATCGCGCTATCGAGATTGGACATATCTTCCAACTTGGTCGCAAGTATGCAGAAGCGCTCGACCTTACAGTTCTCGATAAAGATGGAAAATCTAAAGTTGTGACGATGGGCTCCTATGGCATCGGCGTTTCACGCGCAGTTGCTGCAATTGCAGAACAGACCTACGACGAGATGGGACTCTGCTGGCCGCGCGAAGTCGCACCTGCCGATATTCATATTGTTGCTACTGGCAAAGATGATGAACCATTTAACGTTGCTGAAAAATTTGCACAGGACCTCGAGGCTGCTGGCCTGCGCGTCATGCTCGATGATCGTCGTGATGCCAGTCCGGGTGTTAAATTCAAAGATGCTGAACTCATTGGAATTCCATTCATTATGGTTGTGGGTAAGGGTCTAGTAGATGGCAAAGTTGAATTTAGAGTTCGCAAGAGCGGTGAGAAGAGTGAGTTCACTTTAGATTCCGCTCTCACAACAATCATCGCCACCATCACTCAGGCTTAACGCCTCGTGTCCGTATCCACCGCAATTTTTCTTGCGCTGGCCTCGGGCTTTGCTGGATTTATTGATGCGATGGCAGGCGGTGGGGGGTTGATACAACTCCCAGCGCTATTGATTGGAATTTCAGATAAGCCCATCCCGATGATTCTTGGCACCAATAAAGTGCCCTCTATTTTTGGAACCAGTTCAGCTGCCTTTGCTTACTTCAAGAGAGTTAAACCAGATCTACGAGCAACCCTGTATATGGGGATTCCAGCTTTCGTAACCTCAATTTTAGGCGCGCGCTTAGCCTCCACTTTTCCTAAAGATTTCTTCCGTCCACTTATTGTGGTTCTGCTGATTTCGGTAGCGATTTACACCTGGAAGAAACCTGACTTGGGCATGGCAGAACGACTCCGCTTCTCACTTCGAAAGCAGCACTTCCTGCTTCTGATCTGCGGCGCTGTGATTGGTTTCTATGATGGAATCTTTGG
>Ga0136642_1000616_pt1 | contig 17484 bp, 36 predicted proteins | sample LowCatLa1302831Y_FD_115313 | JGI IMG/M metagenome (GOLD analysis project Ga0136642, IMG submission 115313) | Freshwater microbial communities from Lower Cathedral Lake, Yosemite National Park, California, USA - 13028-31Y | ecosystem: Environmental > Aquatic > Freshwater > Lake ... | reverse complement strand
TATATGTTGCATCATATTCTACATCTAGAACATCTAGATCTATGTTTAGTTTATCTATCTTTTCAGCATAATAATATACTATTGCTAACATTGATAATGTTTGTATACCCATAAGGGTTACTAGGAGTGTATTCATTGGTTCCCCGCTTTTTTGCAATATTGACAAGGACAAGAATTTGTGAAGCAAGGGCACTCCTCACCTGACTGCATCATGCCCTCGCCATTACAAAAATAACATACAGACATTAGAAAGGAGTTTCTACCATCTGCTTAGGAGTTGTTACTGCCCAAATATCTTCATCTTGTGAGACATCTCTCACGGTATTGTTTGGCTTAATCTTGGACGCTGAATAAACATCCACTGAAATTGTATTAGCCTTAATTTCGGTTACAGACCGCTTCTCGCCCGTTGTTGTTTCATATGAGCGTTGACGTTGCACACCAATAATTGTGACTCCCATGCCCTTCTTGAGCACGTCTTTGGCATTATCTGCCACGTTTGACCAAGCCTCTATATTCCAGCCTGATGTATCTTTATCTACCCATTCACCACTTGCATTTTGGGTACGATCATTTGTAATGACTCTAAACTTTAAAAGGCTTCCCGTAGGAAGACTTTTGAATTCAGGGTCTGCTGCCAGCTTTCCTGTCATTGTTACTGTTGGATTAGCCATTGTTTATTTCCTCATCTCTCTTCAGCAGTTCTGGTAACTGCTCTTGTTGTTGTTTTTTCATCATATCAACCCACTTGTAGTATCCCACAAGGTTGTTGAAATCTCTCAGTTGTTTGGTACGTTTCTTTCGGCTGACATTTTTAATATGTCTTTTTAAGCCACGTTTTGAATTTTCTGTTGCAGACTTACGCACTGGGAGCTAGACCCATTTTCTTCATATATTCTTCCATCTGTTTCAGAATAACATCTCGGTCTTTTTGTGTTTTTGCATTATGCATCTTACGGTTTAATTCCGCCATGAATGGCGTATCAGGCATTTTAACCATTTTGATCTTATTCGGATCTATTTTATTATTCATATTGCTCTTCCTCATTTTCGCTCATTGTTTTCTGTCTCTGCATACGTACAATATTACTATATCTATACATTAGTTCTTTGTGTTCAATTCTCAATACAAGGTATCTTGCTACCAACATTATAAGAATTGAAAAAGTTATGGCAAATAATGTCATTCGGGGTTATATCCTGACCCCTTATATGGTCCAAATAGGGCTTCCATGAATACTTTAAAGTCTTCATCAGTAATATCTTCAATATCCCGCCCCGTTTGTTTTGCAATACGTCTCATTTGCGATTTACTAAAATTAATTACATTGTCTTCTTCTTTTTCGCTCATTTTTCCCACAATTTTCTACGAGTACGCCATTTTAATATTTCAATCTTAACTCTTTGTTTCCATTGAAAGTTCCATATTTTATACCATTTATTGTTTGTATTTAGTAGGTAAGTAAAATAAAAGCCTTTGCGATTTTCTTCTTTAAATATAGCACTTCTTGCCCACGCTTCATCCCAAATATCATCATCATAATCTTCATCATTGGCATACCAATCTTCATCCAGCGTAAAGCTTTCCCAAAATTTGACTGAAATAAGCCCCCATACGGCAACAATTGCACCACAAATGATACCGAATACCATTGCTCCAAGTAATATAATTGCTACTATCATAATCATATTCTATCAGATAACATCTTGATCTGTCAAGGGTTCTTGAAAATTTGCAGGCATCTTACCATTAGATGAAGATACATATTTGCCTGGATTGTATGTGGTGTGTATCATTCCTAAATTAGGTATTGATTTTACTCTTTCAAAAGCTTTTGTTTCAGCATCTTTTAAATTTTTAGCACCCGCCACATATCTGTGACTACCGTTGCATATTTCAAATGTCCATTTATCATTAATTAATTTAAAATTAATTGTTATGTTGTTTTTAATTACCAACCACCTATACATTCAGATGATTTTCCATGATACATTACTTGTAATTGATATTCATATTTTGTAGGAGCATAAAAGTTTTTATAACATGCCCCGCAATTTCCAGACCATTCTTCACCAAAAAAATCATATGTCATAAATTTAATTTTTGGGTTATTGCTTTTATATTTCAATCTGTTCCCCTTGCTTTATCTGCACATTTTTTAATCCAAAGTAATGCGAATACAGATGTTAAGTATACTCCATCGGGTTTTTGCATGTCAAGTATTTCATTAGCTATTTTATTACGCCAATAACTTTCTATTTCGTCCATTTATTTCCTTAATGCGTGAGTAGGCCAGTAATACTGGCATGTATCACAACAAGATTTATTATATTTATTTTCAACATACTTAGCATATTCAACATAATATTCTGAATCTTTACGGTATAAATTTGCTCTATGTGTTGCTATAATACGGCTCATGGTTTCTTTATTATCTAGCCATAATGGATTATTTTGACCCCAGCCAAGTTTTCCATGCCTGTCATTTAATCTAGATAAATTCATTTCATTATTGATTGTTTTAATGCCACGCAATTTAGCTTCTGATATCATTGCTTGAGTGTACTTGTATAATACACCTTCAGATCCCGCCCACATACGAACAGCAGGGTGATTACGCCATCCTGTAGAATTACCAGATAACACGTTTAGAATCTGATAAGATTCTAATATTTGTTTATTTAATCGTTTATTGTCTAATGCTTGAGCAGCAAATATAAAATTGCTTGATGGAAGAAATGTTTGCATAATGCAATCCTATCAGATACTAGGCAAATCTGTCAATATTAGTTTTTGTGTTTGCGTTTATTGTGGCATTGAAAAGATAAGGTCATAATGACAAGCATACTAAAATACATTAACCAGCATTCCATCAAAGCTCCTCCTCGTCTTCTTCTCTGAGTACTCTAACGTCTTCTTGAAGATCCCGAATTATTTCATGGATCTCTTCTACCATCCAATTTGTTTCTTTAGATATTGATAAATCTTTACGTGCTATTTTCTTTTCTAAATCGCCTTCTCTGTTTCCTGATGAAAGTAATAGAGAGGATAATATAATGGCTTCTAATGACACTACAAGGGTCAATAACCCATATGGAAAAGCTTCTACTTTAAAGCCTATCCAGCATCCCCACCAAACTATATGAATTATTAAAAACAGAGGATTTGCAGATACTTCTGCAGTCCAATCTGAAATTTCTTCAATTTTATTCTTAAAATGAAGGAAGAAGTGTTTAAATTTAAGCAAAATCTTTTTCATGGCATTACAATTATACCATTATAATTAATTAATTAAGCTTTTTCTTTTCTGCTTCAAACATCATGTATGTATTGAAGTGTTCCATAAATTGATTAATTACAAATATAGTGTCATCTACTGCATCCTGTTTTGCCTTGTCAAGATCATCCTCACTAAACCTATCGTTTAGTGCCCATTGCTCTAAAAGGTCTCTTGAAACTGTTTCTACGATTGTTTCAAGCTGATTTACTGATAGTGGTATTTGTGCCATTATTTATTCTTTCTGTAGTTGTGTAGTGGATTAATCGTAAACATATTTTTAATTTTATTTTTTCTTACTTCATCCAACCATTTATTAATATTAAATAGGTATGCTGAAATATAAATTGTTGATCCAAAAATAAAGCCCCATTGTTTTGTTTGTATACTATATGCAACCCAAGCACATTCTGTACAGATGCCTACTAAGTAGCCCCGCCAGTTTTTATGCCCAACCATTAATAGTCCAACCACTCCAATGATTGATAATCCCCAAGACCATAATTCATTACTCATAATACCTCCATTATATCAAAAAGGGTGGAACATGTCCACCCTTTTCTTATTTTTAAAGAATTACTTCTTTTTCTTTTTTGCAATCTTCTTTTTTACAGAAGCTTTAGAAGTTACAGATTTTTGTAATGCTGTAAATTGATTATTAACTGCTCCAATGAGTGTAACAATACCTTTAAGTACATCATTCAATGAAGTATCAGATGTAGCAATAACCAAAGTTGCAGTAGTAGCCTTTTGTAGACTATTTACGCTATCAACATAAGGAAAATCAATGCTTGAAGTAAATGTTCCAGCGTTGTTACCAACAATAAATGTGTACTTCTTAACACCGAATGCAGATACATCTGTAGATGTTGGAGCAGCAACGGCTGTCAATCCAGCACCCGATACGACTGGTACAAAACCAGTTTGGGCAATTGTATTTGCAGAATCATTAGCAACGTTTCCAAGTGAATCCTTGAATGTTACAAACAATGTTGCAATTTGTCCTGGAGCATATGTGTTTTTATCAAATGCGGCAGAATAAGTATATGCATTTCCAGCACATGATGCTGCAAAAATATTAGACTTAATAACTGTTGCATCTAAATTTACATATGTAAGATTGACATTAGAAGTTCCTGCAATTGAACCGCAAGCCCATCCAATTGTTCCTACTGTTCCATTTGCAGGAGTTGTTGTAAGTGACAAACCACTTACAATTCCTGTTGGATTAGCAGAATTAGCAATAAGACCATTTGTAGGCCATGAAGTGCTGTTAGGATAAATTACATTACCAGCAGAGTCTGCAAAAACAATTGTTGCAGTTGCAGTATTTGCTGTGCTTGTCTTACCGATTATAGTAGGTGTAACTTGGATAGATGCTACTTCGCCAGTAAAATTTATTGACTTTGTTGAAATAACAATTCCATTATAAGTAATTGTAACCGTTGTAAGTAATGAACCCTTTGTAGGATTTGATACAGATACAACAGCGCCATCTGGTGAACCACCCGTTAAATATGCTGATGAATAAATTGGTGTTGGAGCTGATTGATATCCAAGCCCAACTAGAGCGCCGTTTGTAGCAGTTGCTTGTAGCAATCCAGTTGTTGATGAAATTGAAGTTGCATATGCATCTTTAACTTGAACGCTTAGATAATCTGTTACGTTATAAGCAACAGATGATCCCGCAGTAATAGATGCTGTTGCATCCGATGTGCGATTATAATCTGTTGAATTCAATGCATAATATGCACCACTATTAGCAAGTGATACAACGCCAGCCTGTGAGGTTGTAGCAACCTTAACTGTAATTTGTCCAGTCAATGTGCCAGATGTTGGAGCAAGTGATGCAGCAGATGCTGATGACCAAGTGCTTGAACTTCCGTTATAAAGTTGAACTGTAATTGATGTTGCATTAGCAAGGGGAGTAATTGCAATTGCAGTTGCTCCACTCTTTGATACCGCACCATTTGCAGCGGCAACAGTTGCTGACACGTTTAGTGAATCATTGTTGACTGCATTAGTAATAATTCCACCAGTTACTGAAATTGCAGCATATTGATTTGTTCCTGTTGAGGTTTCAGTTGTATATACAACCAATGTACCTGTATTTAGTAGTGTAGCTGTTTGTGTTGTTCCAGCAGTTAAACCGCCAGAGATATCGCTGACATTAACAAGCCCTACTGAACTTCCAGTTGTTGAACCTAGAACAGCAGATCCTGTTGTATTGGCAGCAGTACCAATGTTAAGAACACCAGCAACAGCAGCAGGTCCTGCAGAACCAACAACACTGTTTGATGTTGCATTAGCAGGTGCTAGGCTAAGTAGCCCAAGACCAAGTGCTGACACAACTATGAGTGATATTTTCTTTTTCATTCTTACCTTTCGTATACGTTATTTTTTTTATCCCCGATCAGGATTATCGTGACATTTTGACACGAATACTCTATTGTATCCTACATGTACGCTATTAGTCAAGCGTCTCAGGATACTTTAAGGTTACTTGCGAGTAACTGTTTGTTTTTGTTGTTTTACAATCTGAAATGGTCCAGACGTATAAATATCATTGTTAGCAGCAATTTCTAAAGATTTTTCTACACTTGCTCCAGCATACAACGCACCAATAGCGAATTGTGAACCATTACCAACTCCGTATATGCCGTCGCTATTCAGCAAAACACTAAAATCATCACCAATATCAAAAACTTCTCCATCAAATGCAAACAACATGCTAAATCCAGCATCTTTATCTTCATTTTCTTTTTTCCAACCATTTTCGTCTAAGCATTCACGCATAGCTGGAACAAACTTAATAATCATAAATTTATAAAGATTTTCTCTTTCTTTTGTAGTAGGAACTGGTGGAGTAAACATATTCTGTAATATGTCACATGGAGTAGAATCCCCGCTTCCAGCAATTAACCAACCATTAACTTTAGAAATCTTTTCCATTTTAGGGTGACGGTTAGGTCGTGAGCCATCAGATACTTGAGCATCAGCACCCATGGTTACATTACCATTTTTACATATGGCAACAATTGTTGTCATTTGCCCAACTCCTCTAATATATCTTCAGTTTTTCTGGATAAAATAGTATTTGTAATTTTGCCTTTTTCCATAACAAAAATCTGTGGAATACTTAGAACATCATATGATTTTAGCACATTTTGATCAATACTGTCAACGTCTACTAGATAGTAATTAATTTCTGGATCTATCACTGAAACCCGACCATAATGTGGTTTTAACTGTTTACATGGATTACACCAAGTAGCAGTAAAATAAACTACACATTCATTCTCTGCTTGAAACTCAGATACATCGTTTGTAATTTTAAGCAATTATTTCCTCCGCAGAAATAGGTCTTCCATAATAACGACGCTTAATAATGTAATCTCTTACAGCATCAGAGCCTTTTTGGCGTCCACCTAAAATAACAACCCACCTAGGTTCATACTTACCATCTATGCATTCTTGACACATAAATAGGTTGACTCCCTCTAGTATACTGGATTGGCAGGGGTGAAGCTCGTTTTTTTGCTTAGAACATGAAAAACACAGCATTATAAATCTTCCTCTTCTGGGTAACTTATACCCTCTTCTTCTTCCAAATAGTAACCCACGCCTATTTCGTTTACAACAATATATTCATCATTTGGGACTTCAATTGTATAACCAATCCCGCCCTCAAAATATTCTATTAAAGACGACCAAGCACCATATCTCACAATAGTTCCATATACCCCTTCATCTGGTATATAAACATATTCAACAATTTCTTCATCAGACATTGCTAGATTTTATCCCTTCTATTTCGCATGGAGAACCATAAGATATAATTAATTGGCGTACTAACAATAAGTATTTCATTAATTGCATTCTTTGTGATTCGTTATACTCCATAACATTATCCTCATATACAGTTAAAGCTAGATAATTAGGTCTTGCCCTAACATCCATCTTAAGGCCTTTTACAGGAACTTTTATTTCCCGTATTTTTTTAGCCATATCTATTGTATATTTAATTTTTGCCATGAAGCTTTTTTAACTGTTTCCATATTTCTGGATCTTTATGTGAATTATGTTGTTTGTCTGGTCTTCCTAAATCCATGTAAACCCCGCCTCTTACGCCTTTTTCTTTATTTTCAATGCCTTCTGCATGACATTGTTTAATAACTGGGCAGTGCATACAAATTTGATCAACTTGCTTTGCTAATTCTTTATCAATTTCATAATCATCATAAAACCAATTAATTGACATGTTTTTACATGCAGCAAGATGATACCATTTTAAATCTTGTTCATCAAGACCTAACTTTTCAAATAAGGTTGGCATATTTGTCGCTAATTTCCCAAGTGCCATTGGGAATTAATTCATGACGATTTGAATATCCCCACTTATTATTTTTAAACATACCTTTTGGATCCATGTATCCGTTATTGCTTGGAGACCATTTTACAATAGTCCAGCCATCCCAAAAAAATCCAAGTGCTTTATTTTTTTCAACAAAATTGTGAGCTTTATCATAATCTAATGTTATTTTAGGCATTTTCTACTCCAAACAAATTTCTCCAATTAATAAATTCATATTTGTCGCCAGACTCATCTGTAACTTCTGTTCCATGATTATAAGAATAGATAACAATGTCACCTTCATTTAAAGGTATTGGATGTACTTTTCCTTCTTGATCCCGCTCCCCTGGACCAACTTTTACAATTGTTCCACGTTGTAATTCAGAATCTAATGATGCTGCAGTAAGAATTAAACCCGATTGAGTTTGAGTATCTTTTACTTCATTCTTTTTTACTAGAATTAGACCACCAAGTGGTGCTATTTTTGTCATGCTTTTCCTTTATTAGTAGGGACCGTGTTTATATATTGTATCAGTTTTATATATAGTATGTCAAGCTTATTCTGTAAAATATCTATATGGTATTTCCATTGCATCAAGAACTTTCATGCATTGTCTATTTCTTGGACAATCTCCAAAAATTAAAGCAATGCTGGGCTCTGATTCAATCATTGTTACATCTGAAAATGATGATTTATCTCTAATTAATTCTTCTTTAATCTTATAACCTTTTTGACGCAAAAATTTTTCTGTTTTTCCAATATACTCGGTAATCATGTTTTCAGCACCTTTTAAGCCTTTATGAACAAATAAATATTCTTTGTCATCTGGATATATGTGCTTATTATCTTCAATTAACAATGTAACTTGTCTAATTAAATCATTATAATCTGTCCAGTCTTTGCTTCCAAAAATTAATACTTTCATAATTTCCTTTCTAAATACACAAGGACGGGGGAAACCGTCCTTGTATACATATATACGTATATATAATTTACTTAAGTGGTGCGAATGCACCCTTCCAAATTGGTGAACCTACAGATTTTTGAATTGTTTCTGCTGGTGCATCTACTGACTTTTCTACAGTCTCATCATCTTCTGGTGATTCTGTAACTTCGTCTTCTGCTGCTGCTTTTTCAACTTTTGACTCATCGTCTTTTGCTGAATCAGCTGCACACTTGTGCTCAATTGCTTGATGGCAATCTGGGCAAGTCATGCCTGCCTTGTAAACTCCTGCTCCGCCTGTTGAGACGTCTGCATTTGCATCTACGTTAGGAGCATCTGAAACTGAAACACCGCCCACAGGACGTGTCTCTTGATTTACTAGATCTGTTACTGCTGGTTGATTTGCAATAGGAAGATCCTTTTGCACTGCAACGTCGCCCTTTGGATCTGGTTCTGTTGTGTTGTTTGACATGTTGTTACCTCCAATCGTGTAATCGCCAACATTAACTGGTGGTGTATTAACATTACCAGTTTGTCGGACGTAATTTTCTACGGTTCTTTCATCCCGCTCTTGGTTTGCTGAAGAAGATGTTCCAATTGCTTTAATTAGATTAACCATTTCATCATAAAACTCTTTTGTATTCATTTACTTTGACCCCGCCTCTGTTGTCGCGATATTTCCTCCAGCATATTGTGGAGTGGTCATTGAAACATCACGCCCCGTGAAAGGGCTTGCGACATTAAGTGTTCCAGCGTTGTTTACGCCAAGATCAACTTTAGCTTCTGTGTTAAGACCAGCCTCTGGTCCAGCTTGCTCTGTAACAGTAGTAGATGCAGCAGGTTGCTGTACTCCACCCTCTTTACCTTGTTGGTTATTATCCATATTTAAATCACCACCTTATTTTATTGTTCTGTATCTTTTTCATCATCTAAACTAAATCCAGCTTCTATTAAAGATTTTTTACCTTCTTCAGAGATAGCCATAATTGCATTTAAATCTTCATCATAAGATACATCAATTAAACCCTTTTGATATAGATCAACCAAAACTTGGTCCATATCTTCTTGCATTACAGCATGTAATTCTGGCATAACTTCTTCCAAAATATCCATGTCAAACATGTACACTGGTTCACCATCTTCATCAACACCATCAAGCATTGCGGCTCCTTCTGCAAGAAGGTACTCCATTAATTCTCTGTGATGCTCATCTGAAGGATCGTATTCCAAAATGTCACTTCCTCATCTCTTATTATACACTCAATTAAATTAAACGCCTTTGTCTACAAATAAGAAGGGCCACTTGAGTGACCCTTAAATATAGACTAAATCTGACTACTATTTACATTATAGTTGGCTTAAGGGTTGCTGTCAATTGCCACTGCCAAAATGAATGCTTGTCTTGACGGTCAGCCAAGAAATTAGCTATGCCTTGCTCTCTAGCTTCTGTAGCAACATCAAAAGCATCTTTTAACTTATCAATAATTTGCAAATTTGTTTTGCTTAATTCAACAAACATTTGCTCTGCCTTTAAATCTAACGAGTCATTTACTCTTAATGCACTATTTTGTTGTAATTGTTCAAGGCCAAATGGTGATTTTACACCAAGTTTTCTAATGTTTTCAGCATATGCATCAATTGAATCAAATACATCTTCATAAATTTCTAGTAGGAAAGCATGGTCTTGTTTAAAGTCCCGCCCCTCAATATTCCAATGGTACCCATGTGATTGGGCATAAATTTTCATAGCCATTGATTGTAGTTCTTTTAATGCGTTAACTAGCTCCTGGGACGTAACCACTACCGTACTCCTTATCAATATGTTGTTTATTATGAACTTTTTTCATCATTTCAAGCAATATTTGCTCATCTGATTTATTAGGATTGTTTTCAGCATATAATGCTTCAACAGTTTTTTTGTCTTCCATTCTTTGACTTCCTTCGCCGAGCAGTATTAGTAACATAGCAGTAGGAATTAAAAGACCTGAAGGAACCTCTTTAAAATAAATAGCCATATTTAATACAATAGCAGAAATATAACCAGATATCCTAGCTGGATATTTTTGAATATAAAAAGATATATGGGCTTTAAACTTATTCATATATCTTATTATACATTATTTATTTACTTTGGCGTATCCAGTCTTCTTTTTATTCATAGATCCAGGCTTTTTAAATCCCGCCCCTTTTGGCATATTTACTTGGCGAATTTCTAAAGCTTTTTTAATTTTTTCAAAATTTTTGCCCATTATTTATCCTTTGTTAGAAACCCCGCCTATAGTAGGCGGGGTTTTTATTATACCTTACTTGATCTTGATTTGTCTAGGCCTATGCTCTTCTGGTATCTCTCGTTCAATTTTAATAGTTAGCAAACCATTTTCAAGTGAAGCAGATTTAACAAGCATGTATTCACCTAGAGTGAATGTTTGTGTAAAATTGCGTCCCGCAATTCCTTTGTGTAGAAAATCTGAACTTTCATCATTTTCTCTATCACTTTTGATAATTAATGTATCTTTATCTACAGTAATATCAAGATCTTCACGTTCATATCCTGCAACAGCCAACTCAACAATATAATTGTCTTCGTCAACTTTTTTTACATTATATGGGGGGAATGAAGATGTTGTTTTCTTATTTGATTCCCATCTTACAAATTGATCATTAAACCCTAGAAAAAACGGGTCATTAAAAATAGATTGAATTTGTGTAAATGGGTCTTTATATACTAGATGTGTCATTTTACTTAGCTCCTTTTCAGCAAGTTAGTTAGATTTTTAAGATCCCCGAAGGCAATCTTTATTGAAACACCCCGCCCACTAGTGGCGGGGGTTGTAAATATATTATATCAGATTTTATTGATTACTGCGACCATTTGAATCGCTGTGGTTGCCATAACCTACGCTTGGTTTACCATCGTTTTGAGGAGGAGAATTATATGTGGACATCCATCCAGTATCACCATAAAGTGAACCATAATTTGTTCCAGACGTTGCATCACCAACGGGCACAAATACGCCATCCCAGATAGAAGTTGAATCTTTTGTAGGTGTGGGATTAACTGCTTTTTTAATTGGTACACAATTAGGAACAGTTTTTTTACCTTTTTGTTTTGTTCCAGCATATTCGTAGCCATCCCAACAAGGACCTTGACCCTTACTCATGCAATACATACATTTTTCTGTATCAGAAATATAGTGGTGATCATTTCCAAGGTCGTCGCACCCACAAGTCATGCATTTACGTGCCTCATCTTTTTTAACCGCATATTTTCCGCCACGGCGTTTGTATTCTTGAACTACCCAACCATTTGCATAAGCAGATGGATATACATCAAATTTCTTTTTAGCTTCAGCAATTATTCTTGCATACAATTCTTTATCTGATGGTTCGCCTTTTTTATCAGATATAACGCTTTCATATTTATCTTTTTTCTTTTCAATCTTAAAATCAAATGTTGGTGAGAATGCTCCAGACCAAATTTCTTTTTCTATTTTCTTTTCTCTTTCAACAATAGCACGAGACCAAGAATATCCTGCGTCCCCGCCCCAAGCATTCCACATAATTTTTCCGTGTGATGGCTTGTCCCAATCTTTGCCTTGCTTATCAACTTCATGCCGTGAAAAAAATGAATACATACGTTTTACAGTATCAAGAGATAAAGTTTCACCATTTACAATCTGATGTGCTCTTCCCCAACCAACAGAAGTTCCAGCACCGTTTGCTTTGCCGTCTTCTTTCCACTTAATAGCCCTTGCTGCTGCTGATTTCATTCCTGAAGTTGGTTTATATCCGCCTTCTGCTTTTATAATAGGTTCTGTCACTGCTAATGCCTCCAATGCATCTTTTGCGTCTTCTTCTTTAAAAAAACATCCAATAGATTGACCAGTACCTACTTTAATTACTGACCAACCGTGTTGACAATCTGGGGTATTAAATTCAATTTTCCAACCAACCCCTCCACTAATGCGTCCAGAATTAACCGATGAATCTTTTTTAACATCTTCAACATTAGCATATAAAGCAGCAAGTTGTTCTTGTGCTTCCTTTTTAGAAGGATGAGTACCTACAACTTTGCCAGTATTTGTGGCAATAACCGCAAATTTATCTCCAACTTGCTTAATATTATATGGCATCATGCTCCCTTGTCTGTTTTAATTATATCACTTATTTTGCGAGATTTAATTTTATTAGGTATAACTTCTGCTGCTGGAAGTGTTCCATTTTTTCTAAATCGGAGGGATTCCCAAAGAGCATGTGGCAATGTATGAATTCCATAATGTGTTCTATGATGATTTGTACATAATACTTCAAGATTTCCTGGACTTTCTAACCAAATTTGAAATTCTTGATCATCCGTAAAATGTAAACCAAAATATTCTTCTATCTTATTTTTGTCAGCATTTGGAATTTGTGAGAATTCTACGTGTGTATGATGTAATTCCATTTGTCCACCACATAAATCATCATTTATTGCACATTTCCAAAGTCCCGCTGCTTTTATTTTCTTTTTTGCTGCTATAAAATATTTATAATTTGGATCTTTTTCTCGTGGATCATGTTCTGGTATATGTGCCAGAATTGAAAATGTCATATTTTGATCATGTGCAGCAGTCATTATAAACTAATTATACATTGATAGGGGCTATATACGGATTCCAGCACTAATGGCTGCCCTTAAGAGTCTCCCGCAGAACTCATCTCACGGGTTACCTGGTATACGTAACTATATCCATCACTAAGGTGTGCCGTATATAGCCTTGCTTCCCGTCATGGATTCGGACCACGATTCTCGCCTCCAAAGGGCGATGTCCTGCCAGTTGGACGAACGGGAACTGGTGAGGCAGGTCAGACTTGAACTGACGATTACCGAATTATGAGTTCGGGGCTTTGACCAACTAAGCTACTGCCTCTTAAAATTAGTTAGCAGAGCCTATAGCTTTATTTTGTATTAATTTTTCTCGTTCATCAATAATTTCATATGAAAATTTAATTAATGCTACTTCATGTTTTGCATAGTGATGTCCACAAAACATAAGGTCACCAGATACACCTTTTACTAAAACGTAGGCTTGAGAATTGCAAGAGTCACAACGATCTGCAACTTTAAGAACATATTCTTTTTGAATTTCTTTTTCTTCTAATTTCTCAGCCATCATATTCATATTATACTCTTTCTATTGGTTGGTTAATAATTTGCTGGGGTGGTAGGACTCGGACCTACGACATTCCGATTAACAGTCGGACGCTCTGCCAGCTGAGCTACACCCCATCATTGGTTATTCTACTTTACCAAATGGGTTTTTGTCAATCATCTTTAAAAGATCTTCAGGGCTATTAATCATTCTACGTTGTGCTTCATATTTGCCCAATTCTACAGTTTCTTCTGCAATTGTATGCATCATGTCATATAAACCCCTTGCATATCTTTGATCTGCTGGATTGCTATGTTTAATTTCTTGTTTCATATTTACAGAAGATTGTGCAAAATATTCACAAAGTGCTGTTAAACTAATATAAATATCTTCTTCGTCTTCAATAGTTGGAATTGTTCCATTTGCTAACATTTTTATCCTTTGTTTGTTGTTGTATGCGTCAGTCTACTATAGTATTCTAAAGTTGTCAACTATATCTTTGTATTCACTATCATCATCATCAAAAAAATCTCTAATATCTTGTGGCATTGTTTTTCTTTCTGGCATACGAATAGTGTTTTTCATTCTTGCATCTGATTCTTCTTTTAATTTTGCTAGTTCCCCCGAAAATACCCCAGAATAAGTATAAATCTCTACTTCTTTGTCTGAATCTGGAGGCGTTAAAGATATAGCGTTATATATTGCTCCACAAACTGCGTCAGATAGGTCTTTAGAGCCTTTTCTAGGGTGGTCTACCTTATCTTTAAGAATACGTAACTGTAGCAACTCATCAACCAAAAGTTGAATTTTTGGACCATGCAATCTTTCTTCAGTTAAAACAAGCGACATATCTTCATAATGCTTTTTAGCAACAGACAAAACTTCTGTTTTAATTCCATGAACATTGAGTTGTTGCATCATGTCGTGTGAGTTCCAACGGTCAAATGTAACTAGTTTTAAATTAAATCCACGATCTCTAATGCTTGTAATGTAATCTTTAACTTCTGTAAAATCTACAGATTTTGATGCTGTTGGTGTCCAATATCTTACTGCATCTATTATAATTCTAGGGGCTGCTTCTTTGTATTGTTCCCCGATTTTCATTGTAACCCAGCCATCAACATGTGCTAAAGCTACTGCACAATGGTCATGTTTTTGTGCTAAATCTACGTGCATAAAATATTTTATTTCATCTTTTGGTTTAAAATCATCATCAATTCTTCCATATGAATCTACATTTAGTTTAGGATTGCTAAAAGCTTTTTCAATAACTGCACGATTTTTAAAGAAAGCGTCTGTTGCATCTGGTGGCATGCAAGCAAAACGTGAAAGAGCATCTGTTGGATCTGTATAAAAATCAATAGTAAAATCATCAATAGTTCTTGTAGGATTAATTTCCCATGTAGGTCTTTTTAATGCATACATTCTTGGAACCTTGTATGAAATAATATGATCTTCTTCCCATTCCATTTCAAATTCATTTCCTTCTGTTCCATCAGGTAATTCTGGATCTACTTTAAATTTATGATGTCTAATAACTACTTCTTTTTCAGCTACCGCTTCATTATATCTTTGTTGTATGTAATCATTTTTAAAACGTGGAAATGAAAGTAAAATTACTTTACCAAAATCTGGAAAACGAGAATTTACAGATGCACGATACATTTTGTAAATTGCTGATGCAGTTTTTGCTTGATCATGCCCCGATGTTGATTCAAGTTCAAAACCTGAAATTTCATCAAGAATAACTACAAGTACGTTATAGCCTTCCCATGCTTCACGCTCTGAGTGACCTGAATGAACTGTAACAGATTTGTCAAATTCAACCATATTTGCTTTAGCAATATATTTACCTTGAAACCAAGGGGACTTTTCAATACGTTGATTAAAACCTTTAAAAAAAACTCGGTTAGCTTGAATAGCATTAATAGCAATATTAATAATATCAATTGCATCACCTGGTGGTTTGCCATAATATCTAGCGGGATCCGACAAGCATAAAAGTAAGTGAACCATATATGCACAAGCAATTGTAGATGTATAGTCTTTTCCAGAACCCTTTCCTAGTTGTAAAATAACTTCAGAACAAGTTTGTTTCCAAATTTTTTCGCCTTCTTCTTCACCATAAATTTTGTGTAAAGTTTCACGTTTATAAATTTGTGTTGATGCTCTGATCATTTGATATTGATATTGTGATAATGGAGGCAATCCTAAATAATCTTTACTTGTTACAAAATCTTCAAGATATGCTGGCTTTTCTGAAAATTCATCACCTTCAAGTGCATCTAAAAATACATTAAAATCAGTCATTGATTATCACTGCTTCAACTTGACCAGTTACTTGGGACAACCTTTTAGATACTTCCCATTTACAATGATCACATGAAGAAGTTACATCTTTGAGGATTCCTACAAGAATATCTTGTTTTCTTTCTGATTCTAGGATTTGATCTGCCATTGAAGTGTCTTCTAGCACTCCCGCTTTATTTAGCATATCAATACGTTTTGCTTCAATATCAGCAATCAGTTTAATTACCTGTGCTTTAACATTTGGAGAGTCTTGAGCATCCGCTTGATTTAATGTAATCCAAGCTTCTTTAATAAGCATATTGTAATGTTCATCTGCTCCCGCTAAAGCTTCTTTAGCACGTTCACGAATTGCTTTGTTATCGTGAACAAATCCTTTCCAAGCATCAATAAAATTTTCTACTTGAACACGGGTAAGACTTAAAGAGCGAGCTATTTGTGCTGGAGAATTACCTTTAAGCAATTCTTCAACAACTTTATTCATTTGGTCAAATTGACCTGCGACTTCTAATTCATTATCCATTGTCTGTTTTATAAAAACCTGATCCTTTAAATTGAATTCCTGGCGCATTCCAAACTCTGGTCATATGATAACCGCAAATTGTACATGGCGGGACTGATTCTGGATCTCCAATAGACCTTGTAATCTCTACAGAAGTATCACATTCAATACATGCATATTCATAAACAGCCATCTTTAATTATACCTCTCTATGACCGTCTTTGTCAAGGGCAATTTTAAGTAAAACTAAATAACCAATTAAATCATCAATATCATTATCTCCCGCATATCCTTGGTTATTCTTAACCCTACTTAATTTATCATCAATACGACTTTTTAAGCTATCAATGTCGTTTTGATGTGAAAATATATTAATGGGTTCTAGGGCAGAGTTGCCATAAGATATATTTTTTTCTATAAGAAGTTGAGCTATTTCATGACATGCATCCCAAATTTTTGATCCCGCTGGAGCATTAATTGCATGTTGATAAAGATCAACACAAGAAAAATCTTGTGCATCTTGATATACTGGCTTTAACATTACATCAACCTTTCTGACCAAGTTTTAGGAGTCTTGTCTGTTATAAATTCTAATGGTAGGTGATAATTAAAAGGTCTTACACCTTTTATTTTAATCCATTCAATCAATTCTGTCAAGCCATCATCTAGTGACTTGCTGGTTTGATATCCAAGAACATCTCTTGCTAAATCTGCGGAGCAAACTGCATGCTTTACCTCTTGAGGACGTCCTGGCATATAAATGGGTTGACCATCATAATTCATTATTTTTGCAATTCTCTTAAACAATTCATTAATAGTTACAAATTCTTCATCTGGACCTATATTAATTATTTTTCCTTTTGCTAACTCTGAATCACATGCAACCATTAGTGGATTTGTTACATCATCCATAAATGAAAAACATCTTGTTTGAGATCCATCTCCATAAATTACTGGTTGCTTACCC
>Ga0136642_1000615_pt1 | contig 17566 bp, 13 predicted proteins | sample LowCatLa1302831Y_FD_115313 | JGI IMG/M metagenome (GOLD analysis project Ga0136642, IMG submission 115313) | Freshwater microbial communities from Lower Cathedral Lake, Yosemite National Park, California, USA - 13028-31Y | ecosystem: Environmental > Aquatic > Freshwater > Lake ... | reverse complement strand
AGCACCCGTGCGGTCTCTTGCGCGAGTTGGTGATACGGTGCTTATCCTGATTTACCCTAAGGGGTGGATGAATGGGAGGTTTCATCGAAAGGGCTTGATCATATCTGGTCACTTCAGGACACCTGTCGATTTTAAACCCGAAATTTGGGCAGTAAAAAACCCTCGTAAGTCATTACCTACGAGGGCTTTTAAATTGGGTGCAGGGGCTGGATTTGAACCAGCGACCTTCAGGTTATGAGCCTGACGAGCTACCAGGCTGCTCCACCCTGCAACAACGGAAGACAGAGAAACGCTCGCTAGGTCGGCACTGTCAACGGCTTTTTGCATTACAGTATTATTTGAGGGCTCAATTTACCGAATTAGTGGGTGGCGGGATGCGCTTTGGCCCACTTGGGATAATGATCCAAGAAGCGCTTAGGGCCGTCGCCAAACCAGCCGTAACCATTGCGACGCTCTTTGGAGATTTCGTTAACGTCGTCGTGGATTGTTTTATCTCGATCGCCGAATAGAGGGCGGTCGCTACCAATCTCAGCGAAACGCGGCCAAAGCGGGGTAGAGTCCTGCGAGGGTATGAGCCGCCGGCCAGTGCCGTCGGGCGCAGGTTTAAAGACAACACCATGGAGTGCCGTTTTTTCAAACCAAGCGGCTGCGGCGTGTACGGCGTTTACGACGGCGGGTGATGGATTAGTAAATTCCATTAAAAATAAAACGATGCCGGCGCTTTCTCCGCTCGATTGCGAGGGCATCTCATAATTACGAGCCGAGGTAGGAGCAAGGGTGAGTGGGTCATTTTGCTGGCACCAAACGGTGTGGCGGCCGTTGACGCTAATTTGGGTCTTCAGAATACAGGTTAGCCCGCGCTCAAGGGCAGCGGCGGCACGTGCGCGATCAGGTGCGGAGACGAAAGCGTAGATATTTTGACCGGAGGCAATTTCACGCAGAAGCTTAAGAACGTTCACCATTGCGTTGTCGTTGTAGGTGATGGCGTCGTGGTACGCGCCCTCGAGCGGATACACTTGGGGCCACCCCCCGTGCGGATATTGAGCAATTAGTAAATAATTTAGGCCCCGACTAAATGCGGCGCGATAAGGGGTGCTCATCGATACGTCGGTGGCGGTGATGACTTTGGCTAAAAAGGTTAACGGTATGATTGTGGCATCGTTATCGATGGTGCCAATGTAGCCGTGCTCATAGCCCGAGCGCTCACCTGGGCGACGTAGGTGGTCGGTGAAGCTCGTGTTTTTGTTCCAGCCACCTGCGGGGGTTTGAAAGGAGACGGTGATGTCGGCGGCCTGCCGGGCTTCGGCGGAGGCATACCAACTATCGGATTTTTTTAGGGGCAAGCTGCCGCCGCGAGTCGGTACGAGAGGCTCGTTTAGCGAATGGGTTTTGAGTTCTTCGGCGTAGAATTTTTCGTCTCCGACGTGCAAGGCCTCCGAGCGTGAGAGGTAATCGCGCCAATCGGATTGTTCGGCAACCGGTAACGCGGCGATGCGGGCGGCGGTGAGTGGAAGTGATTCGGGGTTGGTTCCGATGACCGCAGCAGGGAGGCACGCTCGTACCAGAAGTAGGAGCAGGAACTGAAAACTAGGGGTAAGCAACTTCGAGAGCACGCTATGGATTAGACGAGGGCGGGGGGCTTTGGTTACTAAGAAAAATTGCGCATGTGCTCGCGAGTTTCCCGCTCGACTCTCAATGTGGCTGGGTTGATCAACTGAGTTTTATTTTTAACCCCGTAGATTTTTATGAGAACTATTAGTCGTTTAGTGTGCGTGTTGGTGACTTTGCTGGCCTGCTCGCTTGAGGCGGCGCCAAAGAAACTACTCGTGGTCACGGTGACTACAGGTTTTCGGCACAGTGTGATACCGCTTTCAGAAAACGTACTCACGCAGCTCGCGGCGCAAAGCGGCGGTGCTTTCACGGTCGATTTTGTACGGCAACCTACGGGTGAGCCAAAGTCTCCGCCTAAACCGCGCGCGGGCAAAGAGGGTGACAAGACGCCGGAATTCCTCGCGGCGATGGCGAAGTGGCAGGAAGCCGACAAAGTTTATCAGGTCGCGCATGCAGCTTGGATGCCCGCGGTGGTTGAGGTGTTGCGAGCACTCGCGCCAACGAATCTAAAGAATTATGACGGCGTAATTTTCGCCAGTACGACGGGTGATTTGCCGTTGCCGGACAAACAAGGTTTTATCGATTGGGTTGCTGCGGGTCACGCATTCGTGGGTATCCACGCGGCGACCGACACGTTTCACGGATTTCCGGCGTTCATCGCGATGATTGGCGGAGAGTTCAAGACTCATGGCCCGCAAGTCACTGTCGCGGTCCTAAACCAAGATCCAACTCACTCTGCGGTGAAGCATTTGCCGGCGAGTTGGACGGTGTTTGATGAGATTTATCAGTTTAAAAATTTCGAGCGTTCCAAAGTGCACGGTTTGCTTGGAATGAACCAACACCCCAACGACCATACGCCGGGCGATTACCCGGTTTCATGGTCTAAGGAATTTGGGTCAGGCCGCGTTTTTTATACCTCGCTCGGTCACCGCGATGACGTGTGGGATCCCGCCGCGCTCGAAAAAGGCAAGCGCCTCAACGTCGCGGCCGTAGCGACAGCGTTCCAACAACACGTTCTTAGCGGGATTTTATGGTCGCTTGGATTCGCTTCAGGCGAGTCCACGCCGCAGCCTATCGCTTTAAACTGACGCGCGTCGCAGTCTCGCGTTTCAGGTCCCGAATAAAGGTTTAAGGATTAGGCGAATCACCTCGTCCGAAGGCTTGGTTTTGAGCGAGGCTTGAAAATAAGTGCCGGTGGCGAGGGGTTTGTCGTTACGGGCGTCACGGAGATCGATTTTGATTTCGATCATGTAGTTTTTGAAATCCCATTCCCATCGATCGGTGTAACTGATGATTGCATCAATGCCGTCGGGCCTCATAGTGGAGACGCCAAAAGTGGCCTCACGGCCCAGGGCGTTGAGCGCGGCGGCAATCTGTGCGTCGATCCGGTGATTATCAGCAAGGCGGCTTTCGACGTAGATTTTTTTGAAGCGAGTAAGGTCCGTGGCTTTGCGCGTGCTCATGCCCGTAGCACAGCCAACGAGTAGGAGGCCGCAGGTGACGAAGGCGAGAAGAGCAACATAACGAATAGGCTTCATGGGTGTGCGGAGTGGATAACAAAAAGGCCGCTCTGGCGAGCGGCCTAATGCAGGTTGATTAGAGCCTTCGCTTATTAGCCGTGCAGGTAGGTGTTGAGCAGGTTCTCCAGGTATTCCTGTTTGCCGGAGCGTGGGGTGGGTTCGCCGAGACGTCCGAGAACGAGTTTCTCGAGAGATTTGAAGTTCGCCTTTCCGTTTTCGATATCCTTGCCAAATCCGGTGTCGAAGCTCGCGTAGCGCTGAGCGACAAACAGATCGAACTTTCCGTCGGCGATGATCCGGCGGGCGAGTTTGAAGGCGAGCGCGTACGCGTCCATGCCCCCGATGTGGGCGTGGAAGAGATCTTCGGCGTCGATCGACGGACGGCGGAGCTTGGCGTCGAAGTTAAAGCCGCCGGAACCGAGGCCGCCGGCTTTGAGAATACTCGTCATCGCGAGGGTGAGCTCTTTGACGTTCGTGTTAAACTGGTCGGTATCCCAACCGAGGAGTTCGTCGCCCGCATTGGCGTCGATTGAGCCGAGCATTTTTTGCGACGCGGCGACTTCGATCTCATGTTGGAACGTGTGGCCAGCGAGCGTGGCGTGGTTGGTCTCGATGTTAAATTTAAAATATTTTTCGAGGCCGTAGGTACGCAGAAAAGCAATGCCGCTAGCGACGTCGAAATCATATTGATGCTTGGTGGGCTCCTTTGGCTTAGGCTCGATCAAGAATTGGCCCTTGAAGCCGATGCTCTTAGCGTAATCGACGGCCATGTGCAGAAACGCGGCGAGGTGGTCCTGTTCGCGTTTGAGGTTGGTATTGAGGAGGGTCTCATAGCCTTCGCGACCGCCCCAGAAAACGTAGTTCTCGCCGCCGAGTTCCTGCGTAGCCTCGAGGGCTTTTTTCACCTGAGCGGCCGCGTAGGCGAAGACGTGGGCATCGGGGTTAGTGGAGGCGCCGCACATGTAGCGGGGATTGGAGAAAAGATTAGCCGTGCCCCAGAGTAGTTTTACGCCGGTGGCTTTTTGCAGGGACTTCGCGTGGGCGACGATGGCGTCGAGGTTTTTATTGGATTGGGCGAGCGTGGCGCCTTCCGGGGCGATATCGCGATCATGGAAGCAGTAGAATGGGGCGCGGATTTTTTGGAAAAATTCGAAGGCTGCATCCATGCGGACCTTGGCGACAGAAACCGGATCTTTGCCCTTTTCCCAAGGACGCACGATCGTGCCGGGCCCAAAGGGGTCAGAGCCAGTGCCGCGGAACGCGTGCCAGTAGGCGATGGAGAAGCGTAGGTGCTGCGCCATGGTCTTGCCGTCGACGATCTCGGCAGGGTTGTAATGATGGAAGGCGAGGGCGTTAGCGCTGCCTGGGCCTTCGTAGGCAATGGGCTTAATGGTGGGAAAATGCGAATGGGATTTCTTCATAAATAATAGGTACTGAGTTTTAATCTGATTTAATCAGCGCTTAGGAGCGAGGCGACAGGTGTGTAAGAATCCATATATAAATTTTGATTTTTAACGCCCTAGGCTTCTGGCTGGGATCTACCTTAATTCGGCCATTCCCGGCTTTACGTATGAAACCACCCCAAAAAGTTGCGCTGTTAATCGAGACGTCGAACCGTTACGGCCGCGATTTGCTGTATGGAGTGCGGGACTGGATGCGCGAAGGCGAACGCTGGGCGATTCGTTTTACTGAGCAAGGACGGGGTGCGCCTTTGCCGACGTGGCTAAAGGATTGGCAAGGCGACGGCATCATCGCACGCGTGGACTCGCCGCAGATCGCGGCGGCGCTGCGTCGTACGCGTCTGCCGGTGGTAGATGTGAGCGCGGAGCGATTTAGCTCGGAATTTTCACGCGTGAGCATTGATAATGCGGCGGTGGCGCGGCTAGCGGCCGAGCATTTGGAGGGGAAAGGGTTTGCGGAATTAGCGTATTGCGGGGACCGGCGATTTCTCTGGTCAAGGCAGCGCGGGGCGGAGTTTAAGCGCGGTCTGGCAGCGAAAGGTCGGCGCTGTGTCGATTTCGTGGAGCAAGCGGCAAGTGGGCGGCCTGGGTCCGACGCGGAGATTCGAGCGATTGCACGTTGGTTAAAGGCACTTCCCAAGCCGGTGGCGGTATTTGCATGTTATGATGGCCGCGCATTACAAGTGCTCGAAGCCTGTCAGTTGCTTGGTTTAAACGTACCTGAGCAAGTTGCAGTACTCGGCGTGGACAATGACGAACTTGTCTGTGAGCTGGCGAATCCACCGCTGAGCAGCGTGCAACCTAATGCTCGACTCTCGGGATATGAAGCGGCGGCCTCACTTGCGCGATTGATGCGCGGGGAGAAAAAAACAGTGGCGCCGACGCATCAAGTGCAACCCGTGCGCGTGGTGGAGCGGCAGTCGACGGATGTCGTGGCCGTGGCGGATGCAAAGGTGGCTTCGGCGTTGAAATTTATCCGGCAACACGCGTGTGCTGGCGTGGATGTCGGGGATGTGTTGCGGGCCGTGCCGATGTCGCGGACGCGTTTGGAAGAAAAATTCAAGGCCTTGCTCGGGCATTCGCCGCATAGGCAAATTGTGCAACAACGCATTGCGCGGGCGAAGCACCTGCTTGCCGAGAGTAAGATCGCCATTAGCGAGGTCGCGGAGCAGGCGGGTTTCGACAACGCAAGTTATCTAAGCGTCGCGTTTCGCCGCGAGACGGGGTTAAGCCCGTTTGCGTATCGGGCGAAGTATGAGGTGCGAAAGACAGCATAGAGTAGAGCGCGCAGTCTTGCCTTGGTCGGCACTTATTGGCTGCGTGGGTGTATGCGTATCCCCTCGCTCCTTGCTCTTGCCCTTATGAACTCTGTTGTCGGCGCCGCTCCCACGAATTGGAACTATCCTGCGGCTGAACGTGGTTCAGTGGTGGATAACTATCACGGCACGCCCGTTGCGGATCCTTATCGCTGGTTGGAGGAACTCGATTCGCCGCAGACGCAGTCGTGGGTTGCGGCGCAAAATAAAATTACCGACAGCCTGCTAACGACCTTGCCCCTGCGCGCCAAATTAAAGGCTCGTCTCACGGAGCTTTGGAACTACCCCCGCATCGGCCTGCCCAAAAAAGAGGGCGGGCGGGTGTTTTACTCTCGCAACAGCGGTTTGCAGAATCAGGCCGTCTTTTATGTGCAAGATGCGACGAGGACCGAGCCGCGTGTTTTGATTGATCCTAACACGCTCGCCTCGGATGGCACGGTCGCTCTCACGTCCACGGCAGTTTCGCGCGACGGTAAGTGGGTTGCCTACGGTACGGCCGCGGCGGGCTCGGATTGGAATGAATTCCGCGTGCGCTCCGTTGCTACGGGCCTGGATACCGATGATGTGATCAAATGGGTCAAGTTTTCCGGCATCTCCTGGACCAATGACCACGTGGGCTTCTTTTACTCGCGTTACCCGGCGCCGCAAATCGTCGAGGGCACGGGTAAGACCTTCGGCAAGCTCGAGCACCAACAACTTTATTATCACCGCCTTGGCACTGCGCAGGAGCGTGACGTGCTTATTTACTCGGTGCCGGATCAGCCGCAGTGGTTTGTCGGCGGCGGTACGACGGAGGATGGACGTTGGCTAGAAATTACAATTCGGCGCGGTTCTTCATCTGAAAACCAGCTGCGTGTAATCGATCTCGGCGACCCGCGCGCGCCTAAGCTGGATGCACCGGTGCTCACGTTGGCGGATAAATTTGAGGCGAAGTTCGACGTCATCGGTAGTGACGGCGCGTATCTCTTTGTACTCACAAACCTCGATGCCCCGCGCAACCGCTTGATCAAAATTGATACGAAAGCGCCCGCGCGGACGAATTGGCAGACGCTGATTGCTGAGACCAAAGACGTGATCGAATCCGTCGATCTTATCGGCGGAAAATTTGTGGTTCGTGTCATGCGTGATGCAAGTAGTCGGCTGCTCGTGTATGCGCGGGATGGACGCGCGCTCGGCGGGATTGATCTGCCAGCAATTGGCACGGTTGCTGGCGTGAGTGGGCGCGACGAGGAGACCGAGCTGTTTTATAGTTTCTCCTCCTTCACAACGCCGACGACTAATTATCGCTATGATCTTAAGGCGGCGCAAGGCGGCGTATTTCAAGCGCCGCAGGTCGCTTTCGATCCATCAAAGTACGAGACGACACAGGTCTTCTACGGTTCGAAAGACGGCACAAAGATCCCGATGTTCATCACCCATAAAAAAGGTCTTAAGCTCGATGGTACGGCTCCGACACTGCTGTATGCATATGGCGGTTTTAATATTTCGCTCACCCCGACGTTCTCGGTGGCTAATCTCGCATGGCTAGAGCAAGGCGGGATTTACGCGCTTCCCAATCTACGCGGGGGTGGCGAGTACGGCAAAGATTGGCACGAAGCCGGCACGAAAGAGCGTAAGCAAAACGTGTTCGACGATTACATCGCCGCGGCGGAGTGGCTCTCGGCGAATCATTACACCTCGCCCGCGCATCTGGTGCTCAGCGGTGGTAGCAATGGTGGGCTACTCGTCGCCGCAGTGATCAACCAACGGCCCGATCTGTGTCGCGTCGCTTGGCCTGCTGTTGGCGTCATGGATATGCTACGCTTTCACAAATTCACCGTTGGATTCGCTTGGACGAGCGACTACGGTTCGAGTGATACGTTGGAGGGCTTTCGTTATCTTTCGGCTTACTCGCCATTGCACACGGTGAAGATGGGCGGGCATTATCCCGCAGTCTTGGTGACGACGGCGGATCACGATGACCGCGTCCATCCCGGACATTCCTTCAAATATACGGCGGCGATGCAGGCAGGCGTTGCACCTGAGGCGGGTCCGGTGCTGGTTCGCATCGAGACTAAGGCCGGTCACGGTGCGGGCAAGCCCACGTCGAAGATCATTGACGAGGCGGCGGATAAACTCGCCTTCGCGTTGCACTTCCTCGGGCTCGATCCGAAGTAACGTCAGGCTTCGAAGCGACCGACCGGCCGGCTTGAGCGCCGGTCGGATTAGCGCACTGGCGGTACACCGACGGTTGTTAGCCGGTTCCAGTCCAGGGGATCGACGTTGAACGCGGCGCCGAAGCCTGCGACGACGCGTCCGCTTTGTGGCTGCAGACGGAAGAACTGGAAGTCGTGTAACGTGGCCAAGACATCAATCGTCCCTCCGAATTTCTCGCGAAACGCGCTCACATAGGTGCCGTGTTTATCCGTATCACCCGCGATGGATTCGGCCGCACAGGCAAAGGTTAGTCGTGGACGGGCGAAGGGATTGCTGCCTTTAGTATCGGCCGCGACAAGGAGCACGCTGGCGCGCGGATTGAGGCGGAGGTGGCGTGTGTGCGCGGCGAGTCCACTGAGGTAAACCACAAACGCGCCGTCGGCATCGAGGAGCGCGGCTGCTACAGAGGCGTCGGGCGTGCCGTCAGCTGCGGTGGTGCCAAGAATTACAGTCGAGAGTTGCGCGCGCAGTTCTGCGATAATGGCATGGGCTCGCGCTAGAGCATCGGTCATAGAGACTTTAGGCGAGCAGGCCTTTTACGACTTGTCCGTAGACATCAGTGAGACGGTAGCGGCGGCCTTGGAATTTGTAAGTGAGGCGCTCGTGATCGATGCCAAAGAGGTGCAAGATCGTCGCATGCAAGTCGTGGACATGCACGGGATCCTTGGCGACGTTGTAGCCATATTCGTCGGTTTCGCCGTAGGAGAGGCCTGGCTTCACGCCGCCACCGGCCATCCAGAGCGAGAAACAGCGCGGGTGATGGTCGCGGCCAAAATTGTTGCCGGTCATGATGCCTTGGCAGTAATTGGTGCGACCAAACTCGCCGCCCCAGACGACAAGTGTGTCGTCGAGCATCCCGCGATTTTTGAGATCGGTGACAAGCGCGGCGGCGGCTTGGTCAGTTTGCAGGCACTCTTTTTTGATGCTGCCGGGTAAGGTACTGTGATGGTCCCAGTCTTGGTGATAGAGCTGGATGAATTTCACGCCGCGCTCGGCGAGACGGCGGGCGAGGAGGCAATTGGCGGCAAAAGAACCCGGCTTGCGGGCGTCGGGTCCGTAGGAGTCCACGACGTGCGCAGGTTCATCCTTGAGGTCGGTGACCTCGGGCACACTCGTCTGGAGGTTGAACGCCATTTCGTAATTTGAAATTCGCGTCGAAATTTCGGCGTCAGGGGTGCCGTCAAATTGGTGTTCGTGCAACTCACGGAGACGGTCGAGGGCGAGGCGACGGTTTTCGGATGAAACGCCGGCGGGGTTGCCGAGATAAAGGACGGGGTCGGCGCCCGAGCGGAAGCGTACGCCTTGGTGCTTGGCGGGAAGAAAACCGGAGCCCCAAAGGTGCGACATGAGGGGTTGGCCTCGTTTATCTTTGGTCAGAAGGACGACGAAGGAGGGAAGATTATCACTGCTGCTGCCGAGCCCGTAATCGAGCCAGGAGCCGAAGCTCGGGCGACCCGGAATTTGCGAGCCAGTTTGCATGAACGTCACGCCCGGGCCGTGGTTGATGGAATCGGTGTGCATCGAGCGCACGACGCAGAGGTCATCGGCAATCTTCGCGGTGTACGGGAGCAGGTCGCTGATCCACGCGCCGCTCTGCCCGTAGCGGGAAAACTTAAACGGCGAGCCGGCAATCGGGATCGAGCTTTGGTTGCTCGACATGCCGGTGAGACGTTGGCTGCCGCGCACGCTATCGGGGAGTTGTTCGCCTTGGCGTTGGTTAAGCAGTGGTTTGTAATCGTAAAGATCGAGCTGCGACGGCCCACCGGATTGAAACAGATAGATGATACGCTTGGCCTTTGCGGCGAAGTGCGGGAGACCGGGCAACGCGGGGCGACCGGAGAGAGGGGCAACTGCGGCAGGGGCGGCGACGGCGTTGCGGCTGAGCAGATCGGCGAGGGCGATGCCGCCGAGGCCGAGCGCCATGCGGTTGAGGCATTCGCGGCGGCTCATGGCGAGCCACGGAGCGTGGCCGGTACAGAGGGGCGTCGGGGTGGAAGGAGAGGACATGGCGGATCAGCGTTTCACGGCGAAGGCGTCGTGGTTCATGAGCGTATTGACTACAGTGGCGAGGGCGGCGATCTCGGGTGTGGGGAGCTTGGCATCGCGCGGGGTCTCGCCGAGTGCGAGGTGTTTAGCGGCGTCGGCGGGATGGGCGCGGAACCAGGTGAGTTGTTCGTCGAATAGGCGCGCGATAATTTTTTGCTCGGCGGGGTCAGGTGCGCGTAGTGTGAGCCGGCGGAAGGCATCGGCGAGCAGGGAGTCGGGCTGGCCGGCGTGCGCTCGGTAAAGGTTTTCGGCGAGGACACGGGATGCTTCAACGAATTGCGGACCGTTAAGCAACACCAGGGCTTGGAGGGCGGTATTCGTGGTGTCTCGACGGGCCACGCAGACGACGCGCTTGGGCACGTCGAAGGCTTCGAGCATCGGAGCGGGGCCGGTGCGACGCCAAAAGGTGTATACGCTGCGGCGGTAGAGTTGTTCGCCTTTACCAGCCGGGGCGGGCTTGAACGATTCTGGGATGTCGTAAGTAAAGACGGGCGGGCCACCGATTTTTTCCACCAGTAGACCACTGGTTGCGAGAGCCTGATCGCGGATCATCTCAGCGGCAAGGCGATGACGCGGACCGCGGGCGAGCCAGATATTTTCCGGATCGTCGGCCATGATCTCGGGTGTCGCAAAACTGCGTTGGCGATAGGTCTCGGAGAGGACGATGGTTTTGAGGAGAGCTTTTACGTCCCAGCCGGAGCGGATAAATTCTCCGGCGAGCCAATCGAGGAGCTCGGGATATTCGGCGCGGTCACCTTGATTGCCGAAATCATCGACGGTTTTGACCAAGCCCTGACCAAAGAGCGATTGCCAGAAGCGATTCACGGTCACGCGAGCGAGCAAAGGATGCCGGGCATCGGTGAGCCAATGCGCGAGGCCGAGGCGGTTACGGGGTTGATCGGCGGGAAAGGGGGGGAGTGCAGATGGGGTGTCGGGCAAGACGGCGGCACCGTGCTGGTCGTACTCGCCGCGCTTCAAGATGTAAGCGGTCTTGGGCGTGGGCAGTTCGCGCATGACCATGATTTCCTTGGCGGCGTCGACGAGTTGGGTTTCGGTGCCGCGGGCGGCGGTGAGTGCTGCGAGTTGGGCGCGGTAGGGAGCGTCCTGGTTGGCGAGATACGTTTCAAACCACGCCTCGTTTGAGGTCGTGGCGAGTTGGTCGGGTGCGTAAAGAGCGCTGACTTCGACGGCGGTGAGTGCGCGGCCGAAAACGCGGAGGTCGTCGATTAGGCCGCCTTTGAAGCCACGATCGCGAAAACGTTCGCCGAGGTCGATGGTGTCGCCGCCGCCCCCCGTGATATCCTTGGTGAGATGGTCGCGGATGATTTCCGTGCGAACGGGTTGACCGTTGATATAGATCTTTAGACCAGCGGCGCGGCTGGAACCATCATTAGAGACAGTGAGATGAACCCACTGGTTGAGCGGAAGAGGATCGAGGGCGCGAATGGAGACAGCGTCGCCGGGCCAGAAGTGGATGAGTGACCACTTAGGGCGACCCTCTTCTAGGAGTATCTCGTACCCACGGCTGCCTGCATCGGTCCACGCGCGGGAGCGGTGGAGAATGACCGCGCGTTTGGTTATTTCGGGCGTTTGCAGCCACAATGATAGGGTAAAAGGCTCATGGCGGTGGAAGTTGCCGACTTTGGTTTTCACGGCGTCATCGCCGGAGAGTTTAAGTGCTTGGCCGGCGCCGGGGCGGCCGGGAACGGAGGTGTTGGCCGCGGAGGTTATGGCGTAATCGGCGGGCGTAAGCGCGTTGGCGAAGCGCGCGAGTTCGACGGGCTTATCCTCTGGTGGAAGCGGCTCGGCTGCGGGAGTTTTGGTTTTGTCGGCAGTGGCCGGCTTGGGTGGGAGGGGTGTAGTGTCGCGTTGATCGAAATCAAAACGCGCGAGTTCATCGCGCAAGACAGCGCGGGCGGCGGGCGGTTGGGTGAGCCAGACTTTGAAGGCTTCGCGGCGGGTGTCGCGGAGTACGGCGAGTTCGCTGACGGCTTTGGTAATCGCGGCCGAGGCATCGTTGTATTTTCCTTGCTGGGTGTCGTCGCTTAAACGGAGCGCGGGCGTGGGGACTGATTGGGTAAAATACGAATAGAGGCCGGCTTCATCAATATTTTGGAAAAATGCGGACAATGCGTAGAAATCTTTTTGGGAGATAGGGTCAAACTTGTGGTCGTGGCAGCGGCAGCACTCGAGCGTGAGTCCGAGGAAGGCTGTGCCAAAGGTGGTGACGCGGTCGTTGACGTGGTTGATGCGGTATTCCTCTTCGATCGAGCCGCCCTCGGCTTCTTGCGCGTGGAGGCGGTTGAAGGCGGTGGCGAGGATCTGTTCGTCGGTGGCATGGGGGAGGAGGTCTCCAGCGATTTGGTAGGTGACGAATTTATCCCACGTGAGGTTTTCGTTGAAGGCTTTGATGACCCAATCACGCCAGGGCCACATATCGCGCTCGCGGTCGACTTGGAAGCCGTAGCTGTCAGCGTAGCGGGCGAGGTCGAGCCAATCGGCGGCCATGCGTTCGCCGTAGCGCGGTGAGGCGAGCAAACGGTCTATGAGTCGGGGCAGTGCATCGGGCGCGCGGTCGGCAACGAAGGCATCGATATCGGTAAGGGCGGGCGGGAGACCGGTGAGATCAAAAGCGAGTCGCCGGATGAGCGTGACGCGATCGGCTTCGGGTTGAGGGTTGAGTTGACGGCGCGCGAGGCCGGCGAAAGTAAAATGATCAATCGGAGAGGTCGCCGCGGGGCGTGCCCCAAATTTGGTGGCGGCGGGTGGCGTGACGGGCGCGAGCGGTTCTAGGGACCAATGAGTCTGGTACTTCGCGCCTTCGTCGATCCAGCGTTGGAGCGTGGCGACTTCGGCGGGCGTGAGGCGACCTAGCTTCGCCTCGGGAGGGGGCATGATTTCATCCTCGTCGGTACTCTTTATGCGAAACACTAATTCGCTTTCGGCGCTGTGGCCCGGGATGATCACGGAGGATCCATCTTTAATGCGAAAGGCCCCTTCCTTGGTGTCGAAGCGCAACTGCGCTTTGCGTCCCTTTTCGTCGGGACCGTGGCAATGATAACACTTGTCGGAAAGGATCGGGCGCACCTCGCGGCTAAAATCCACGGGCGGCAACGACGCGGTGGGTGCGGCGGCGTAGGCCGCAGCGGATAAAGCTCCGAGCGTGAGAAGACGAACTAGGGGGCCAAACGAAAGCACACTCCCATCCCATAGCATTGGGTGCCGCTGGCCACAAAAAATGCGCACCAATTTCACCGAATATTCGCGGCCTATTTGCGGACGTGCGTGTTCAGGGCAAGGGCACTTGGGTGGGGTGCATCAGGTACGCGATGAGATCGGCGACTTCGGACGGCTGGATTGCTTCGAGTAAGCCTTCAGGCATCACGGATTGCATGGATTCCACGATTGAAGAAATCTCGGTGCGCTCCACGACAGTTGTTTCCGTCAACGAACGCAGGCTGAGCGTGCGCGCGGTCTTGGCGGCAATGAAACCAGTCAGCGTGCGACCGTCTTTGAGCTTCACGATGTTCATCCGGTAATCCGCCGTCACGACGGCGCTCGGGTCGGCTATGTTTTCTAATAGGTACGCGAGGCTGTCGCGGCCTGCGCCGGTGAGATCGGGCCCGAGGTTGCCCCCTTGACCATATAACTGGTGGCAAGCGGCGCACAGATTATTGAAGACCGCGCGCCCGCGGCCTTTGTCGGCGGCGGCGAGGGCGGCGGGCGTGAGTTGAGTTTCGAGGCGGGTGATGAGCGCACGTTTGTCGGCGGCCGGTTCGCGGAGGTCGCCCCACGCGCGGGTGAGCGCGGCATCAAGCGTCGCGGACTTAAAGCTGCGAATCTGGCGCGCGTGAAAGGGTGTGAGGTCGGCGCGCGGGATGCGACCGGCGTTGATCGCGGCCAGCAACGCCGAGGCGAAGCTCGGTCGTGAGACCAGCGCCGCAATGACGGCTGCGCGCTCCGAGTGGTGAAACGTGAGGTAACTCTTGGTGATCTTTTCGCCGAGCGTCGGGTCGTCGAATTGCGTGAGTCCGTGTAAGGCGATCGTGTTGAGGAAACGTTCGCTCAACACCTGTTCGCAGATCGCGCGCAGATCGGGCGGACGATTCTCAATCAACGTGCGCAAGGCAGCTTGGCGCGCGTCGAGTTCGGCCTTGGGGTCGAGGACGAGGCGCTTGATTTCGTCGAGGGCGCGGCCGTCGCCGAAGACGACGTTGAGCTCGCGGATGCGCGCAGCGAGGGCGGGTGCAGCGTTGGGGAGCGCGGCGCTGGCGAGAGCTTCCCATGCGGCGGGCTTGGGTGCGCGGCGCCAACCGCGCAGACCATCAGCGAGGCCGTTGAGGATGTCGCCTTGAAACGCGGCGGGTCGTTGCGCGGCGAGGGCAAGGAGCGCGTTGATGGGCGCGGGGTTTTTCTCGAGGTCTTCGCTCAAGCGGCGCGCGATGAGCTGGCGGGTGATCGGCAACGCGCAGGCGGCGGCGATCCCGGGTAACTCCGCGGCCGTGGCGGGCGCGGCGACGGGGATGAGCCCGTACCAGATGAGCAGCGGGAGGTTGTGGTCGTCAGCATCGGCAGCGTGGCGGACGAGTGTCGTGGCGAGTGGGACGCGTGCCATCGTGGGGAGACGTTGCAGCACCGAGGCGAGGGCGAGCCGCACGAGCGCCGAAGGATCATCGGCGGCGAGGCGATGAAACTCGGTGAGCACGGCGGGCGAGGGCGCGGGTGGCGTGGGGTTGGCTTGCAGCGGACGTTGGCTCAACACCGTATCGAGCGGCCACGCGTCGCTGAGGAGACGAATGGCCCACGTGCGGACGTGTTCGTCGGCGTCACGCAGACAGGCACGTAGAAAAACCTCATCGGTTGCGCCGATACTGAAGAGCGACCAGAGCGCGCGGAGCCTGAGGACTGGTTGCGCAGCCGCGGCGTCACTGGCGAACAACGCGCGGAGTTGGGCGGCTGCGACGGGTGAACCGGCGACGCGGGCCGTGAGTTGTAGGCGCGCTTGGCGAACCCACCACTCGTTGGCGTGCGAGTGCAGGGCGACCAGTTGAGCGACACTGGCTTGGGCGAGATCGATCTTGGGCGGTGGCGGCGGATTACCATAAGTGATTTTGAAGATACGCCCGCTTAGGCGATTCACGCCCGTGGCATTGTGGCATTCGCCGGTGTCGCTCCAGTCGAGAACAAACACGCCCCCGTCGGGACCGTAGGTGATTTCTTGGCCGCGAAACCACGGATCGCTCGAGATGAATAAGTCTTGGCCATGATGGGCGACGTAGCCGGAGCCTTGGCGCTCGAGGATCTCGGTGTTGGCGCGGCGGCCGTGGAAGTTGAGCGTGTAAAGTTGATCGCGAAACGCGGCGGGCCAGTTATCGCCGAGGTAGATCATCATGCCCACATGGGCGTGACCCCCGCCATAAGCGTTGGCGGCCCCGTCGCCGGATTTTTTCCAATTCTGATTCGTGTCGAAGTGCCAGTGGTCGGCGTGCAGATCGATTAGACGGTACGTGTAAGGGTTGGGGTCGAGCGTATGGGAGCGCACGTAGTGCTCGCCGGTTGTGTGGTGCCAGAGGTGGCCGTTGACGGTGTTGATGAAAAATAATTCGCCGTGTGCGTCCCAGTCGTGGCCCCAAGGATTGGTGGTGCCGGAGCCGAGGACCTCGACGACTTTGCGTTGCGGATGATAACGCCAGATCGTGCCGCGCATGGGGATGCGGGCGGCGGAGGGCGTACCGGGGGTACCGAGCTCGCCGGGGGCCGAAGCCCCGCAACGTCCATACAGCCAACCGTCAGGCCCGAAGCGGAGACCATTGGCGAGGCCGTGGTAGTTTTCGTCGGGCAAGTTGAAGCCATCGAGCACGACCTCGGGCGCACCATCGGGAATGCCGTCGTCGTTGCGATCAGGGATAAAGAGGAGCTGCGGCGGGCACATTGCCCACACGCCTCCGGGGACGGGCGCGATGCTGGTAAGGCGTTGGAGATCGTCGGTGAACACCCGACGTGAACTGAAGTGACCGTCGCCGTTGCGGTCTTCAAAGATGACGATGCGGTCGCGGAAGCGCAGGTCGAACTTCACCCCGCGCTCGGCGTAAGTGTAATTCTCGGCGATCCAGAGCCGACCGCGCGCATCCCACGCGAGACCGATGGGGTTCTGGACGTCGGGCTCGGCGGCAAAGAGCGAGGCTCGGAACCCCGGCGGGAGCTGAATTGCTGCGGCGGCGGCAGCGGGGGGCAGGGCCGGAGCGACGAGGTGCATCGCTGCACCCGAGTTGGCTGGAGTAGGGAAGGTAGGACGCGTCGGCGCATCGGCTGCGTGGCCGACCAAGGCGGAACTCAAAGCCACGACAAAGAGAAACAAGGGGCGCATGGAAGGATGAGCACCATTCCAACAATAAAGCCGCGCCTGAGGGAAGCGGTAACACGGTTCTGCACCGAGATTTTTAATCGAGGCCTTGGTGGTTAGGTGGGATCGATCAAAGGCGACGCGAGAGACGCCACGGTGCCGGTTTTTTTATAGTCACGTCAGTCTGCCAAAATACCTACGAATTGACTATCTGACACAAATAGCTACATTTTGTGACATGTCTACTATGACCATGCGAGTTGATCGCCAAAACGTTAAAGCCGCGAAGAAGATTCTTGCCGGTATGGGTCTGACTCCAAGGACGGCCATCGACGCTTTTCTAGCAAAGGTGGTAAGCCAAAAGGCTATTCCATTCCCTTTAGCTATGCCGGATTCTGAATATGCGAAAGTCGAATATAACATGACTCCTGCCGATTTGACCGTCTTCGACCGTCGAATGGACCTTATGGTTGCCGCTGAAAAGAAGTCTGGTACAATCAAGAGCGTTACTAGCATCGCATCGCTTCGCGAATGAGACTGGAAACTCTGTCATCCTTCCGTCGCTGTCTGAGCGGGCTTTCTGACGCTCGACTCTTTCAGGTGATGGAGGCGATGCGTAGGGCGGATCAGGTTTACGCTCATCCCCATCTTCATGCCGGCATCGGAATGCGGCGACTTGGAAAGCACTTGGAATGTAGAGATGCTTTAGATTACCGACTCATTTTTAGACGAGACCAGGACTCCCTCCTCTTTCTGTTTTATGTTACGTATGACGAGGTTAAGGCGTTTCTTAAAAATCGTGGTTAACTCGCGCCACTTGGCTTGTGCGGAGACGATCATCGCCTATATGCCTTCGGAAGTCGACCCCTGCCCAGATCGCGCTCAAGGGCAACGGTTTTAGGTTAGCCATTAACGGGTGCATTAAGTCAGAATGCTCAGACTTTATTCATGGGGCATCGTATCCTCATACGTCGCCGCACCCGACCAGCCGAGATTGCCGGGCTACAAACCTTGATTAGCGGTGCTGGTGAGCAGGGTCTAGCCAACAACGTAAACTTCGCCTAAGCGCATCTT
>Ga0136642_1000614_pt1 | contig 17583 bp, 17 predicted proteins | sample LowCatLa1302831Y_FD_115313 | JGI IMG/M metagenome (GOLD analysis project Ga0136642, IMG submission 115313) | Freshwater microbial communities from Lower Cathedral Lake, Yosemite National Park, California, USA - 13028-31Y | ecosystem: Environmental > Aquatic > Freshwater > Lake ... | reverse complement strand
TGGATCCAACGATCGATCGGGCGTACATCGCCGCGACAGTGATCGCGCTGGCGATTCGCCACTACATTCCATGGTGGGTCGTTCTCGCCCTTGTCGTCAGGGATATCTGGATGGCCTTTGCATTGGTGATCAAGCGGAAGCGATCTGGAGAGATCTTTAAGGTCTCCTTCCTCGGGAAAGCAGCGACCTTCAACCTTCTCTACGCTTTTCCCTTCATCCTCTTGCAGGGCGAGAACGGCTTGGGAAGATTTGCCCATAACATTGGGTGGAGTTTCGCCATCTGGGGGATAGGGTTGTACATCTTCACAGCGATCGATTACACCCGAGACGCTTTCACCTCCTCGAAAGGAAGAACTATCTGATGTCGAACGCCCCTGAGAATCTGAAGTACACCAAAGAGCATGAGTGGGTGGAAGAACTTCCTTCAGGAAATATTCGTATGGGCATTACCGACTTCGCTCAAGGAGCCCTCGGAGATATCGTCTATGTACAACTTCCAAAGGTCGGTGATCAACTCACCGCCGGATCAGTCTGCGGAGAAGTTGAATCAACAAAGTCAGTCAGCGAGATTTATGCCCCAGTCACGGGCAAGGTGGTGGCGATCAACTCAAGCCTTGATAACGCCCCAGAGTCGATGAACTCTGATCCATACGGTGCCGGCTGGATCGCTGAAGTGGAACTCTCCGCTACCCCAGATGAGTTGCTGAGCGCAAGTGAGTACCAAACTCTTACCGCTTGACCTCTTCGTGTCACCCGAATAGTGTCAGCCTCCAGTTGACCTCAAAGCTTCTCATCGTGGCGAGCGAGATTCAGAACAACAGTTTTTTGCATAGTTGATCTTTCAGATCTGAGAAAGGGGAGCACGCCATGAATTCATCGCAGCACCCTGGCGATTCAGATGGAGATGGCGAGAGCACCCCTGCAAGCGATCTGACTTCAACGATCCATCTCTCAGCGCTCCGCTCAGTTCGTAATCAACGCAATATCGAAGAAATCTTCTCAAGCCTTTCTCAGCAGGAACGAGATGTCCTGTCGCAACTGCCACGCACCAGCGCTATGTTGGTTGTTGTTGCTGGCGCAAGTAAAGGTTCTCGCTTTCTGATTAAGAGCGATCTCACCTCAATCGGCCGCGACCCTTCCTCGGAGATTTTCCTCGATGATGTCACGGTTTCACGTAAGCACGCTCAAATAGTTCGAACAGCAGAAGGCTTCAAAGTGATTGATTGCGGAAGTCTCAATGGCAGTTATCTCAATTCCGTCCCAATCTCGGAAGAGAAGTTGAACGTCGGAGATGAACTTCACATCGGCAAGTTTCGATTAACGTATTTCTCTGGAAAGGGTAATTCATGAGCGTTCCTGCGCGCGCCTACCTCAGCATCGGCGAAGTTCTCGCAAGATTGCGTGGCGATTTCCCTGATGTCACGATCTCGAAGATTCGTTTCCTCGAAGCTGAAGGCTTGATTGACCCGCAGCGAACCCCTTCTGGATATCGTAAATTTACAAGCGTTGATCTTGATCGTCTCCGTTATGTTCTCGCTGCCCAGCGCGATCAGTACCTGCCGCTACGCGTCATTAAAGAGAATCTCGATGCTTTGGACCGTGGGCTGACACCGTCAGTGACACCTGGATCTGCACCAACTCCACGCCTCGCAACAGTTGACGGCGAATTCACCGCAGAACATTTTTCGGCAGAGAGCGAACTCAGACTCTCTCGAAGTGAATTGCTTCAAAGTGCAAATCTTGATGAAGAACAGTTAGTCGAACTTGAGTCATATGGATTGATCGAAATAAAGGGCCGCTTCTACGATGCCGATGCCTTAGCTGTCGGTAGAGCAGTGGCAGAGATTGCAGTGTTCGGTATCGAAGCTCGTCATTTACGTGCATTTAAGAGCGCCGCAGATCGCGAAGTTGGATTGGTCGAACAGATCACAGCGCCACTTCTTCGCCAGAAGGGTTCGGATTCGAAGGCACGAGCAGAGGAAGTTCAGAAAGAGTTGGCAGCGATCTCTGTTCGTCTGCATGCAGCGCTGGTGCGCGCCGGCCTCTATCGATCCAAGTAAGGATCACACGCTATGGACGACTTAGTCCCCGTTGAAGTTGTTGGCGTCCGAGTCGAGATGCCTTCCAATCAACCGATTGTGCTGTTGCGAGAAATCGGTGGCATTCGTTACCTGCCTATCTGGGTCGGAGCGGTGGAAGCGAGTGCAATCGCCTTCGCCCAACAAGGAGTGCTCCCGGCGAGACCACTCACTCACGATCTCATGAAGACCGTAATCGATGAGGTTGGAGTGCCACTCGTGAGTGTCCATCTCACAGAGGTGCGTGATGGCATCTTCTACGCTGATCTCAACTTTGAAGGGAATACATCAATCTCTTCCAGGCCGAGCGATGCGATCGCTCTTGCAATGAGGACAGGAACCCCGATCTTCGCCTTACGTGGGCTGATCGAGGCGGTTGCCATTGAGATCCCGGACGCCGCCGAGGATGAGGTCGAGAAATTTAGAGAGTTCCTGGATCAGATCAACCCGGATGATTTCTTAGGCTAGTTCGAGCAGGGGCCTCAACTCTGGGTTGAGAGTTCGAGGTGTGTCGGTCATTGCATTATCGAAACCCTCAACCTATCCTTGAGGTATTCCCCATAGAAGTGAGCTCTCATGAATCAAGAGGTTTCGGCGACTGAAGTTGGCTATCGCGGTGCTACTGCCTGCGTAGCGGCGGGTATCACCTATCGCCAGCTCGATTATTGGGCACGCACAGGCTTGGTAGAGCCTGGCATCAAGGGTGCGACCGGATCTGGGTCGCAACGACTCTATGGCTTCCGCGATATTTTAGTTCTTAAAATTGTGAAGCGTCTCTTAGATACAGGTGTATCGCTACAGAATATTCGAACTGCCGTTGATCATCTTCGCGGTCGTGGGGTAGCAGATCTTGAGAGTATGACCCTGATGAGTGATGGCGTCTCGATCTATGAGTGCGAGAGCGCTGATCAGATTGTCGATCTTCTCGCTGGCGGCCAAGGTGTCTTTGGAATCGCGATCTCACGAGTTTGGACCGAGGTTGAGGGTTCATTAGCTCACCTACAGTCCGAGGCGAGTGATAACGGACTCACCTCTGGACACGATGAATTATCCGAGCGTAGAAAGAGAAAAGGCGCTTAAACCTTTACTCTTCCCCAATGGGTATTCGGGGAACATTTGAAGATCGTCATATCGGGCCAGACCATGAGCAGGTTTCTGCGATGCTTGGCTCCCTGGGGGAGAGCAATCTCCAAGAATTCGTCAAGCGTGTCGTCCCCGCGAATATCGCAATAGGAAATCTCCTCGCAGAGATTCTTCCGGGCGCTGTCTCTGAAGAGGCGGCGATTCAAGAGCTTCGTGCAATCTCACAGAAGAATGCGATCAAGAAGAGCTACATTGGTACTGGCTATTACGGGACAATTATTCCACCAGTGGTACTCCGAAATGTTTTAGAGAATCCCGCTTTCTACACCGCGTACACGCCGTATCAACCAGAGATTAGCCAGGGAAGACTTGAAGCTATCTTTGCATTTCAGACAGCGGTCTCAGATCTCACCGGACTTTCCATTTCAAATGCATCAATGCTCGATGAGGCAACTTCCGCCGCAGAAGCGATGACGCTTGCTCGCCGTTTGTGGAAAGGTGACGACGCTGCAGCATTCTTCGTGGATACAAATCTTCATCCTCATGTTAAGGCCGTTATCTATACGCGCGCAAAGCCTCTCAAGTTGAAGATCGTAGAGAGCGCGGTTGATGCCGCTTCGTTAGCAGGCGTTAATGAACTTCTCTTCGGAGGAGTGGTTGCGCAATTTTCAACATTTGGTGAGGCGCAAGATCTCGCTCCAGTAATTGCGTTACTCAAGAAGAATGAAGCAGTAACGATTATCGATGTCGATCTACTCGCTGCAACTCTGCACAAATCTGCAGGGGAGTGGGGCGCGGATGTCGCAGTAGGTTCGGCTCAACGATTTGGTGTGCCAGTCGGATTTGGTGGACCGCATGCGGGTTTCATGGCAGTCAGAGATGGATTAGAACGCTCACTACCCGGTCGCCTCGTTGGTCAAAGTATCGATAGCCACAACAATCCTGCCTTTCGCTTGGCTCTGCAGACCCGTGAGCAACACATTCGCCGCGATAAGGCGACATCAAATATCTGTACCGCTCAGGTCCTTCTCGCAGTGATCTCCGCCTTCTACACAATGTGGCATGGTCCAGCAGGTCTAAAAGTGATGGCTGAACGAGTACGCAATCAGACACATTCCCTTCGTACAGCAATCGCTGCGGCAGGATTTACTGTCACACCCGGTGATGTCTTCGATACATTCACAGTTTCAGGCGCGAGAGTGAAAGATGTTCTCGCTCGCGCTGCACAAGATGGAATAAACCTTCGATTGATATCAGAAGATTGCGTTGGAATCTCGTTAGATGAAACTGTTACCGATAAAGATCTGAGTGCCCTAGCATCAATCTTTGCTGCAACGGTTGAAGAGAAGGGGAGCGGAGCTCTCGCCTTTCCTAGAGGTACTGACTTCCTCACGCATCCGCTCTTCTCGACATATGGATCTGAAACTTCGATGCTCCGTTATTTACGTACACTCGCTGATCGCGATCTAGCACTTGATCGCACCATGATTCCATTGGGTTCATGCACGATGAAGCTCAATGCAACATCCGAGATGATTCCAGTGACCTGGCCTGAGTTCTCCTCAATCCATCCATTCTCACCAACTACTCAAAGCACTGGCTATCGCGAGATGATTACTCAGCTTTCTGATTGGCTCGTAAAGATCACTGGGTACGACGCTGTCTCGCTTCAGCCAAATGCGGGTTCGCAAGGAGAGTTCGCTGGCCTCTTGGCAATCCGTGGCTACCTCGATGCACGCGGTGAGACCCATCGTGATATTTGCTTGATCCCATCTAGTGCTCATGGAACAAATGCGGCGAGCGCTGTTATGGCTGGCATGCGAGTAGTTGTGGTTGCATGTGATGATGAAGGCAATGTGAGTGTCGATGATATTAAAGCGAAGATCGCTGAATACAAGGATGTACTCGCTGCTTTGATGGTGACCTACCCATCAACACATGGCGTCTTCGAATCTGCGATCTCAGAGATCTGTGAATTGATTCATGACGCTGGGGGACAGGTCTATGTCGACGGAGCAAATCTCAACGCTCTGGTCGGAACTGCTCAGCCTGGAAAATTCGGGGCAGATGTTTCCCACCTCAATCTCCACAAAACTTTCTGTATTCCACATGGTGGTGGGGGGCCAGGTGTCGGGCCAGTTATTGCTCGCGCACATTTGGCTCCGCATTTACCAAACCACTCTATGGATGTCACCGCCGGACCTGCAACAGGTCCAGGAGCAGTTAGTAGCGCACCATTTGGATCAGCATCGATCTTGCCAATCTCGTGGATGTACATCCGCATGATGGGCGGGGAAGGCCTCATCCATGCAACTCAGGTAGCGATACTTTCAGCGAACTACATCGCAAAGAGACTCGATCAACATTTTCCTGTCTTGTACAAGGGTCAGAATGGTTACATCGCACATGAATGCATCATTGATCTACGTGAGATCACAAAGCTCACCGGGGTCACAGTTGACGATGTAGCGAAACGTTTGATGGATCACGGATTCCACGCACCGACTGTGAGTTTCCCAGTCGCCGGAACCATGATGATCGAGCCGACAGAATCTGAAGACCTACGCGAGATTGATCGCTTTATTGATGCGATGATCGCGATTCGTCATGAGATTGCCGAGATTGAAAAGGGCGCCTTGGTGATTGAAGAGTCGCCTTTGCGTTTTGCACCTCACACCGCCAAGGATCTTCTGTCGACAAAGTGGGATCGAAAATATCCTCGTGAGAGTGGTGCCTTCCCAGAAGGCGCAGCTCACAACGCTCACGGAATCGGCGCAAAGGGTAAGTACTGGCCATCGGTTGGTCGTATCGATGGAGTCTTTGGAGATCGCAATCTGGTCTGTAGTTGCTCACCCATTGAGGATCTCGCGATCAATTGAACCTAGGAGGGCTCTCTTCTGCATCCTCTTTATTAGTTAACATAATGTAGATTATCGGCGATTTACCCTACGGGTGATAGCCCAGCTTGTCGTCTTTTTGAGCGCCTCAAAGACGATCGCCTTGCTCATCTTCGATCGACCTTTCGTTCGCTCGATAAAGGTTATTGGGACCTCGGTTATTTGTAGTCCAGCATCGTGGGCTCGCATCACGATCTCGATCTGAAATCCGTAGCCAATCGATTCAATTGAGCTGTAATCGATCTTCTGGAGTAACTCTCCACTCAGTACTCGGAAACCACCGGTAAGGTCTTTATAGGGCAATTTAAGGGCCCATTCTGCATACCAGGTGCCGATCCTTGAGATCGCTCTTCGATAGGCCGGCCAATTTTCTACCGCTCCGCCAGCCATCCACCGCGTGCCTAGGGCTAAATCGGCAGATTGAGAGGTCTGGATGAGCCGGTAAAGCTCCTCTGGCTGATGCGAGCCATCAGCATCCATTTCGATGAAAAAGTCGAACTTTCGCTCAAGCCCCCAAGCAAATCCTGCCTTGTATGCCGGTCCTAGGCCCTCTTTGCGAGTTCTACGAAGAATCGATATTTGGCCGTTGTGCCCTGCGACTAAATCCGCAGTCCCATCAGGTGAGCCATCATCAATGACGAGGATAGAGAGATCGGGGATCTGCTGCGCCTCTAATCGAGTGAGAAGGTCGAGAATGTTCTCCGCCTCGTTGTAGGTTGGAATACAGAGCAAGTAGGTTGACATAATGTCTACCAACCAAGGGCAGCGATGAGTCGATCGACGCTCGCGCCAAGTCCATAGTGATCTTTCATGGCATAAATCGCACTCAGATCAGCGGGCGAGGATGGAACCTTGATCTCCATCTGAGGTAGTGGCACATCCAATGCGCAGTGAACTAACTTCGGAGCGATCGCGATGTACTCACTCCCTTCGATTAACCGCTTACGTAGCAACGGTGTCAATCGATCGTCATCTGCTTTCGCCGCAGAGAGCGCTTCTTCAATCGTTGTGAACGCATTCGCGATAACGGCGGCACCCTTCTCGCCGATTCCCCGCACACCAGGCAACCCATCGGATGTATCGCCACGAATCATTGCGAAGAGCGCATAGCGTTCACCCGGGATTCCATACTTATTCTGAATCCATTTCAGATCAACGACCTCTTGTTGTGAAAAACCTTTTGCGAGGTAGATGACTCGAACTTTACGTTTGTCGTCAACAAGTTGAAAGAGATCCCTATCCCCCGTAACGATATGGATTGGCCCTTGCTCCTGATTGGAAAATGTTGCAATTAAATCATCCGCTTCATAATCATCAACACCGACCATTGGAAATCCAAAGAGATCCAGAAGATCTAAGAGCACGGGAATCTGTGGACCGAGGGTATCTGGCTCCTCTTCCTCACCACTGTCATCCACTCGGTTCGCCTTATATCCTGGGAATAGATCGGTGCGCCAGGTTGGACGCCAATCCCCTTCGAGGCAGGCCACAATTCGATCGGGATTATAAGTGGAGACTAGTCGCGAAGTCATATCGAGGAAACCACGAATTGCATTTACTGGTGTGCCATCGGGTGCAACCATCGTATCTGGCATGCCGTAGTAAGCCCGATACCAGAGTGATGCGCTATCTATCAGTAAGAGACTCATGCAACTGCTCCTGCGTAGCTAATAATGCCACGATCAACCCTTGCAAGTGCATCGCGCGCAACACCTTCGAGATGAGGCGATGCGATCGCAATCTGTCGAAGTAGATCAATAATCTGTTTCATTGAACGGACAAAATCTCCAACAGTTAGCTCAGTCCCCTTAAGAATGGCTGAAAGTGAGTGGCCACTCGCCCATCGGTAGGAGGCCATGCAGAAACCAAAATCTGGTTCTCTCATCGCTTCGAGTCCAACATCTTCCTCATCTTCGTGAATAACCTTCCATCGAGCGATGAGTTGCGCGAGCGTGTTTTGGACAGCACCATGTGGAATCTTCGGTGACTCATCGCGGCGGGCTTCATAGACGAGAGCAGAGAGAACGCTCACGATCTCAGAGGCACTGAGCTCATCAAAGGCCCCCAGCCGGATCATCTCAGCTATCAAGAGATCGGTCTCACCATAAATCTTTGCAAGAATGAGTCCCCATTTGGTGATAACACCTTGATCCAGGTATCCATATTTCTCAAGCATGATCTGTACTCGATCAAAACGCTTTGCGATGACATCGGTTCGATTACTCATGCGGTCTGCCAGACCTTTGCTTTCCCAGCGCAACCTTCCTACGCGTTCGGCAAAACGAGCGTGCAACTCTCTGTCTGCGCAGCCGTGCGAAGGATGAGCACGTAGAGATTTGCGGAGGGAGATAATTTCTTCCTCCAACAAGAGTGCCTTCGACTTCTTCTGTTTGCTCATGCTCTTCTCAAGCTCTTTCATATCTGCTCTGATCTGCCAATACTCTTCGAAGTCGCCGAGGTGACATTCCATATCGTTGATGAGGCCACTCATCGCACTCTCGTTGCGCTTAATCTGTTTTGCTAGTCCGACAACGGCCTTATCTGCTTGATATTGAGCGAAGGATGATTCCAGACTTGTTCGTGCCCGCTCTGCGCCGAATTGAGAAATGAGATTGATCGTCATGTTGTACGTCGGCTTGAAAGAACTCTTGAGTGGATATGTTCGAGTGGAAGCTAGCCCCGCTACTGATGATGAATCAACATCCTTATTCCACAAAATGACTGCATTGCCTTCAATATCGATACCTCGGCGACCTGCTCGACCGGTTAACTGCGTGAACTCCCCTGGTGAGATCGAAACATGGGATTCACCGTTCCACTTACTTAACTTCTCCAGAACTACTGTTCGCGCTGGCATATTGATACCAAGTGCGAGTGTCTCGGTGGCGAAGACACACTTGACTAGGCCTAGTTGAAAAAGTTCCTCAACTGTCTCTTTGAATGATGGCAGCAAGCCAGCATGGTGGGCTGCGATTCCTCGTTCAAGTGCTTCGAGCCACTCGTGGAAACCGAGGACCATCAGATCTTCTTCCGGAATATTCTTCGTCGCGCGAAAAACTATCTCGCGAATCTGAGAACGCTCTTCTGCATTGGTGAGTCGAATTCCTGCAGCGAGACATTGATGTACCGCCGCCTGACAGGCATTGCGCGAAAAGATGAAGGTAATCGCGGGAAGCAGACCTTCGCGAGCTAACTTTTCGATGACGTCTGCTCGATCGAGTTGGCGAAGCTTGGGTGAATTTTTATCGCTCTCGCGCCAGTTACGTTGATTGGTTTTGTTGGAAGCCCCGTACTTGATCTTTACTTGCTGATAACTATCTTTTTCGAGGCGAATGATCTCAGGGTTAATCTTTCCGGTCGCCAAGAAAAGATCGAGCAACTGGTTACCAAAGAGAACATGTTGATACAACGGAACTGGTCGAATTTCACTGACGATAACCTCAGTGGAGCCTCTCACCTCATTGAGCCAATCACCGAACTCTTCAGCGTTAGATACCGTTGCCGAAAGCGATGCGACTTGAATCGTCTCAGGAAGGTGAATCAAGATCTCCTCCCAGACCGCTCCCCTAAATTTATCTGCCAAGTAATGAACTTCATCCATGACGACAAAGCCTAAATCTTTCAAGGTGTGTGACTTTGAGTAGATCATGTTTCGCAGGACTTCGGTAGTCATTACGACTAATGGCGCCTCTGAATTGATGGAGGTATCCCCCGTAAGCAAACCGACTCGATTCTCCCCATACAACTCTTTAAGATCTTGATACTTCTGGTTGGAAAGGGCCTTAATCGGTGCGGTGTAGAAACACTTCTTCCCCTGCTCGATCGCTAGGAAGGCAGCGAACTCACCAACAATCGTCTTTCCAGCACCCGTAGGTGCAGCGACTAGGACACCCTTCCCATCTTCAAGCGCCTTGCATCCTTCGATTTGAAAATCATCGAGCGGGAATGGGAATTTCGCGCAGAACTCTGCAACCTTCCCATACTTGGTTCGCTTCTTCGCAGCTGCATAGCGATCGGCGGGGCTTAACTCGTTCATAACGTCCAAACTGTAAGCGCACCAGGCTGCACGGCTGCGGTGACGGGTAGGAGATCAACGTACTCGCCATCAGCGAAGGCCTTTGCATCGGCTGCAATCGAAATGGTCTTACCTTGAAAGAGTTCGACTGCTGGGTGTCTCAAGTGAGTTCCGGCATAGACGCGAGGAAAGACCGTAAGTAGCGTCATCAACGAAACTTCATTCAGTACGACAAGGTCGAGTGAGCCATCAGCGTGATCAGCCGGCGGACATATTTTCATACCACCTCCGTAATTCGGTCCGTTCGCAACTGCAATTAACATGGCGCTGCGTGAGAACTCCTCGCCATCGAGAGTGATCGTGAAGTGAATTGGTCTAAATGTGGCTAATACCTGGAACATGGCGATGACATATTTCGCCTTCCCTGCAAGATAGGTGATCTGATTAGCGCGCTCATTCACCAGTGCATCAAAACCTAAACTCATAACTTGTCCCGCTAGAGTCCGCTTTCCGGCGTGATCAATCGACATGGAATCAATCCGAGCGGGTGCGCACTGTTTAAGATGATTGATGATCTCTCTGTTGCTCTTTTTAAAGGTTCGAATAGCTCGTGAGAAATCATTACCAGTTCCGGCTGCAATCACAGTAAAAGGGATTTCTGACGACTCTAATAGTGGCAGGAGTGTATGAAAGAGTCCATCTCCCCCAACAATAATTAAACCATCATATTGATGTGATGCGAGCTCAATCTGCACTCGCGCAATCATCTCTTCTTTGCCGAGGATGCTAATGAGAGTGCTTTCGATTCCGGACAGGTTGCTCTCCTTGATGAATGAGTCTGCGATTCGCTTCGCCCGACCGTTTCCAGAGAGTGGATTGACCACAACCAGTAGGTGATCAATCATGAGGAGATTGCTTTTCGCGCTCGGCGCTTATCGTTCAGTAGCGCGATTGCGCCTGCTGCAAAATATAAGGCGACCAAAGGAAGGGCGAGTAATGACATCGTGACTGGATCTCCGGTGGGCGAAAAGGCTGCGGTGAAGAATGTGATCCCAAATATTGCAAAGCGCCACGGCTTCAAGATCGCTCTTCCGCTCAGGACTCCCGCAAGATTAAGAGAGACAAGCAGGACGGGGAATTCAAAGGCGCCACCAAAGACGAGAATCAATCTCAACACAAAATTCAGGTAATCATCAAAGCGAACTAGATTGTTCAGAGAGCTAGGCGTGAACCCGAGAAGTGCTTTGACTGCTAGCGGAAGTACTCGATACCCAAGGTAGGCACCAGCGGCAAAGAATGGAGTTGCGAAGAGGAGAAAGATGACTGAATATCGCTTCTCTCGCTGATGCAGACCGGGCGCGACAAAGGCCCAGAGTTGGTAGAGCCAGAACGGCGCCGAGAGAATTACTCCAACAAGGAATGAGACGGTTACTTGGAGATTGAGTGGACCTAATACACCGTTGACGTAAAGCGAACCACAACTCCCCAGGCCTTCAAGGTGAGCGCGATGCAGATCGCAGATTGGTTTTGCTAGAAGATCAACGATTCGTGGATAGAACGCCCAGCCAATTCCAGACGCGACAAGGATCGCTGCTGCAGCACGGACAACTCTCTTACGTAACTCTCTAAAGTGTTCGAGGATCGGCATCCGGCCACCCGTGTGGGCAACCATGCGTGAGGCTACGCAGTCTTATCTGGGTCAGGCTTCTTCTCATCGCCATTATCTTTGAGCTCGCTCTTAAAGATTTTAAGCGACTTGGCGATCGATTTAGCTGAATCAGGAAGGCGCTTTGCGCCAAAGAGGAGAACGAGAACGAGAATGATGAGAAGCCAGTGACTTGGTTGTTCGAGGCCGAACATGAACTACCCCTTTGCATCGTGTAGCCACCTCATGAGCAGCTATCCCCAAGATTAGCGGTAGAGGGCGAGAATCGCATCCAATCGGGCGTGATACGCCTCTCTGAAAGCGCGGGGTTCAACGACTTCAACTCTTCCTGGGAGAGAGGAGAGAGATCGAAGGAGCCACTCCCTGTCCCCCAGCTCAAAGGTGACCTCGATCTGATCCTTGGTGATTACCTGGGAAGCGACGATCGTTGGATGGGTCTCGATAAAGAAGAGATTTCGACGACTCAAGATCGCTCTTACCGTCTCTACCTTTTCAGTGGAATCTTGGATCTGCGTTGGCCGGATTGCATCTGGCATCTCTTGCGCTCTGATAATTCGATCATGTCGGAAGTGACGCATCTCTCCGGATAGCGTGCAGAGCGCCTTTGTGTAGAGAAACCCCCGCGATCCGTAGGTGAACTCTGGGAAGATCGTTCGGGTAGTGAGTGAATCGGTTCTGGCAGACAGGTAATCGATCGAGAGAGCTATCTTGCGAAGCGCTGCAGTTGCGATGACTTCATCCCATTCACCCTTGAGCACTTCTGATTGAACCGAGAAGAGTTCGAGTTGTGTCCGCTCTCCTTCAGCAACCATTGCGATGAGTCTGGTCATAAGGTCAGTGATGCGCTTCGCGATTTCCGGGTTTTGGGCGATAGGTAAGAGTGCCTGCAATCCGAGTGTTAGAGAGGCGATCTCTTGGAATGAAAATTTTCGGGGTAGATCTAGATTTTGGGGATTATTGATTGCAACATAATCATCACTCAGTTCCATATCGATTAGTTCAAGATGGGAATACCCTGGAAGTCCGCACATGAAGAGCATCTCGAGATCTTTAAATATTTGAGACGGAGTCGAATCGAAACGTTCTGCTAGTTCGGCGATGCTGAAGCCGGGATTGTTAGTAACAAATGGAATGAGATCCAAAGCTCGTGAGGTCCGATCTAGTGAGCTCTCAGACATTGAGCTTCTCCCCAATCCAAGAAACAAACTTATTTCGACTCTCTATCGGTGAGATGAGAATTGCCGAACTCCCTGCACTTGCGAGTGCTTCAAAGAGTTCGTCTTCACTGTCAAAGCGAGTCGTCGCTTGGTCCCAATCGCTGTCCTTCGCTTCAATCATCGAAATATGGCGAAGTTCATGAGCCCGTCCGACTCTTAGAAGGATCACTGCATCAATCGCATGAGCAGGGTCTATATCTTCTGTGATAGCATCGGAAATCCATCCGTCAAATTCTCGTTCTTTCTTTAAAGAGGATTCAATCTCGAGGTCTTCACCAATTCGGATGAGTTTGAAACGACGCACATCTTTCACTTCGAGATCGAAGGCAATCAAGTACCAAAATCCTTCGCTCAGAGTCATGCGGAGTGGTTCGACTCTTCGCCGTGAATCTTTGCCGGCCCGATATGTAAAGGAGATAATCCCGCCACTGTTAATTGCCGACCAGATGGATTCGAATCGCGACTCTGGAACTTCTTGGCTTATAAGTGGAAGAGAGAGCGATTCTGTTTCGAGGAGTGGAAGTACGGATTCTAATTTTCTTAACGCACTCTGTCCGGATCGTGAAAAGAGAGTATTTTGCCAATGGGCTGCTGCTAGTGAGAGGAGTGAGATATCAAGCGGATCGAGTGCACCTATCTCCTCAGGCTGGAAGGCATACGAGGAGGGCTTGATTCGGTACCCCGCTTCATCTTCAAAGAGTGGATCTTCTGTGCCAACTTCAATCTCAAGGCCTAAATCCCGTAGATCATTCTTATCTCTTTCAAACATCCGCTCCTTGGTCTCGGCGCTACCTGAGTAGCCGGCGACGATCTCAAAAATCTGGGTTTTTGAGAGAAAACCACGCGAAGCGAGCAGGGCCATGGTCAAATTAATGAGTCGCTCACTCTTCTGGGACCCGGTTGTGCTCATGCGCCAAAGATAGAGCAGGTGCAAGATTTGATATCCTCGACACATGAGAAACCGTGGACATATTCTCCAGGCCAGCTCCAAGATTGCACTTCTGGCTTGCTTAGCCTCGCTCTTACTACTGACCGCTTGCGGTGGCAGCGCCAAAAATTCTCAGGGCGCGACTCAGGTTGCAACAAATACTCCAACACCAACCCATACACCTACTCAAGGGGCCACACCTATGACTACTAGTTCTTCCTATCACTCATTCGAATTTCCAAAGATTGAAGGAGCGGCGGGCGCAGCGCCAACGATTATTGCTCCAAAGGGAACTCCTCCATCGACTCTTGAGATCAAGGATTTGGTTACCGGCGCAGGAGCAGTCGTTCAACCAACATCAACAGTCACCGTTCATTATCTTTTGATGGCGTGGAAGACTGGTGAGATCATCGATTCATCCTGGAGCCGAGGAGCTCCTTCAACCTTTGGACTCAATCAAGTTATTCCGGGATGGCAACAAGGAATGCCCGGGATGAAAATTGGCGGACGTCGTGAACTTCTTATTCCACCTGCGCTTGGTTACGGTGATCTGGGATCAGGCCCAGTTGGGCCCAAAGAGACCTTGATCTTTGTAGTCGATCTTATTGCTCTGAAGTAGAACCTTCTTCGGCCGGAAGTCCATATGCACCCTTAGATGGGCGACGGCGTCGCAATGGCGCAGTGATTCCTGGTGCAAGTCGTCTTGCCATAATAAGGAAGCCGGTATGTCCAATCATGCGATGCTGAGGTCTAACCGCTAGCCCTTCATGATGCCAGCCCCGGATTATGGTCTCTGTACTTTCAGGTTCAGTAAATCCGGCAGAGTTCTTAATCGTCTCAGCCATTTGCGAGAGCTGGGTGGTTGTCGCAACATAGGCAAGGAGAACTCCACCTGGATCCAGAACGTCCATCGCCATCTCCACGCACTCCCACGGCGCCAACATATCGAGAACGATTCGATCGTATCTCTTTTCGCGGTCTACCTCATCTTGGAGCGATCCAACAGTAAGCGACCAGTTTGCTGGCTTACCTCGAAAATAATCTGTGACATTTCGTGTCGCGATATCTGCGAAATCGTCGCGCCGCTCAAACGAATCAACGAGGCCATTCTCACCGGTTGCACGTAGGAGTGAAATCGTGAGAGCTCCTGATCCAACCCCAGCTTCAAGAACTCGAGAGCCTGGCGCGATGTCCGCAACTCCGACGATCATCGCCGCATCCTTTGGATAGACAATGGTGGCACCTCGTGGCATGGAGAGAACATAATCTGCGAGCAACGGACGAAAGGCCAGGAACTTTAAGCCGCCAGTTGTTTCAACAACGCTACCTTCAGGTGTACCAACAATATGATCATGAATCAACCAACCTTTGTGTGTGTGCCACTCTCCCGCTTCCTTTAGGGTGATTGTGTGGAGCTTTCCCTTGGCATCAGTAAGTTGAACTCGATCACCGTAGTGAAAGAGGGCCTTCTCGCTTGGGGTCATATCGGTCATGAGATCATCCGTTCTGGAAGCAGGTCGTAAAACATATGTGTAAGAGTTTTTAAATCAAGATGAGAAAGTGATTCGAGCACAATAGTCCTCGGGTGTTCCGCCACTTCAACGATGTGAGGAATTGCAAGGGTGAGCGCACCACTCGCCTGAGCAGATGTTATGCCCACAATCGAATCTTCAAGGACTAAACAATTGGCAATATCTACACCAAGCATCGATGCCGCCTTGATGTAAGGCTCGGGATCTGGCTTGCTCTTTGTTACATCATGAGAGGAGACCGAAACCTGAAAGGTGTTCCCCGCAAGTGAATTGAGGGTCGCGTTGACCAAGGTACGTGGGCTTGCAGAAACTAAGGCCAACGGTATCCCTGCCTCGTGAATTTCGGCAAGAAGCTCTCTCGCACCTGGCATGAATATGATCCCGCGTTGAAAGAGTTCTTCGACACCTGCAATTAATTCGTTCATGAAGAACGTTCCATCATTGACCCCGACGAGTGAGTGCATGTAATCACCAACGCGAGGAAGAGGTCCTCCTAGGCAGTGACGCTGATCGTCCTTACTCCAGGTGTAGCCAAAGCGCGCCATCAAAGCGGTCTCAGCCTCTAACCAGTATGGCTCAGTATCAACGAGAGTGCCATCCATATCAAAGAGCACCGCTTCGAAGGTCTTTGATATCATGTTGCGTTGAAGTATTTAGCTTCAGGATGATGAACAATGATTGCCGATGTGGATTGCTCAGGATGAAGTTGGAACTCTTCCGAGAGGTGCACGCCGATCCGTTCTGGCTCAAGGAGTTCGCAGAGTTCTCGTTGTTGCTCCAAATCAGGACATGCTGGATATCCAAAAGAGTAACGAGATCCTCGATAACCCTGATCCAAAATCTCCGCTAACTCTGGTGAATCTTCGCCGGAGAAACCGATCTCACTGCGCACACGAGCGTGCCAGTGCTCGGCAAGCGCTTCGGTAAGTTGCACGGATAGCCCATGGAGTTCGAGGTACTCGCGGTAGTTATTAGCTTCAAAGAGTTTGGTGATCGCATCACTGACGGATTGGCCCATCGTTACGACAGTGAAAGCAACGGTGTCGATCTCGCCACTCTCTTTACTGCGGAAGAAATCGCTCAGGCAGAGTCGGCGATCTCGGCTCTGACGCGGGAAGGTGAAGCGCATCCGTTCGAGACCCTTGGATTCGCCCTCGTGGTGCAAGATCACGAGATCATTTCCCTCGGAGTAGCACGGGAAGTATCCATAGACAACGGCGGCGTTTAACCAGCCCTTGCTAGCAACGTCATTTAGAAGTGAACGAAGTCTTGGTCGGCCCTCTTCTTCGACCATCTTCTCGTATTCGCCGCGATTGCCTTTGAGACCCCATTGACCGACGAAGAGTGCTCGTTCGTCAAGCATGCCGAGGTAATCGGCGAGGGCGATTCCCTTCACTACACGAGATCCTAGGAAAGGAGGCTTCGGTAATGAGTTTGTCTGGGATACATCTGAAGGAGTCGTGTCGGTATTAGCGACCTTGTTAAGACGCGTATTTGGAGTTCTACGTTCGCGTAGCGGTGGAAGAGTTGCACCGGGTTCACCACGTTTCATCCCTATCATCGCATCCATAAGATGGAGACCTTCGAAAGCATCTTTCGCGTAGCGGACAGTGCCTGGGAAGAGAGAGGCGAGATCATCTTCAACGAAGCTTCGAGTCAGAGCCGCTCCCCCAAGAATCACTGGCCATCGTTGATCTAGCCCTCTGCTTGAGAGCTCTTCTAAATTCTCCTTCATAATAACGGTAGATTTGACGAGCAATCCGGAGAGCCCGATGACATCAACATCATTTTCAGTTGCGGCATCGACGATCTGATTGATTGTCTGTTTGATTCCAATGTTTACAGTTGTGTATCCGTTATTACTCAAAATAATATCGACGAGATTCTTCCCAATATCGTGAACATCGCCCTTGACTGTTGCCAAGAGAATTGAGCCACGACCGGCATCATCGCTCTTCTCCATATGTGGCTCCAATATCGCTACTGCGCTCTTCATTACTTCTGCGCTCTGCAATACGAATGGCAACTGCATCTCGCCCTTACCAAAGAGCTCACCGACAACCTTCATGCCAGAAAGTAGGTGTTCGTTGATAATGCTGAGTGCCTTCATTCCGGTGGCAAGCGCTTCGTTCAAATCTTCTTCAAGCCCAACCTTTTCACCATCGAT
>Ga0136642_1000613_pt1 | contig 17648 bp, 15 predicted proteins | sample LowCatLa1302831Y_FD_115313 | JGI IMG/M metagenome (GOLD analysis project Ga0136642, IMG submission 115313) | Freshwater microbial communities from Lower Cathedral Lake, Yosemite National Park, California, USA - 13028-31Y | ecosystem: Environmental > Aquatic > Freshwater > Lake ... | reverse complement strand
TGTCAAATATGGGAAAAATAACGCGGGCCCGCAGCGCGTCCTGTTTGCGGTCGCGCTTATTAACAAAACCGAGACCGGTACCTTCGAGAACCTTGGGCGTGAGTGAAAGGGCGATCGAGAGACCATCCCATTCGTCAGGCGCCCAGCCCAGTTTGAACTGCCGGGCGACCTCACCGGTTATGCCGCGGGTGCGCAGGTAGTCGCGAGCCCCGCGAGCGTCGGGTCCGTTGAGAAGTCGTTCGTGGTACCAAGTGACTGCATTGTCCATAGCAGCCAGAAAATCTGCCTTGTCCTTGCGAGCGGGGCCGGCCGATTCGTCCTCGTGCAGTTCAATGCCGGCGCGGTCGGCGAGTACGCGCACCGCATCGATGAAATCAAGGTGCATCATCTCGCGTACGAAGGTAATTTGATCACCCGAGACCCGACAGCCAAAGCAGTAGTACCGGCCCTCTTCAGCGTTCACGGAGAACGACGGCGTCTTTTCACCGTGAAAGGGGCACAACCCCGACCACCGTCGACCCGCTTTTTTCAGGGCAACGTGTTCGGTAATGAGCGCGACAATGTCCGTCGCCGCACGTACCTGCGCAATTTCAGATTCAGAAATGGCCACCCCAAGACGGTACCGGTTCGCGGCGGTGAAGTAGACCGAGTGCAAAGTAGGGTGGAGCCATGAGTCAATTCGCAGTCGAAACCAATGCCGTTGGTCGGGTTTTCAAGGACGGCAACGTGCAGGCCCTCAAGGGCGTCTCCCTCCAGGTACCTCGAGGACAAGTCTTTGGTCTGCTCGGGCCAAACGGTTCGGGAAAGACAACGATGGTGCGTATTCTGTCGACGACGATTACCCCCACCAGCGGCAGCGCGTCGGTAGACGGCTTTGACGTCGTCAAGCAGGCTGACGAAGTACGACGCCGCATTGGTCTCGCCGGTCAGTACGCCACGGTGGACGAAAACCTTACGGGGTTCGAGAACCTTCGCATGATTGGCTCTCTCAACCACCTGAAGAAGTCCTACGTCGTGGCCCGGGCGCACGAACTCCTCGAGCGATTCCAGTTAACCGAAGCGGCCAGTCGCTCCCTCAAGGGATACTCGGGCGGTATGCGTCGTCGTCTCGACCTAGCGGCCGCCTTAATGGCCGACCCACCCATCCTCTTTCTTGACGAGCCAACGACCGGTCTCGACCCTCAGAGCCGCCAAGGACTCTGGACCATTATCGAGCAACTGGTCGAAGAGGGCACTACCGTGCTGCTCACCACGCAGTACCTCGAAGAGGCCGATCGTTTGGCCAAGCAGCTCGTCGTACTCGACAAGGGCTCGATCATCGCTCAGGGAACGAGTGCGGAACTCAAGGCCACGCTCGGCACTACCGTGCTGGCGCTCACCTTTGAGTCCACCACCGATGCCCGTAACGGTCTCGAACAAGTGATGCACATCGCGCACAAGAAGGCCAACCTCGACGGCACCACCGTTGAACTGACCCTCGAGGACGGCCCTCGCGCCGCCGCCGAAGCGCTCCGTCGCCTCGACGCTGCCGGCATCATCGTTGCTGGGCTGAACCTCCGTGAGCCCAGCCTCGACGACGTCTTCCTAACGCTCACCGGAAGTCGCCCCATCGAGGACGCGCCGGCCCCCACCAAAAAGAACCGAAAGGCCGACTAATGACCGCCCCCATGCACGCCGAAAAGAGTTCCCTGCGCTGGGTAATTAGTGACGTCCTCACGATGGCTCAACGCAACATCTTGGCCATCATCCGTATCCCGTCGGCGCTCGTCTTCACGATCATTCAGCCCATCATGTTCGTCCTGTTGTTCCGTTACGTCTTCGGTGGCGCTATTCAGGCCGGCCCCGCCTTCGGCAACTACGTAAACTTCCTCATCCCGGGCATCCTCGTCCAAACGGTGATCTTCGGCGCCGTCGGAACTGCTATTGGCCTCGCCGAGGACCTCAAGCGCGGTCTGATTGACCGATTCCGCGCCTTGCCCATGGCTCGCATGGCCGTGCTGGCCGGTCGCACGGTGTCGGACCTAGCGCGCAACATCTTGATTGTGATCGTGATCACCCTCGTCGGCTTCGCCGTGGGCTTCCGCCCCAGCGGCAGCGTGGTGGCCTACCTGCAGGGCTGCCTGCTCATGCTCATTTTCGCCTACTGCCTTTCGTGGGGGTTTGCCTACGTGGGCCTCGCCGCTCCGAATCCTGAGACAGCGCAGGCCATGACCTTCCCGCTGATTTTTCCCCTGACCTTCGCCAGTTCAATCTTCGTTCCCGTCAGCTCGATGCCCCACTGGCTGCAGGTCTTCGCCCGCAACCAGCCAGTGAGTCAGGCCGCCGAAGCAGTGCGTGGACTCATGCTCGGTGTGCCACACGGTCAGTCGACCTACATCGCCCTCGCCTGGGCGGCCGGCGCGCTGCTGATTCTCGGGCCACTCTCGACTCGCAAGTACCGCACTGCCGCGTAGCAAGTCACGTCGTCAATACACAAAAACCCTGACGGAGTGTGATTAGATAGTCCCCAAACGCCGGGGGGCTTCGATGACATTCGCAACAGTAGTTTTTCGACACGGTCGCGTACGGACTCCGTCGCACGGCGCTGGTTTCGCCGAGTCAATTGCGGTCACCGACTCGACCATCACCGCCATTGGCGATGACGTCGACATTGCCCCTCTTATTGGCCCTCAGACGCGCGTCATTGACCTCGCTGGTCGCCTCGCCCTCCCCGCCTTCGGTGACGCCCACGTCCACGCCCTGGCTGGCGGACTCGAGAGTCTGCGCTGCAATTTGCTGGGTCTGCGCACCCGTCACGAGGTGCTAGAGCGCATTGCCCTCTGGGCCGAGCAGCTCCCCGCGGACGCCTGGGTACTCGGTGGCGGCTGGGCCCTCGAGTGCTTCCCTGGTGGCAATCCAACGGCGGAGGACCTCGACGCCGTAACCGGTGGCCGGCCGGCCTTCTTCCCTAACCGGGACCACCACAGCGCGTGGGTGAACTCCCGCGCCATTGAACTGGCCGGCATTGACAACCACACCCCTGACCCATTCGACGGACGCATCGAACGTGACCCATCCGGTCGAGCCACCGGGGCACTACACGACGGGGCCATGGGCTTTGTCGCGCGTATTTTGCCAGCAGTTACCGTCGACGAGATGCGCGATGGTTTGCAGGCCGCCCAAAAGCGCCTGCACAGCGAGGGCATTACCCACTGGCAGGACGCCTGCATTGGTTACGCCGGAGAACTTGGCATCTTCGATTCCTACGACGCTTACCAACTCGGCGTCAACGAGGGTTGGTTGAACGCGCGTGTTCGCGGGGCCCTCTGGTGGGACCGCAACGCGGGGATGGACCAACTCGATGCGCTTCGCACCCGTCGCGAAGGAGCGTCGGGTAACTTCCGCGCCACCTCGATCAAGATGATGATGGACGGCGTCTGCGAGACCTACACCGCCGCCCTCAGCCGTTCCTACGCTGGCGCACCGGGCAAGAACGGTACGCACAAGGGCAGCCTGTTTATTGACCGCGAGGAACTCGGGGCCATCATCACCACACTCGACGCCGACGACTTCCAAGTCCACTTTCACACGCTCGGTGACGCCGCCATCACCACCGCTCTCGACGCCATCGCCGGCCTGCCGGAGCACCGGCGTGGCGTGGGCCGACACCACATGGCCCACCTGCAATTCATCAATCCGGCCGATATGGGTCGTTTCAACCAGCTCGGCGTCGTAGCCAACTTCCAGCCCCTGTGGGCCTGCCACGACCCTCAGATGGATGAGATGACGCTGCCCTTCATTGACGAGGAGATGGCCCAGTGGCAGTACTCCATGGGGTCGCTGCGCGACCACGGTGGTCGCATCGCCTTCGGCTCCGACTGGCCAGTTTCGAGTCCGAACCCGATGTTCGAGCTCCACACCGCCGTGAACCGCACCGCCGCGCCGCTCTACGGACGGGCTGGTGAGCGTGAGTGCGAAGTACCGTTCTTGCCGGAGCAGGCACTCACTATTGACCAGGCGCTGGCGGCCTTTACCTCGGGCGTGGCCTACGTCAATGGCGACGAAGCACTGCTCGGTTCACTCGAGGTGGGCAAGCAGGCCGACCTCGTCGTACTGAACCAGAACTTGTACGAGATCATGCCTCGAGAGATAGGCAACAGCCGGGTGGACCTAACCATGGCCAGCGGTCAGGTTGTTTTCGGCGACGAATAGTTCGTAGTACCACCAACAAAGGAGAGCAATATGTCCATGTACGGCAATGAGGTCGGCGCTACTACGCGTCTTCCGGGGAACTCCCTGGGCCTCTTCGAAACATCCGCGAGCACGATGGCCAACATTGCGCCCGCGCTCAGCGTGTTCTTAACTATCCCCTTTTTGGTGGCCGAAATGGGCACCATGGCGCCGTGGATCTTCATTCTCGCCGCCGTAGCTATTCTCTGCACCGGTGTCGCGGTCATTGAGTTCACCAAGCGCCTGCCGAGTGCGGGCGGGTTCATTAGCTACATCACCAACGGAGCCGCCACCGGCGGCGAGACTTCGGGTACCGTCATGGGCTCAGCAGCCTTCTACCTGTTGCTCTTGGCCTACCCGGTGTCGATTTCATCACTGGCTTCCTTCTTCGGGTACTGGCTGCAGACGTACTTCAACTTGAGTCCCGATACCTGGATCTACTTCGCGGTGGCCTCAATCTTGCTCGCCATTCCGTTCCTTTTGAAGGGTACCGGCGTATCGGTGAAAATGGCCTTCGCCCTCTTCGTTCTCGAAGCGGCCGTGCTGGTCGTCTTCTCAATCATCATCTTCATCAAGAATCCGAGCGCTATGAACGCGCCCTTCCACTCGGTGAGCGGTCTCGGTTTCAAGGGAATGGCCGGACTGAGCTTTAGTTTTGCCTTCTTCGGCTTCGTTGGTTGGGAAAACTCGGCCCCGTTGGCCGAAGAGGCCCGAGACCCAGGTCGCACCATTCCCCGCACCATCATCATCAGTGTGGGAGTGTGCATGGTCGTCTTCTTCCTCGCCGCCTACGCCCTCGTCGTCGGTTTCGTTGGTTGGCAGGGAGCCACCGCCGGTATCCACTCACTGGCCACCTACGCCTACGCCGCGCCCTACTTGACCCTGTCGGCCCACTTCACGCCCTACCTGCACCTGCTGATGTTCTTGGTCGGTCTCTCGAGTGCCCTCGGTGGAGTGCTGGCCGCATCGCTCCCGGCCACGCGCTACTTCTACCACGGTGCTCGGGCCGGCCTGTTGCCCAAGTCGGTCGCCAAGGTCAATGACAAGACGGGCGTCCCCCACGTGGCCATGTGGGTCTACATCGGGTCGGTACTGACGGTCACCATCGTGCTTGACCTCATCTTGCACAACGGAGTCACCATCTCGGGTGACGAGTCTGGTATTTCGACGGTGCCACTGCTCATCGTCTACGCCCTGACGTCGCTGTTCTTACCGTTCTTTATCACCAAGCGCGACCCCCAGAACTTCAATGTGTTGCGCCACGTGATCATCCCCTATTTCGGCATGATCGTCGTGGGCTACGGCATCTGGTCGACCATCAAGCCTGGTCAGGCCTTCCCCGCTAACACCTACGTTTGGTACGTCTTGGCCTACGTGGTGGTCGCCCTCGTGGGTGCCATCTACGGCATCTCGCGCCGGACCGCCAGCCATGAACTCCTGGCCTCTGGCCTCAACGACTAGCGAGTGCACTCCCAAGGACGCCCCGCCCGCACCTCGCGGGCGGGGCGTCCTTGTACGAAAGGGCCATCCATGTTGCTTCGCATTGCACCTCAACTCCCCTCCCTCACGCCCTCGGGCACGAGTAGCGCCGCCACGTTGCGCGTCGCGGCCCTCCAGCAACGCTGGCACGTCAACGCCGCCGAACACATGGACACCCTCGCCGAGGGGATCCGCCTTGCGGCGACCAACGGGGCCGTACTGGTCTGCTTGCCCGAACTCACTCTGAGCCCGTACTTTTGCAGTGTGGCGCCTGGGGCCGACACCGCCGTGCGGGGCGAAGACCTCCCCACCGGCCCCACCCTGGCGTTCGTTCGCGCTATGGCCAGCGAATGTGGTGTGGCCATCCAAGCCTCCCTCTTCGAAGACGTCCCGGGGACCAAGGGTTACAACACGGCCTTCGTGGTCGGTCCCGATGGCGCCTTGCTCGGCGTCACGCGCAAACTGCACCTCCCCGTCACCGAGGGCTACTACGAGGATCAGTACTTTGACGTCGGTCCAGCGAGCGCGCAGGCGACGCCCACTTACGACGTCGGTGGCGCCACGTTTGCCGTGGCCACTTGCTGGGATCAGTGGTTCCCCGAACTAGCCCGTCTCTACGGACTCCAAGGCACCCAGGTGTTGGCCTACCCCACCGCGATTGGTTCCGAACCGGGCTTCCCCGATTTCGACTCGGCCCCAGTATGGCGTCACACCATGGTGGCCCACGGTATCGCCAACGGTCTCTTTATCGTGGCCCCCAACCGCTACGGCACCGAGGGCGCCATCACCTTTTATGGCAGTTCCTTCATTAGCGACCCCTTCGGACGCGTTCTCGTCGAGGCACCCCGTGACGAGGCCGCCGTCCTAGTCGCCACCCTGCCACTCGGGCAGTGCGAGGACTGGCTCAGTGCATTCCCCTTTTTCGCGGCGCGTCGCCCCGATGTCTACGGTGCGATCACCGCACCGCTGGCCTAGGACTGGTTGGTGCGGGCCCGCAGGTCCGCCAACAGTGACGCAATCGGCACGCGGGTCTGGAGCGTGGTGTCGCGGTCACGCACCGTGACGGCGTGGTCTTCGAGTGAATCGAAGTCGACCGTGATGCAGAACGGGGTCCCGACCTCGTCCTGGCGACGGTAGCGACGCCCAATGGACTGCGTGATGTCGTAGTCGCAACTGAAGTGCGGCTGCAACAGCGCCAGCACCTGCTCCGATACGCCCTCGAGTTCGGGCTTCTTCGACAACGGCAAAACGGCCACCTGGTAGGGCGCGAGGCGCCAGTCGAGGCGAAGCACCGAACGGACCTCACCCTCGACCTCGTCCTCGTGATACGCGTCGAGGAGGAAGGCCATCATGGCGCGGGTGGCTCCGGCCGCCGGTTCAATGACGTAGGGCGTGTAGCGCTCGTTGGCGGCCTGGTCGTAGTACTCGAGCTTGACACCCGATGCGTTCGAATGCTGGGTCAGGTCGTAGTCGCCGCGATTCGCAATGCCTTCGAGCTCGTCCCAGCCCCAGGGGTAGCGGTACTCCACGTCCGTGGTACCCCGGCTGTAGTGCGAGAGGTCTGCCTGGGCGTGTTCGTGCAACTGTAGGTACTCGGGGCGAATACCCAGGTCGAGGTACCAGTTGAAGCGCTGCTCAATCCAGTAGCGGTACCATTCGTCGGCCTCGGCCGGTGGTACGAAGAACTCGAGTTCCATCTGCTCGAATTCTCTCGTGCGGAAGACGAAGTTCTGCGGGGTGATCTCGTTGCGGAAGGACTTGCCGACCTGGGCAATGCCGAAGGGAGGCTTCTTTCGCGACGTGGTCAGCACGTTGTTGAAGTTGGTGAACATGCCCTGGGCCGTTTCGGGTCGCAGGTACGCGGTGGCGCCGTCGCCCTCGACGGGGCCGGCCTGGGTCTTGAACATGAGGTTGAAGGCGCGCGACTCGGTGAACTGCGTCGAGCCACAACTGGGGCAGACGCCGTCGATCTTGTCCTCGCGGAAACGACCGTGACACTTGAGGCAGTCGACCAGCGGGTCAGTGAAGGTCTCGAGGTGCCCCGAGGCGGCCCAGACTGCGGGCGGGCTCAAAATAGCGGCGTCGAGGCCAACCACGTCGTGGCGCATCTGGACCATGGTCTTCCACCACTGGTTCTTGACGTTGCGCAGCATGTTAACGCCCAAGGGGCCGTAGTCGTAGGTCGAGCGGAAGCCGCCGTAAATATCGGCAGACTGGAAGATAAAGCCGCGGCGCTTGGCGAGATTAATGACCTTGTCGAGCAGGTCGGCGTCGTTCGTGGGGGTGGATTCCATACTGCAAGGGTAGTTGACCTCTCGCCAACTCAGGGGCTCACCACGGACCGGAGGCGAAGTATCACCTGATTCGCCACCAGTCTGGCCGACGGCGTCAACGTCACGCGGCCGGACTCGACGGCCACGAGGTGCGCGATTTCATCGAGGGAGTCAAACGCTTCGCGGGGCACTCCGCGTCGGGTGCGCAGCGCCAGTGAATCTCGTTCGAAGTCCTGGGTGACCTGATCGAGAAATTCCTCGCCACCGAGGGGTTGCGTGCCCGCCTCGACCATCGCAATAAAGCGATCGGGGGTCCGGACATTCCAAAAACGCCGACCACTGATGTGACTGTGCGCCGCGGAGCCGAAGCCCTGGTAGTTACCGTGGTCCCAGTACACGTGATTGTGGCGGCACTCGTGGCCCGGTGCAGCCCAGTTGGAAATCTCTTCCCACAGGTACCCGTTCGCCTCGAGCGTCGCACCCACCACGTCGTACGCGTCAGCGGTCTCGTCTTCGTCGGGGTGACGGGCGGGGTCCTGCCCCAGCGGCGTCGCCGGCTCCGGCGTCAGGGCGTAACACGAGATGTGCGGGGGGCGGTGCTCCAGTGAGAGCAGGTCCGCCAAGGTTGCGCGCACGTCGTCAAGTGACTCGGCCCGAGAGCCAACAATGAGGTCCATGTTCCAGCTCGCAAAACCCACTTGGTGGGTGCGCTCCGCCACCTCGCGATGGGCCATGGTGCCGTGACGACGGCCGAGGTCGGCGAGCACGGCGGGCTGGGTGGACTGCACGCCATAACTCATACGGGTCACGCCGCCGTCGCGATACGCCGTCAATCGATCAATCGAGGCGTCCTCAGGGTTGCACTCCACGGTGATTTCGCAGTCGTCACTTCGGGGGATCGCGGTAAGAATCGAGAGGAGTTGCTCGGGAGTGAGTCGCGAGGGTGTGCCACCACCAAAGAAGATTGAGGTGGCCGCGGGCAGGCCAGCCTCGACCGCCCAGCGGATTTCTTGTCGCACTGCGGCGACGTAGGCGTCGTGGAGATGATCGCGGTCGCTGTAGGTGGCGAAGGCGCAATAGTCACAGCGATGGGCGCAGAACGGAACGTGAACGTAGACGCCGAAGGCGTCGGCCACGTCAATCGGGGCAGCATTCACGCCTGACTAGCCTCGCGAGCAGCCTTCACTTCGTCGTAGCGACGAAGGGCCTCATCACGCTCGGTCGCGGCGTCGACCATGGCGGGGAAGTAGCCGGCTGGGGCGAGCAGACCTGATCCGCCGCCGGGTTGGAGGCAGTCGGGGGCGCTCACACTCCGGAGTTCGGGGATCCAACGCTTGACGTACACGCCGTCGGGGTCGAAGCGCTCGGCCTGCAGGACGGGATTAAAGATGCGGTAAAAGGGGGAGGCGTCCGTCCCGCTACCGGCGGTCCACTGCCAGCCGTGCTGATTCGAGGCCACGTCTCCGTCGATGAGTCGCCAGAGAAACCACTTCGCACCCCAGCGCCAATCGATGTGCAGGTGCTTGATGAGAAACGAAGCGGTAATCATGCGGACCCGGTTGTGCATCCACCCCTCAGCGAGGAGCTGACGCATGCCGGCGTCGACAATCGGGTACCCCGTTTCGCCTCGCGCCCAGGCCTGAAAGCGCGCCACGGCATCGGGGCCATCGTCCACGCGCAGGTGGTCCATCGGACGCTGCAAGTTCTGCCACGAGGAGGTGGGGTTGGCGTAGAGGACGTCGGCGTAGAACTCTCGCCACCCAATTTCGGAGCGGAAGTGCAGCGAACCCTTGGTGCCGCCGTAGGGGTGGGCGTCGGTACGAGCGAGAATCTGACGAGGGTGAATGGTGCCAAAGCGCAGGTGCGGACTCAGCCGTGACGTTCCCTCAATGCCGGGCTGATTACGTTGTTCGTCGTAGTCGGCCACGTGGGGCAAGAAGGCCTCGAGCGCAGCGAGCGCTCCTCGCTCGCCCACCGCCGGATCGAAGGCCGATACGTTGTCGGGCAGGTCGCCGAAGTAGTCGGGGCGCTCCTTGGCCGCCAACGAAGTGATCATCGACAACGGTGCCGACTCGAGGCGCAGCCACCGAACGCCCTCGGGGGCGTCAACGGGAGCCGGTACGGGATTGAGTTCCCACACTTTGCGAAACGGCGTGAATACTTTCGAGGGCGTGCCCGCCTTGGTCGTCACGGTGCCGGGCTTGACCACGTAGGGCGAGTCGAGGAGGTGCAGGGTGACGCCCATGGTCGCCAGAACCGCCGCGACCTGCGCGTCGCGGCGACGCCCCGTCGGAGCGAAGTCGTCCGTAGCGAAGACCTCATGAGCACCAACCTCACGAGCCATGGACAAAAGAACCTCATCGGGTGTGCCAACCCGCACGGTCAAGGCACCGCCGAGTGAGGCATTGAGACTCGCGAGCGTGGCTTCGAGGTACGCACTACGGGCGGGGCCCACCGAGGCCAACAGCGTCGGGTCCACAATGAAGAGGGCCACGACGTCGCCGTCGCCCTTCGTCACGGCCTCAAGGAGAGCAGGGTTGTCACGTAGGCGCAGGTCGCGTCGGAACCAGAAGATGGTGGTCATAGTGGTGAGGCTAGCGGGACAGAGGCCTTCGTCACCTTGAGCCGGCGACCGAAGTGCACCTCTATCGCCTGGTGGGCCAGGGCCGCAACCTCTCCGGCACCCTCGGGTGACACTTCTCGCAACACCGAGGCCAGCTGTCCCCCCAAAATGCGGCGGAGTAACGCCTGGGCCTGCGGACTCACGGAGACGCCGGACCGACAGTTCGAACACAACATGCCACCGACTTGCGCATTGAAGGCCACGAGTGGACCTGGTGACTCGCACGAGACGCAGACCTCGACGACCGGCTCGGAACCGTCGTAGGCGAGGAGCTTGAAGAAGAAAGAGGCGGGAATCAGCCCCGGCAGGTAGTCGGGGATGTCCAGCGACTGCAGGACCCGCAGCAACAACGAAAAGATGCCTTCGTCGGCCGTGTCCTCACTCGGAATGGCGTCGACGACTTCCACGACAGCGAGACCGGCGGCGATACGGTCGTAGTCGGCGCGCAACGTGGTGAAGCGGGTCAAATGTTGAACATTACGAGTAATGAAGAGGTCACCACGAGATTTGACGGCGTCGATTTTCACGTGGCTCATGGGCTCGAGTGAGCCGCCCATTCGTGAGGAAGTTTTGCGTACGCCCTTCGCCAAGACACGAAGCTTGCCGTGGTCCTTTGTCCACAAGACGGCCAGGCGGTCGGCCTCCCCCGACTTGTAGACCCGCAGGACTATCGCCTCGTCGGCGAGTTCCTTCACTCGGGGTCCTTGTCGTCCTTGGGCTCGACGAAACGTGGGGACTTCGGCGTGATGCCGATAAAGCGCTGCAGCCAGACGAGCAACGCCACCAGGATGATCAATATCAGTGGCACCGCGAGAGGGCCAATGAGTGAGTCCACACCGTTGAGGGCGAGGACCCAGAGGAAGGCGTAAAGGGCCACGACAAAAATAGCAACGGCTTTCGTAAATTTCATTGTTCAATGCCTCCAAAACGGCGTTCGCGGCGCTGATACTCAGCGACCGCTTCGTAGAGATCTTCGCGGCGAAAGTCCGGCCAGAGCACTTCAGTAAAGACGAGTTCGGCGTAGGCCGCTTCCCACATCAGAAAGTTTGAGGTGCGGTACTCACCCGACGTGCGTACCACCACGTCGGGCTCGGGTAGTTCGGGGTGGTACAGACGCTGCGCAATGGCCTTGTCATCCACGTTTTTTGCCGACACGCCGTCCTCAATGAGCCGCTTGACGGCGTCGACGATTTCGGCCCGGCCGCCGTAGTTGAAGGCGATATTGAGGGTCATCGCCGTGTTGTTCTTCGTGAGTTCCGACGCCTCGTCCATGCGCTTCAACACCCCGCGCGGCACCCGCCAGTCGCGGCGACCAGAAAAGACGATGCGAATACCGACCTCGTGAAGCTCGTGCTGGCGGCGTTCGAGGAGGGAACGGTTGAAGTTCATGAGGTAGCGCACTTCATCCACCGGTCGGCGCCAATTCTCGGTGGAGAAGGCGTAGACCGTGAGGGCCTTCACACCGAGAGCCAGGGCGCCGTAGGTGGTGTCGACCAGCGCCACTTCGCCCGCCCCATGACCATCAGTGCGGGGCAAACCCTGACGCTGCGCCCAGCGGCCATTACCGTCCATCACGACGCCGACGTGAGCGGGGATGTGACCGCTTGACAGCGACGCGGGAATCTCGACGGGGCGCGGATCTGGCATAAATAAAACCTAGTTGGTCGCCACTCGCTTCGTGCGCCTCCCCCTATCCTTAGCGGGTGGATTCCTTTGACCCCGACGACGAATTTCCCTTTGTTGCGCCCGTTGACGAGGCGCCGACGAAGACCTTTCGCCACGTCGAGGTACCCGTGGACGACGCCCTCGCGTTGCTGGACCGTATCACCCATGAACTACCTGGTGGTGGTGAGTCCCGACAGGGCCAACGCGACATGGTCGCGGCCATCGCCACTGCCCTGTCGACGCATGAGCACGCCATCATCGAGGCCGGTACCGGTGTCGGTAAATCCCTCGCCTACCTTGTCCCGGCGGCGATGAGCGGCCAGCGCGTCATCATCGCCACCGCCACGAAGAATCTCCAGGATCAGTTAGCCCGCAAGGATGCACCCACCGTGGCGGCCGTCTCGCACCGCACCCGAGTCGCGGTCTTGAAGGGCAAACAGTCTTACCTCTGCCGTAATAAGGTCGAGTCGGTCCGCGGCGACGCCCAACTGTCTTTTGACGACGGCTCCGAGGTGCCCAAGGGCGTTGCGGATCACATGCGACGAGTGCTGTCCTGGGCCGAGAGCACGCAATCGGGCGACCGCGATGAACTGGCCTTCGAGGTCGACGAGCGGGCGTGGCGTCAACTCGCCGTGAGCCCTCAGGAGTGCCTGTCGAAGAACTCCTGCCCCCAGGGCGACACCTGTTTCCACGAAGTCGCCAAGGACATGGCGGCCGAGTCAAACATCGTTATCGTCAACTCCCACCTCTACGCTTCTCACCTCGCCTCGGGCAAGGGCCTTCTGCCGGCCCACGACTTCGTGGTATTTGACGAGGCCCACGAGGTGCTCGATATCTTCGCCTCCTTGCTTGGCACCTCGCTCACTACGACCCGACTGAAGGCCTTCTCCTCGGTCGCTCGCCCGCTCCTCGGCGCCCTGTTCGCCGATAAGACAACCGAGCTCAATGAAGCGGCCGAGCGACTCGCGATTGAACTCGAGATCCAGTACGGCGAAGATCAGTTGACGGGTCTTTCCGCCCCCGCTCGACGCGAACTCGACACGGCCACCGCCCTCGTGAACGTCCTCATCGAAGGTCTGCGCGCCCTGCCCGGCGAAAGTGCCACCGACGAAGCAAAAAAGATTCGAGCGCTCGGACCGGGCATGCACCTCCAGGGCGACCTCGGTCGTATCGCCAAAGTACAAAAGGGCGAGTTGCTCTACCTCGTGCGCAACGACAAGGAAATTGCGCTCGAGATCTCTATCGTCGACGTGGCACCGCGATTGCGCGACGACCTTTGGGGCGACGTAACGGCGGTGCTCACGAGTGCCACAATTCCCGACTCACTCCCGCGCGCTCTGGGCCTCGAGGACGTACCCATCCAGGCTTTCGCGAGTCCCTTCAACTATGGTGATCACGCCCTGCTCTACGTGCCGTCGGACATGCCCGAGCGTAACGATGACCGTGCCGAAGCGGCCATTGTCGAGGAGCTAGTCGGTCTCATCGAAGCGGCCGGTGGTCGCACCCTGGCGCTCTTCACGAATCGCAGCGTTATGAAGCGTGTGGCTGAAGCGGTCGAGGACCGACTCGATACCCCCGTGCTCGTCCAGGGCAGCCTGTCACGTCAGCGCATTATCGAAGAGTTTCGTGACGATGCCTCCGCCAGTTTGTTCGCGGTGACATCATTCTGGCAAGGCATCGACGTACCGGGCCACTCACTCAGTCTGGTCACTATCGACCGACTGCCCTTCACGCCGCCCACCGACCCCCTGATTATTGCCCGTCGGGAGCGATCCGACAGTCCCTTCATGGAGGTGGACCTGCCCCGCGCCACCATGTTGCTGGCCCAAGGGGTGGGTCGCCTTATCCGCAGCGCCAATGATCGCGGCGTGGTCGCAGTGCTCGACACTCGGTTGGCCACCAAGAGCTACCGCAACGTGATGTTCAAGAAGTTGCCACCCATGAAGCGAACCCGAGACCGGGACTTCGTCTACGCCTTCTTGAACGACATTCGCGACCACGAACTGAATCAGTAACCGCTCACGCCTGCACGGACCGTGGCCCTGCGACTCTATTTCCTACTATTTCACTAGGCGATAGTGTTATAGTGGGAAACATGCACATCAACTTTGCTCTCATTTGTGGATCCGCCGTGGTCGGCTTCTTCGTCGGTCTGACCGGCATGGGGGGTGGCGCACTCATGACCCCGATGCTCGTCCTCCTCTTCAACGTGAAGCCCGCGTCGGCCATTAGTTCAGACCTCGTTGCCGCCCTCTTCATGAAGCCCATTGGTGTGGCCATTCACTGGAAGCGCCAAACAGTCAACAAGGCCCTGGTGAAGCACCTCTCCTACGGTTCGGTTCCCGGGGCGCTCCTCGGTGCCGTCACCCTTCACCAGCTCGGTGGTACGAAATCGACGCAAACACAACTGGCCACCATATTGGGCGTGGCGCTCCTCATTGGTGCGGTGGCCATGGTGGCTCGACTGCTGTGGCCAAGTCGTCACGCACCCAGTGCACAGATCACGATCCGGCCCGTGTTGACGATCCTCGTCGGGTTGGTTGGCGGATTTATGGTGGGACTCACCTCGGTGGGCGCCGGTTCCCTCATTCTGGTGCTCCTCACCTTCCTCTACCCCGCGATCGCGGCCGACGTGCTGGTTGGTACCGACCTCGCGCAGGCCCTCCCCTTGACCGCCGCGGCCACGTTGGGCGCGTTCCTCTTCGGTCACGTTTCCTTCGGGCTGACGACCGCAATCATTGTGGGGGCCGTGCCCGCCGTCTTCCTCGGCGCGCACCTGTCGTCACGTGGCATGTCCACCGCACTGCGCCCCTATTTGGCGGCGCTGGCGTTCATCAGTGGATGTAAGTACGTCGGACTTCCCATCGCCGCGGTCGGAGCCGCGGCCGTTGTGGCGCTCACCTTGGCCATTACGATCTCGCTTCGAACGCTGCGCACGAGTCGGGCACCCGTGACCGCCAAGCAAAATACGGCATCGTCAAAGTAGGTAAGGCCGCATTGATGCTCCGGTGCACGGCCGAAGCGGTGGTGCCACAGCTGGCTAAATACCGAAGCGGTCCATCACGTCGTCGCGCTTCTGCCAACCGGGTTCAACCGAGACTTTCAGCTCAAGGTACGTGCCCTCGGGGAGCTGACGACGGGCGGCGATGCCGACGTCCTTCAGAAGCTGACCACCCTTGCCGATAACCATTCCCTTTTGCGATTCTCGCTCGACCAGGATCTCAACGGTGACGTGAGGCCACTCGAACTCGGTGACGCGGCAGTGAATAGCGTGGGGCAGCTCTTGCTTGGTCTTGCGGACCAACTGCTCGCGAACGAGTTCGGCCACCCACTGGGCTTCGGGTATGTCGCTGACTTCGTCCTCGGGAAAGAGGTACTCCCCCTCGGGCATGAACTTCTTGATAAACCGCACCAATGAGGCGGTGCCTTCGCCAGTCTTCGCCGACACCGGGAAGTACTCCACGCGAGTCGCCACGGTCGTCAAGCCTTTTTCCGCGGCAATGCCTTCGACGGCTTGTTGGGCCGCGAGCAGCTGGGCGGCAATGATTTCACGACTCGAACGGTCCATCTTGTTAACGACGACACAGGGCTGGGGGCCCTTGGCCGAACGACAACTATCGAGCAAAATGCTAATGACGTTGCGGTCGCCGGGGCCGATTTCCTTACCGGCCTCCAGCACGGCCAGAACGACCTCGACACCGTCAACGCTGGCCTTCGCCGTCTGATTGAGACGGTGGCCCAGACTCGTCTTGGGACGGTGTAGACCAGGCGTGTCGACAAAGATGACCTGGACCTCGTCCTCGGTCAGAATGCCCCGAATGGCGGTGCGCGTCGTATTGGGGCTTCCCGAGGTGATGGTCACCTTGGTGCCGACCACTTGGTTAACGAGGGTGGATTTGCCGACGTTGGGTCGACCGATAATGGCGCAAAAACCCGAATAGGTCACGACGACTCCTGGCGTTCAATAAGTACTTCTTCGATGCGTCGCCCGTCCATACGGACCACACTAAAACGATACGGCGGATAGTCAAAGACGTCGCCCTCGTCGGGCACGCCTCCCGCGAGGTCGAGAATGAGACCACCAACGGTGTCCCAGCCATCCTTCGGCAGGGCTAAACCGTACTCTTCGTTGACGTCGTCAATGTTGAGTCGACCCGACAACAGCAAGGACCCGCCGACCTCGACCACGGGCTCTTCATCCGTCGGTGCGTCGGATTCGTCGGTGATTTCGCCGACGAGTTCTTCCAACACGTCTTCGAGCGTCACCAAACCAGCCGTGCCACCGTATTCGTCAACCACCACGAAGAGGTGATTCTGGCTGGCGCGGATCTGGGCGAGCAGCGAGGCGACCTTCTTGGTCTCGGGGACGAACGAGGCCGCCCCCATGTGGGTGCCCACGAGTTCATCACCCTGGCCATCAGCTAACAGCCCGGCCAGATGACGCAAGTTCGTAATACCGACCACGTCGTCAATGCCCTCGCCCAAGACGGGCAGCCGCGACCGACCAGTCTCGATGGCCACGGCGAGCGCTTCACGAATCGTGACATCGGAGTCCACGTGGACAATGTCAATGCGGGGCACCATGACCTCACGAACGATGGTGTCGCCAAATTCGATGACCGAACGAATGAAGTTGCGCTCTTCGCTCTCAATGGCCTCATCCTCGTGGGCCACGTCGGCCATGGCGAGGACCTCATCCTCGGTCATCTTGCCCGAGGAGCTGGGGGCACCAAGTAACTCGATAACCGCGTGGGCGATGGCGAGCAGGAGTCCCGATAAGGCCTTGATGGGCCAGAAGGACAGCAAGCCCGAGACGATCGGAGCGGTCGTCAGGGCCGACCGGTCGGGGTGCTGAACGGCGTAGTTCTTCGGAATGGCCTCAAAGACCACGAAAATGACCACGACTTCGGCCACGGTGGCCACGAAGACGCCGGCCGCACCAAAGAGGTGCGCGGCTAACACACCGACCAGCGTCGCCGATACCAACTGACAGATGAGGACCAGGAGAAGCAGCGGATTCAGAAACGAGTCGGGCGACTCGACCAGGGAGACGAGGGCCTTCCCGCCTCGGGCGCCCTGGTCGCGCAGAGCACGGGCACGGGACTTGTTCATCCGAACGAGGGAGGTCTCGGCCATCGCGAAGAAGGCCGAGAGGACGAGCAATACCAGCACCGCGAGTCCGAGTGCGGTGTCGGTGGTGGTCCAGACGCTCGCGATCACGCGTCGTTCGAGCGGTAGTGGCGCGCCAAAATCTCGCGCTCTCGTGCTTCCATTCGCTCGGCCTCATCGTCAATCATGTGGTCCCAGCCTCGCAGGTGGAGCACCCCGTGCACAATTAGGAGCGCAATTTCGTCTTCCAGCGAGCACTCGTGCTCGATGGCGTTGCGGGCCGCCACGGT
>Ga0136642_1000612_pt1 | contig 17655 bp, 18 predicted proteins | sample LowCatLa1302831Y_FD_115313 | JGI IMG/M metagenome (GOLD analysis project Ga0136642, IMG submission 115313) | Freshwater microbial communities from Lower Cathedral Lake, Yosemite National Park, California, USA - 13028-31Y | ecosystem: Environmental > Aquatic > Freshwater > Lake ... | reverse complement strand
GTGTGCAGGATTTCACTCTTGGTCTTAGTCTCACCGGGTCGAGTGATTAAAAACTCCAGCAGAGAAAACTCCCGCGGAGTAAGACTTACCTCAACGCCATTGAGCTGGGCTCTGCGTTGAGCGGCCTGAATTTGTAGGTCACCAATGATGATTTGACTATTTACATTACGCTCAAACCGGCGAATTAATGCGTGGACGTGGGCCAGGAGTTTTGTCCGTTCGAAGGGTTTGCGAAGAAAGTCATCAGCGCCCACCTCCAGCCCTTCAATCTCGTCCAAATCTCCGTCCTTAGCGGTGAGCATAAGCAGTGGCGTACCAATGCCCAAGGCTCGGATATCAGCGCAGACCTTAAATCCGTTGCGCTTGGGCAACATAAGGTCCAAAATAATGACATCGAAGTCGTTGGAAATGGCGGCCTGATACCCCGAGTCACCATCATGCTTGGTCTCAACCACAAAACCTTCGTCCGAAAGAAGTTCGGCGATGATCAAGGCTAAGGCTTGGTCATCTTCGACAACGAGGGCTCGACGCTGATGGGTGCTCACTGTAGGTAGAGGTTACCGTCACTTCCCTCGACCACCTTTAATGGTGTGAGTCCGTACGAAGCTGGTCCGGCGAGCACCGCTCCGGTCTCTACGTCAAAGGCCGAGCCGTGACAGGGGCACAGGAACTGATTAGCCGACTTGGAGTAGCCCACGGGGCATCCGGCGTGGGGGCAGACCGCGTCGTAGGCCAAGAACTTCCCACCCTTGTGGAGCACGATGCCTGGATCATTGTTCGAAGGGATGGTGAAACTGGCGGCGTGACCCTCGGGCACCTGGCTAGCGGCGCCCAGTTTCTTCCCGTGGACGGCACCGGGTGTCGTGGTTGTCGTTGAACCGGGGCCATTCGTCGTGGTGGTGCCACCAATTGAGGGCCCCGTCTTGGGGGTTTTCGCTCCACCAATCAAACGGCCCATGTCAGCTGTCGCACCACCGAGAACTAAGGCCGCCCCACCCAAAGACGCGGCCGCCACTCCACTCACTACGAGAGTGCGTCGGTCAATCGCATCGCCACTCACTCGGGTGACACGTGGAGCGCGCGCGCCAAGAAGTACGGGACAGAGATCGGCATTACACGCTGCACCTTGCTGTGCCTTGCACTTCCCTTGCTCAAAATTGCCACAAATATTTTGTACGGTCGAGAACGCGATTGGTACCAAGGTGGGATTGGGTAAGTTCTTCTCTTTCGCTACTCGATTAGCGACGAAGGAGTCGATACTGAAGCGTGAACCTGAGCCAGCGATGATGAAGGGTAGCCAGGCAAAGAGAAAAACGATGTCCGATCCCACGAAGTAGGGCGACGAGTGAAAAGAAACCGTGAGGAAGAGGGAGAGGGATATGAAAGCTCCCCCAATGGCGGCAACACGAGTCCACAGGCCCAACAGTGACCCCAGACCAACCGCCAATTCTGCGAAAGCGATAAAAATACCCAGTGGTTTCGCGTAGTGCGTGAGAGGGGAAATTAACGAGTGGATTGGGCTAATGCGAATGGAGCCAGCTAGTTGCTGATAAATCGAGATCGGGCTCTGAGGATTTAGAAAGTTAGGGTTGGCAAGTTTCATGAGACCGCCGTAGATGAAGGTGACGCTCAAGAAGAGTCGCAAGGGAATCAGGGCCCACTCGCTCAGGGCCCAAGCCCTGACGGGCGCGTTAAAGGGCAGGGGGCGAAGTTTTGGGGTCGAGGTTTTAGACATCGTCCTTATTCTCGCAGAGAGCCCCCACCTCGGAGACCCAAATAGTGGTTCTCTTAACAAACAATTATGGGCAATGATGTAGGGAGATTTTGTTCCGGAGGATCAAATGATTAATTGGATTTTGCAGCAGTTAAATAGTTTGCCTAGCGTCGGGGTTTATTTACTCGTCGCTTTATTAGTCTTTGGCGAAGCGGCCCTTTTTATTGGCTTCGTCATTCCCGGGGAAACCTCCGTGATTGTGGGCGGTGTTATTGCCTCCCAGGGTCGCGTAAATATTGTGGGACTCTGCGTCGCGGTCGTGCTGTCCGCGATAGTTGGTGACTCAGTCGGATACGCCATTGGCAAGCGATACGGCCAACAAATACTCGAACTAAAAATCCTGCGTCGGCGCCGAGCTGCCCTTGATCGAGCGCTCGAAGGATTGCGTAAACGTGGTCCAACGTACGTCATCGCCGGTCGCTTTACCGCCTTCTTACGCGCAGTGATGCCTGGACTCGCCGGAATTTCAAAGATGCACTACCGGCGCTTTCTTATTGCCAACGCCATCGGAGGAATTCTCTGGGGAGCCGGTTTCGCCCTCATTGGCTTTCTCGCTGGTCACGCTCTGCACCGAATCGAAAAGGCCGCCAACTGGGTGGGCGTCGTTCTTCTCATACTCTTTGGAACCGTCCTCACCCTCTCCCACGTGCGCAGCAAACGCCGAGAGGAACGCGAAGAAACGGTGTGGGAAGCGAAGCACCCGGACTAGCGGGGCCGAAATTCTTTTCCGTCGCGGATAAGTATTCCCGCGTTACAACGAGTGGGCCCAAAGCCCTGAAGAATTGAACGAACGTGAATCTCATCACGCTCACTCTTGTCACGCAACGTTTCTCTGCCTTTGACGTCGTCGGCGTCAACAACATCCCATTCGTGAACGAGTAGGCCGGCGATTTTCGAATCTTGCAGAATTAGGTCGGTCATTTTGCGTAATTGAACTTGAGCGCGATACGCGTCATCACTCGCCCGTCGCCGCCAGGGAGGGCCACTCGCTTCGGTGAAGCCGTCCAGGAGATGTGCCCAGTTGGCAAACAGAATAAAGTTCTGAGCTGATCCACCAAGTGCGCCCACAACACGATGTACGTGGTCGACAAAATGCGGCACCACCCAGGGCAAGAGCCACGCCTCTTGACCGAGCCAAGCGGGCCAGGCCTGATCCACCAGCACGACCGTCACGTGCAGACCCAGGGATTCGGCGAAACGAACCATCTCGATATAGCGACTAAGCGCACTGTGATCTACCTGACCCTGACGAGGCTCAATCCGCGCCCATTCCACGGTGAGTCGAATCCCGTCAAAGCCGAGCGGTGGAAGCAGGCGAACGGCCTCTTCAAAATCGTTCCAGAGATTGGCAGCGTCACCGGGGCCATCAATGTGGTTCAGCGATAGCGCTGGCGCAAAACAGGTAGTGGGGCCGTAGGCCACGTCGTACCCGCCCTCGACGGCGTAGCCCTCAACCGTGGCGAGTAGGCGAGGCCGATTAGTCATGGTGGTAGTTTCGCACGTCCGCCCGAGCTAACTCCACTAGCGTTTTGCTGCAGGCAACAAAGGAAGGTCGCCATGTCCGACGAGGTACTACTAGAGCAATACGGTCACGTCAGCGTGATCACCCTGAATCGCCCCGATGCTCGCAACGCAATCAACCTGGCCCTGATGCAGGAACTGAGCTCCATCTTGGATGACTGTGAAGCTGATGCCAATTGCCGAGTGATTGTGCTGACCGGATCCGGCGACAAAGCCTTTAGCGCCGGCATGGACCTAAAGGCCTTCGCACAGGGCGAACGGCCCTTTAACGAACACGGCTTTGGGGCGATGACTCTTCGTAATTTCACTAAGCCCCTCGTCGGCGCCGCCAATGGTTCGGCCTTCGCTGGAGGTTTTGAGATGTTATTGATGTGCGACATCATCGTGGCCGCCGAACACGCCAAGTTTGGCCTTCCCGAAACACAAATCGGTCTCTTCGCCGGTGCCGGCGGTCTATTGCGCCTCCCGAACCGACTCTCCCCCGCTGTTGCGAGCGAGATGGCCCTCACCGCCGAGCCAATCACCGCCGAACGAGCCTTTCAGTTGGGCCTAGCCAATCACGTACTCCCGGGAGAGGAGGTGCTCCCTCGAGCTCTCGCGATCGCTGAACGAATTGCGCGAAATGCCCCACTCGCGGTTCGCGCGTCGAAGCGAATCTTGCGAGAGGTTATCGAGCGCGGTGTTGAGGCCACGTGGCCACTGAATGACGAGCTCTTCGCAAAGGTCGCCGACAGCAATGATGCCCACGAGGGAGCGACGGCCTTCGCCGAAAAGCGCTCCGCTAATTGGCGGGGCGACTGAGAACACTCCGTGACCTCTTCGCCCGCGAGCACCCACTACGATAAGGGTGTCATCCCAGCGAGGAGTTAAAAGTGATTTTTGGTGAGTTTGCCAGTATTGACATCGTGATTGTTCTTGTTGTCATTGTTGTACTCGTCTTTGGCGGCAAGGCTATTCCCAAGTTTGCGCGGAACCTCGGCTCAGCGAAAAACGAATTCGAAAAGGGTCTGAAGCAAGCCAAAGATGAGGCCAAGTCTCAAGATTCTGACGAAAAGTAGTCCGCCGCCGGTTAACTCCCGGTAGCCGCGTCCAAAGAGTTCTCGCGGTTAGTAAGGTTTATGGTGTGGAAACAACCCCCCTGTCCCCCCAGCGCGCTCGGACCTCTGGTCGTCTCGGGCGCCGTCTTCGTGTCCTGCTGACTATCCCCGCGGCGGGATTATTACTCTCTGGGTGCACCTTGCCGAGCTTCGGCGTCAGCAAGGGCGTGACCAAGAGCTCAGTTCAGGTCTTCCACCTCTGGCAGTGGTTCTCAGTGGGTGCCGTAATTATTGGCACGCTGGTTCTCGCGCTTATTGCCTACGCGATAGTTCGCTACCGACGAAAAGACGAGAGCGCAATCCCTAAACAGAGTCAGTACCACATCCCCTTGGAACTGTTGTACACAATTGTCCCGATTGTTATCGTTATCGTCCTCTTCGTCGCAACCTTGATTGTCGAGAATCCCGAGGTCTCCAACCCTCGCACTGACGTCGTTGTCAATGTCAACGCCTTCCAGTGGGGTTGGAAGTTTTCGTACCCTGGCCACGCAGTGGTGGTGGTGGGTCAGACCACCCAAAGCCCCACAATGGTCGTACCCGCAAACACCAACGTTCACGTGAACTTGACCTCCACTGACGTCGTTCACGGTTTCTACGTCAAGGAATTCAACTTTTCGCGATTTGCCCTGCCAGGCGTCACTAACCAATTCACCTTCAACGCAGTCAAGACCGGCGTCTACAGCGGACAGTGCACTCAATTGTGTGGCCTCTACCACTCATTGATGTTTTTTAAGGTGAAGGTTGTTAGCCCCACTACCTATGATCAGTGGCTGCTCGCCAACCGAAATGTCTCCGCCGCTACCGCGGCCGCTAACGCAACTGCGCTGCAGAACAATACCTACCTAACGTCACAGTCAACCCACAGTAAGGAAAAATAATCATGAGTCAGGATGTCATAACTTCACCAACCAGTCACGAAGCCCACGATGAGCATCACGGGCCGAGTGGGCTACTTAAGTGGCTCACCACCACCGATCACAAAATAATTGGTCTCTCTTACACCATCACCGCCGTCGTGATGCTGATTATTGGTGGAGCGCTCGCTGAACTTATTCGGGCCCAGCTGGCTACCTCCAACGGACATTTGGTCTCCTTTGCCCAGTACAACGAACTCTTCACCATGCACGGGTCAATCATGATTTACCTGTTCGTTGGCCCCTTCGCCTTCGGCGCACTGGCCAACATCATCGTGCCCATTCAAATTGGTGCGCCAGACATGGCCTTTCCTCGCCTTAACGCACTGAGTTACTGGCTGTACCTATCTGGTTCCATTACGATGCTCCTCGGCTTTTTCACCGCGGGCGGCGCGGCCAACTTTGGTTGGGTCGGCTACGCCCCACTCACCAGTTCTCTTAACGCCCCGGGTGCCGGTGCGGATCTCTGGATTGGTGGGCTCTTGCTCACGGGGTTCTCCGCCATCTTTACCGGAGTGAATCTCATCGCCACAATCTTTTATTTACGTGCCCCGGGTATGACGATGTTTCGCATGCCGATTTTTACTTGGAACCTTCTCGTCACCGCAATCTTGATTCTTTTGGCCTTCCCCGTACTCACCGCCGGCCTCATCATGCTCTACGCAGATCGACACTTTGGTACGCACGTCTTCTCCGTTGCCGGAGGGGGGGTGCCCGTACTCTGGCAGCACATCTTCTGGTTCTGGGGTCACCCCGAGGTCTATATTTTGGCACTGCCATTTTTTGGTATGGCCACTGAAATAATTGCCGTCTTCTCGAAGAAGCCCGTCTTTGGTTACAAGGGCATGATTTTTGCGACCATCACCATTGCCGCTCTCTCCCTAGGCGTTTGGGCCCACCACATGTTCACTACCGGCGTGGTTCTCCTTCCCTTCTTTTCGATTATGAGCCTCTTGATTGCTGTTCCCACGGGAATCAAAATCTTTAACTGGATTGGCACGATGTGGCGAGGAGAGGTGTGGTTCTCAACCGCCATGTTGATGTCAATCGGATTCCTCATCACTTTCCTCATTGGTGGACTGACCGGAATTTACCTCGCGAGCCCCCCACTCGACTTCTTCACCCACGACACGTACTTCGTGGTCGCCCACTTCCACTCCGTCGTTATGGCGCTGGTCTTGGCGGCGATGGGCGGTCTGTACTTCTGGGGCCCCAAAATCACTGGCTTTCTTCTTAATGAGCGCATTGGCAAAGCTCAGTTCTGGTTGCTCTTCATTGGCACCCAGGTCTTTACCTTCCCGCAGTACATCTTGGGTCTTCAAGGAATGCCACGTCGCATGGCCGTGTACCCACTCCACCATGATTGGGTAAACCTGAACGCAATTAGTTCGGTCGGCGCGGTGCTCATTGGTATTTCGACCTTGCTGTTTGCCCTCAACATTGTTGTGAGTTGGAAGAAGTACCCCGCGGGTGACAACCCTTGGGACGCGCAGACTCTTGAGTGGTTCACCACTTCGCCACCCCCTCACCACAATTTCTACCGACTTCCTCAGATCCGCTCCGAACGGCCAACCTGGGACCACAACCACCCCGAGCACAAGTCGGTTGCTCACGCCAGTCGCGAGAACTAGCCGTGAGAATCGAAGCCAAGCTCCTCTTGTTTTTAGGCCTCTTCTTTGGCGTCATGTGTGCGGTCTACTGGACCTGGAGCCTCGAGAACGCCGGTGGCGTCATGATGTTCTCCGGCATGCTGTTGTGCTTCTTGCCCGGTAGCTACTACTTCTGGTGGAGCCGCCGAATTAAGGTGCGGCCAGAGGACAATCCCAACGCCACCCAAGAATCGGGCGCGGGATTCGTCGGGACATTCCCGGGCAGCTCAATTTTCCCCTTCGTCTTGGGTATGGGTGCATTCTTCGTCGTGCTGGCCCTGGTCTTTGGGATCTGGCTCCTAGTCCCCGGGTTCGCCCTGGCGATCTGGGCCCTCCTCGGGGGTACCTCAGAGGGGCGTCGCGGCGGAAACCGCTAAGTTCCTTACGCCTACGGGTAACGCCGTGAACCCTAAGAAATCAGATGACTAGCTCTAGCAATTCCTGTTGGCAGAGAGCCCTTTGCGCAATTCCGAGAAAACCGAATGAGTTTTGGGCTCTCCCCGTTTCAAATCCTTGGCCGGTGCCTAGTATTTATGAGGAAGACTTTTACCCCTAACAAAAGGAGTCGCGGTGACTGCAGTACATGAATCAAAAGTTCAACTCGGAGGAGTCCGCGGTGGACCCGATGTAGCCACTCTGCGCCAAGACCGGTGGTGGATTCAGCCAGTGGTAACCGTTTCAATCCTCACCGCCTTCATTATCTATTCAACGTGGGCCGCCTTTCAAAATAAGAACTACTACGTCGGCGCCCAAATGCACCGCGATCTGATTTCGCCCTTCTATTCTCCCTGCCTGGCTAACAGTTGTGGGGCCGCCAAGTTTGGAGCCTTCTCCTTTGGCAACTGGGCGCTCTCACCCGCACTGTTGATTTTGATTTTCCCACTAGGGTTCCGACTTACCTGTTACTACTATCGTCGCAGCTACTACCGCGCCTTTTGGTGGGCTCCACCGGCCTGTGGTGTTGGTGATGCCCACAACTCATACTCCGGCGAGACGCGTTTTCCCCTGATCATGCAGAACATGCATCGGTACTTCTTCTACGCGGGCTTAGTCTTTAATGCTCTCTTGACCTACGACGCGATTCGGGCCTTTAACCAGCCCGGTATTGGATTTGGTGTCACGGTCGGCACCCTGGTACTCATCGTGAACGCAACATTGCTCTGGGGCTACTCGCTGTCTTGTCACGCCTGTCGTCACCTCTGTGGTGGGCAGGTGAAGTCCTTCAAGGCGCACCCCATTCGGTACCGCTTCTGGAAAATAGTGACCCCCCTCAACGCCAAGCACATGAACTTTGCGTGGGCCTCACTGCTCTTCGTGGCCTTCACTGATGTTTACGTCCGCCTCGTCGCCTCAGGCGCCTGGACCGACTTCCGTCTCTTCTAATTCAAGGATTCACAATGACCACTATTGAAAACCACGACTACGACATCTTGATCATCGGTGCGGGTGGAGCGGGGCTGCGCGCCGCTATCGAAGCTAAGCAGCAGGGCTTGCGGGTGGGTATTATCACCAAGTCCCTCCTGGGCAAGGCTCACACCGTTATGGCCGAAGGTGGCATGGCCGCCGCCATGGGCAACGTTCACTCCGAGGACAACTGGATGGTTCACTTCCGTGACACCATGCGTGGAGGCAAATACCTCAACAACTTCCGCATGGCCGAGTTGCACGCTAAGGAAGCCCCCCAGCGCGTGCTCGAACTCGAGCAGTGGGGCGCCCTCTTTGACCGGACCAAAGATGGCAAAATCCTGCAGCGGGACTTTGGTGGTCACCGCTTCGCCCGCCTCGCCCACGTAGGAGACCGAACCGGTCTGGAACTGATCCGCACCCTGCAGCAAAAGGTCGTTTCCATGGATATTGATGTCCACATGGAGTGCAAGGTTCTAAAACTCCTCAAGGACTCGGAAGGGAACATTGCCGGAGCGGTGGCCTACTGGCGCCAGAATGGTGAGTTCGTTACCTTTAGCGCCAAGAGTGTCATCCTCGCCACCGGCGGAGCGGGCAAGTCCTGGAAGTTCACCTCGAACTCGTGGGAGGGCACCGGCGATGGTCACGCCATGGCTCTGTGGGCGGGCAGCGAGTTAATGGACATGGAAGCCATTCAGTTCCACCCCACCGGTATGGTGTGGCCACTATCCGTGCGCGGACTCTTGGTCACCGAAGGCGTCCGTGGCGACGGTGGTGTTTTGCGCAACTCTCTCGGAGAACGTTTCATGTTCAACTACGTTGCCCCAATGTTCCGTGCTGAAACAGCCGAAACTGAAGAAGAAGCCGACAAGTGGTACGACGACCACTCCGCCGGACGTCGCCCCCCAGAGCTACTCCCCCGTGACGAGGTTTCTCGCGCCATCAACGCAGAGGTCAAAGCCGGACGAGGCAGCCCTCACGGTGGTGTGTTCCTAGACATTGGCTCGCGTCGCAGTGCCGAATTCATTCGTCGTCGCCTGCCTTCGATGTATCACCAATTCATGGAGCTAGCGGGCGTTGACATCACCCGTGAACCAATGGAAATCGGACCGACCTGTCACTACATCATGGGTGGCGTGAAGGTCGATGCCGAAACTGCCGCGACCAAAACTCCCGGACTCTTCGCCGCGGGTGAAGTCGCCGCTGGCCTACACGGCGCTAACCGACTAGGTGGAAACTCGCTCAGTGACCTCATTGTCTTTGGTAAGCGGGCCGGTGAAGGTGCTGTAAGTTACATCTCCGCTGGTGGCGGATCAGGCAAATTCAAGCAGAGTGATGTTGACGACGCTATTACTGAGGCCCTAGAACCTTTTGATCGGGCCGAAGGGGAAAACCCGTACGACATTCAGCGAGATCTCCAAGACATGATGCAGGCCAACGTTGGCATCATCCGAACTGGCGATGAGCTTGAGTTTGCCCTCGGTGAACTCGAAAAACTAAGTGACCGTGTGCGACAGATCAAAGTCAAGGGTGGCCGCGCCTATAACCCGGGCTGGAACCTGGCGACTGACCTGCCTTCGATGATCACCGTTTCTAAGTGCGTAGCGATGGGCGCTCTGAACCGCAAAGAGTCGCGCGGCGGGCACACTCGCAATGACTTCCCCGGACCAGTTGCCGAAATGGGCACCGTAAACTTCACCGAAACCTCTAAGGATGGAAAATGGGATGGCGCCTTCAACATTGAAGCAATGCCCATTCCCACCATCACCCCAGAGCTCAAGGCACTTCTCGAGGAGGCTAAATAATGTCCGAAATCACGATGCGAGTATGGCGAGGCGACGCTAATGGCGGAGACTTCGAGAACTACACCACCGAACGGAGTGATGGCGAGGTCGTTTTAGACGTCATCCACCGCATTCAAGCAACTGAAGCCCCCGACCTCGCTTGCCGCTGGAATTGCAAAGCTGGAAAGTGTGGCAGTTGTGCCGTCGAAGTAAATGGCAAGCCCCGTCTCATGTGCATGACCCGAATTGACACCCTTCCCGAGGGGCCAGTGACTCTGACGCCCATGAAGACCTTCCCAATTATCCGTGACCTTGTGACCGATGTCTCATTCAACTACGTCCAGGCCAAAAAGGTACCCGCCCTATTGCCACCGCCAATGCCGGCCGAGGGGTACCGCATGTTCCAAGAGGACGTGGAGCGCAGTCAAGAATTCCGCAAGTGCATCGAATGCTTCATGTGTCAAGACGTCTGCCACGTTATTCGCGACCACGAAGAGAATAAGGAAAATTACGCGGGCCCGCGATTCTTCATCCGTCACGCCGAATTGGAAATGCACCCGTTAGACACCAACGATCGCCGCGACTTTGTTCGTGAAGAAGCGGGACTCGGTATGTGCAACATTACAAAGTGTTGCACGGAGGTCTGTCCCGAGCACATCAAAATCACGGACAACGCCATCATTCCCCTGAAGGAGCGTGTCGTTGATGCCCACTACGACCCCGTGGCTTGGTTAGGTCGAAAGATTCTTCGTAAGACCAAGACCTCAGCAACGGACGCCGCGGTTCAGCCAGCACCGTAATGAAGGACTTCTTAAGTGAGGAGTGGTTCGCCTCTCTTAACGAGACCCTAAAGCAAGGTGGATCGGTAGAGTTGCCTGAAGGCGTCTCTTCGTTCAGTGCCGTCTTCCAGATTGAAGACGGCCCCTCGAGCGCCCCCCACGCTTTCACCATCACGTTAAAACCTGAGGGTGGCGTCGTCAGCCCCGTTGATGATTTCATGGCGGATTCAGTTATTCGAATTAGCTACAACGACGCCTTGGCGCTTTACTCGGGCGAATTTGACTCCTCCCAAGCCTTGCGCGAGGGACGCATCAAAATCCGTGGAAATGTCAACGTATTGATTCCGCTAATGGGGTGGTTTCAAGAGGCGTTCGCGGGGCAATCTCCCGCCTAATTACATTGCGCTGAGTAGCTCGTAGAGAACGTGACTCGCGGCTATTCCAGTCAACTCCGCGTGGTCGTAGGCGGGTGCAACTTCCACAACATCTGCTCCCACGATGTTCAACTTCGAGAAAGAGCGAATTACCGCCAATAGCTCACGGCTCGTTAAACCGCCGGCCTCGGGGGTTCCGGTTCCTGGTGCATGACTGGGGTCCAGCACGTCAATGTCAATGGATATGTACATTGGACGATCTTGCACCCGTGCGGCAATACGATCGATCGCTCCCTGCAGGCCTATTGAATCAAACTCCGTGGTGGAGAAAATATCAAAGCCCAGGTCCGCATCTTGCGACAGGTCTTTCGAAGAATAAAGCGGTCCACGAGTTCCCACGTGCATGGAACCCTCTCGGTCAATGAGTCCTTCCTCCGAAGCACGGCGAAAGGGCGTTCCGTGGGTGTACTGGGCGCCAAAGTAAGTGTCCCAGGTGTCGAGGTGGGCATCAAAGTGAACCACCGAAATTGGCCCGTGCTTTGCGTGCATCGTACGTAGGAGGGGCAACGCAATAGTGTGGTCTCCACCAATGGTCAAGATTCGTTTTGCTCTCTCGTGGAGCGCACGTGAGCCATATTCAATATCACGAATCGCCTCATCAAGATTGAAGGGGTTCACCCCAATATCGCCCGCATCGGCCACTTGATACTTTTCAAACGGAAGGGCGTCGACCGCCGGGTTGTAGGGGCGAAGAAGTCGAGAGGACTCACGCACGTGGGTTGGACCAAAGCGAGCACCTGGTCGATAACTCACACCCGAGTCAAACGGCACGCCCATAATGGCAACGTCGACATCGCTCACGTCATCAATCTGAGGGAGTCGAGCAAAAGTGCCAAGTCCGGCGTAACGAGGAATCTTGGTGGCATCAACCTGACCAATTTTTCCGTTGCCGGTGATGCGAGGGGTATCTTCACGTGACATTGAATTCCTAGTCCAAGAACGAATCGAGAGGCTCGTAGCCGGGGGCCGTTAGTTCCCAGGGGAAATGCACTTCCCACTCCCGAGCCAGAGCGAGTAACTCACCATCACTCCAACGGGGCCCGGTGATTTGTAGGCCAAAGGGTACTCCGCTATCCAACTGGCCTGCGGGTAGGGAAATGGCGGGGAGCCCAACCATGTTCTGTACGGCCGTTGAGTACACCTCGGGTGGTAGTTGCCCGACGGGAGAATCGGGGGTTACCCGGCTGTCAGCCAGCCAGCCCGCGGCAGCTACCGCCGGAGTCAGAAGGAAGGTATCGCTTCCCAATAGTTCGTCATAATTACGGATGTATTCAAAACGACGTACTCGAGCGGCCATGTATTCGTCCACCGACGTATTGAGCCCCTGTTCCATAAACGCCTGTGATGCAATATCTAACTGGCTCCAATTGTTAATGAGATTCTCTCGTCCAACCCGGAACATGTGTTCGGTTGAGCACAATAAGAACCAATCGAGATCGGGGTCGCCACCCGGGGTAAAGGTACCGGGGTTTTTCCACACCGAAGTGGTTCCTACGAGCTCTTCTAGTTGCGCCACTGCCTTGCGGAATTCGCGCTCCACATCGACAGGCAAGGGACCAAGATCAGAGGTTCTCGTCGCGGCTATAAATTTTGGAGACTGTGGGGCGCGAACAGCGAGAGTTGCGGCAAGGGCGGCTGGCGAAAGAGCGTTCGGGTCTCCCGCGATTGGACCAGCTTGGACACCAATCACTAATTCCAGGTCCGCGACGGTGGTCGTGAAGACGCCATCAGTTGAGCAATCTATCCAGTCGTGCGCGGGCCACCGCCCAATAACACCGTTGGTGGGCTTAAGCCCAACTAGTCCACAGAGTGAGGCCGGAATTCGAACCGATCCCCCGCCATCGGTGGCGGTACCAATACCGATTACCCCTGCACTAACAGCTGCGGCGGAGCCGCCCGATGACCCTCCTGGTGAGTAGTCAAGGTTCCAAGGGTTTCGCGTAATCCCTGACTGACGGTTCGCGGTGAAACCCTCAATGGCAAATTCGGGCAGCGTGCTCTTTCCCAGAGCAACACATCCCGCATCGAGCAGTCGTTGGACCGAGGGGCTATTTTCGGTGGCGGGCGCCACATCCTTGTACAAGAGAGACCCCTTGCGCGTCGCCCAGCCCTGTCGATCTTCGAGGTCCTTGACTAGCAACGGCACCCCCACCAAAGGTCCGAGCGGGACGTGCTGGGCGTCACGGCGCCCGTCTTCGAAGTACTCGTCGGAGAGAAAATTTAAGCTCGGGTTCACGGCCGAGATGCGGCGAATCGCCTCTTCAGCGACCTCCGAAGCACTCACCTTCTTGCTTCGGACCGCAGCGGCAATAGAGGATATTGGTGAAGTCATCACCCAACAGTGTAGGTCGGGTCTGCACTGAGGTGTTCGTGCACCCCTAACCAGCGCCCGTCACGCAATGCGAAGACGATCGTCTCACGCTCTCCCGTAACAACGGAACCTTCGCCCTCGGCCAGGGTGGTCCGTACGGTATGGGTGAAGACTCCCACCGTGTCACTCACCATCGTTACCTGCCCATTACTGGACTCGCAACCGAGTACGTGAAATCCATCCTTGGTCCAAAGATCCCACTCTGTTTCGTAGGCGACACGGTTCATCAAGAGGGTCGGTGCGTTATAAAACAAAAAAGTGCACTCCGGAGCGAAGGTATCAAAATAGGCGTCACGATCGTGACGTGCGAAGGCGGCAACCACCGCGGCGGCTGCCGCCTTCACATCATCGACGGTACTTATCGGACTTCTTCGTTCTTTGCCAGGGTCGCCTCGGAAGCGGCAATCGCCTTCAGCTCGGCGCCGCGATCAATGTTGCGTGAGAGGGCCAGGTAGAGCACACCAGAGACGATCAGACCGATAACCCACGAGATATCGACCAGTTGCAGTTGTTGAGCACCCCATGAGGTGTACAGATTTGGTAGGTACATGAAGGGAACCTCCACCGCGATGCCAATGAAGTACACCAGCAGTCCGTTAACGCTCCAGCGACCGTACACCCCGTTGGCGGTGAACATGTCGGTAATCGCAAACTTCTCTTTGCGTACAAAGTAGAAGTCCATGAGGTTAATTGCGGTCCATGGCGCCAACACGTACAGCATGATGGTCAGGGCGTTGTAAACAGCTTGGCTTGGCGTCTGAATCAAAATGCCGAACCAAAGGGAAACTGCACCCAAGAGCACGATAGTAATGACACGCGCCTTGGCCCCAGTAGCTACTGGACGGAAGGAGTCAATGGCCGTAACAATTGACAACATGCCCGAGTAGGCGCCCATCCCCATGGTCGCGACTAGCGCCAAAGTGGAAAGAAGCACCAAGATCGTGCCGACACCCCCAATGAAGTGATTACCAGCGCTGTGCAGACCACTGAGCGAGTCACCCACACCCAAGTAAGTCCCTAACCAGGCACCCATTGGAATGAGCCAGATTGGTGAAAGTGATCCACCGAGGAAGACCGACCAGATAAGGCCGGCCTGTGATGTTGTGTTGGGCAAGTAGCGGGTGTAGTCCGATACGTAGGGTGCGTACGTGATGTTGTACGACGCAGCCAAGGTGAACATCACGAAAAAGCCCGCCCAGTTAAAGCCCAGGTGAGGCACGGCGTGGGTTGCACCAGCCTTATTGAGGAACATGCCAAGAGTCGTCAGAATCCAAAACGGTAGTGAGGCCCAGAAGAGCACAATAAACACGCGGTGAATCCAGTCGTGACCGTAAATTGCGATGAGCACCGTTAGAACCATGAGTCCCACGGCGGTCCAGTTCATGTTCCAACCGAACAAACTGTTAATACCGACCTTCAAAATAACGGTGTCGACGACCAAAAAGGCCCCGAAGGTGAATGTTGAGGCCAGCAGTGGCACAATCACTCCGATGTAGCCAAATTGCGCACGGGACTGAATCATCTGGGGCATTCCCAAACGAGGGCCCTGAGCGGCGTGGGCGGCCATAAAGATGGTCCCGAAGAGCACGCCAAGCACCGCCGCCACGGTTGACCACAGCATGCTGACGCCGACGAGGGGTCCGGTTAGCCCAATCGCTACGGTGAAGGGCTGAAAGTTACCCAAAAACCAGAATGGTCCCTGACGCCAAATCTTTCCTTTGCGTTCACTGATTGGAACATAATCGATGTGGCGCGATTCAATCGCCCCGAGTCCATTTTGCGTTGCCATGCTTCCCCCTACGTAAGTTGTGCTGCTGGGCTTTTATCCTAGATGTAAAGTTAATGGAAAGTAGCAAGTGTTTGAGAGCAAGAAAATTTTTGTAATTCCAAGGAGAATCCCCTGAAAATCATTGATCTCTCGCACCCTCTCCACACGGGAATGCAGGTGTACCCCGGTGACCCTCAGGTCGTAATTGAACCTATTTTGCATGCCGAGTCGGATTGGGTAAATGTTCTGTCTGTTCACATGGGCTCTCAGAGCGGCACTCACGTCGATTCCCCTTTTCACGTGTTGAACGAGCTCGCGACCCTTGATCAGATTCCCTTGCAACGATTCCTTGGCCCTTGGGTCCTAGTGGATGCTACCGAGCTTGCTCCGCGCCAAGCGATCCCACATGAGCGCTTTACGCGCGAAACCTACACGGAAAATTCCATAGTGCTCGTGCACACGAACTGGGACAATTTCTTCGGCACCAATCAGTACCTGGCGCACCCCTATCCGACCTTGGAGAGTCTCCAGTATCTCCTCGACCAGGGTGTTCGAACAATTGCACTCGATTTTTTATCGTTGGACCGAACCCCCGAAACCCCTTCGGAGGCCACGCTCGAAAATCACTACCTCTGGAGCAGGGCCAACGGAATTATTGGCGAAAACTTTACAAACTTTGCCTCGCTAAACAACGACACACCATTCATCTCACTGCTTCCACTGAACATGGGAGCGAGTGATGGTGGACCCGTGCGCGCAGTGGCGCTTTCATCTCTCAGCGATGGCTAAAGAGTTCTCTTAAATTAGTCCTAAGGCGCGAACCTCTTCGCGCTCGGCAACTAATTCGTCAGTGGTGATTTTGATTCGTTCAGCCGCGAAGGAATCAATCTCGAAACCTTCTTTGACCTTCCACGAGCCGTTACCCAGTGAGCTGATTGGGAACCCAAAGGTCAGCCCTTCGGGAACTCCGTATTCACCAGAGCTAGTCACCGCGATAGAAGCGCAATCGTCGAGGGCGGTGGGGTTGACGAGACTCACCACGGTGTCAATCGCTGCATTGGCGGCCGAAGCCGCCGAGCTCGCACCTCGGGCGTCGATAATGGCCGCTCCGCGCTTTTGAACGGTAGTGATGAAGTCCCCTTGTAGCCAGCTCTGGTCACCAATGACCTCCGTGACTCTTTGGCCCTTTAGGGTCGCGTTCGCGAAGTCCGGGAACTGCGTGGCGGAGTGATTACCCCAGATAGCTAAGTTCTTTACCGCGCTCACTGCGAGACCCGCCTTCTTGGCAATCTGCGTCTCCGCCCGATTTTGGTCGAGTCGAGTCATCGCGAACCAGCGATCGGCCGGCACTTCGGGGGCATTGGAGCGAGCAATGAGGCAGTTGGTATTGCAGGGGTTGCCAACCACCAGGACTCGAACGTCGTTCGCGGCGTTTTCGGCGATAGCGCGACCCTGTGGCTTAAAGATGCCACCATTCACATTAAGCAGGTCCCCACGTTCCATTCCCGCCTTGCGGGGGATGGAGCCAACGAGAAGAGACCAGTTGGTCCCGTTAAAAGCGGTGCCGAGGTCACTCGTAGCCTCAATAGAGGTAAGGAGTGGAAACGCGCAGTCATCAAGTTCCATGACGACACCCTCGAGGGATTTCATCGCTGGTTCGATTTCCAATAACCGCAGTGCTACGGGCTGGTTTGGCCCAAAGAGCGCGCCTGATGCGATACGAAACAGAAGTTGGTAGCCAATCTGGCCGGCCGCTCCAGTCACGGTGACATTGATAGGGGTAGTCATGATGTTCCTTTCCTTTTAGAGACGGTCGACAATCGCCGATGCGAACTGAGAGCACTTCACTTCAGTCGCGCCCTCCATGAGGCGTGCGAAATCGTAGGTCACAATTTTGTCCGCGATGGTTGCCTCCAGCGCGCGGACGATGTCGTTAGCGGCTTCTGTCCAGCCGAGATGTTCAAACATCAACACTCCACTCAAGAGCACGGAACCTGGATTCACCTTGTCTTGTCCGGCGTACTTTGGCGCAGTGCCGTGGGTCGCTTCAAAGATACCGTGGCCCGTGACGTAGTTGATGTTCGCCCCGGGTGCAATCCCGATTCCACCAACCTGGGCGGCGAGGGCGTCGGACAGATAGTCCCCGTTTAGGTTCATCGT
>Ga0136642_1000610_pt1 | contig 17691 bp, 21 predicted proteins | sample LowCatLa1302831Y_FD_115313 | JGI IMG/M metagenome (GOLD analysis project Ga0136642, IMG submission 115313) | Freshwater microbial communities from Lower Cathedral Lake, Yosemite National Park, California, USA - 13028-31Y | ecosystem: Environmental > Aquatic > Freshwater > Lake ... | reverse complement strand
GCAATGACGAGGCCGACTGACTACGGCTCATTCCTTCTTCCCTCGGCTGAAAAAAGATATAATAGTCGATGTTGTACGACGACTTATTGTACCTGATTTTCGACGTAAACGGAATGTGGCTCTTTTTGCAGATTTGACGCACCACGTTGACAAAGGAGTTGTATGTCATTTTGCGGTCCAGGTAGTGGTGTTTCGATTCGTAGTAGTAGGGGCGTATTTCGGCGAGAAACGCTGTTTCCAAAATGCCTTTTTCCGAATCCTGCGCTGCATACACTAATTTTTTGAAGGAGTTGTAATCGATGTAATAATATTTGGCCGTTTTCATGCATATTTGTTCCAAGAGTGCAAACAGAGTCGACGGCGGCACCTCCTGTTTGAAAATTTGGTTTTTCATCTACACTACACAGAGTATTAATATAAGAAGACAAAACAAAAATAAAAAGCTGCACAAAGTTGTTGTATATGCAGTCGCAACAGTCGGGGCAACAGTCCAAGACCCCTGTAGGTAGTGGCATGGACTCTCTCAAAAACAACCTGATGACGATGATGATGTTTAACTCGGTGGGTGCTCATAACAGTGGCGGTCGCAACAGTCGGAGCAACAACAACAGTATGTGGGGCATGTTGTACATGTTTTTCGGCGCCCAGCTCCTCGAGCTCTTGTTTAGTCATGCCAATGTATGGGTGGCCGCCTTTATGCAGCGGTTCCAGAAAAAACAACAGGAGGTGGTGCAGAGTTTCGGCATTGGCGGCGGCGGCGAAAAGACCAAGTCGGGTTCCATTACCGTCTCCATTCAGATAACGGACATGGAAAACGTGGTGGGCCAGGCCTTGCTCGACCATATTACCAACCACAAGAATACGCGGCACATTAGTTACCGTGGCCGCAATTTTATTCTGAACCAGAAGGAGACCATTGAAATCGACGACGACGTCTTTGTGAGAATGACGGAGTCGACGATGGAGGAGGATAATTCACAAAACAGTAAAGGAACCGCCATGGTGCAAGTCGTGGAGCTCTATAGTTACCACAAGACGGCGGAGCAGTTGCGCGCCTTCTTGGACCGGTTGCGCCACCATTATGTCGCCACGGTCAAGAACAAGTTGGGCAATACGCGCTACTTTTTCCACCTGATGCCCTCGGCCGCGCCAACCAACATCGACGGCAAGAAGGACCTTACGCGTCTGCCCAACTATTTCACGTTTGACATGAAGCCGTTTCACACGAACCGCACGTTCCATAACCTGTTTGGCGAGGAAATCGACGTCATCCGCACCCGGGTCAAGCATTTCACAGGCAACCGTGCATGGTACGACGAAAAGGGCATTCCCTATACATTGGGCCTCTTGCTATCCGGTCCACCTGGGACGGGCAAGACGTCGACCATCAAGTGCTTGGCGAATGAGACTGGGCGGCATATTCTGTCCATCAACTTGAACACCGACATGACCAAGATACAACTGGATAACCTCTTTTTCAACGAAAACATTGTGGTGGTGTCGGAAGGCCAGAGCCAGACGGTGTGCATCCCCTTGGACCAGCGCATCTATGTATTGGAGGATGTGGACGCACAAGACGACATGGTGGTAGCCGTGGGGTCCAGAACGCAGTCACAGCAACAGTCACAACAACAGTCACAACAACAGTCCATCGGCACTGTTGATGTATCACAACGGTTGCGCGTCGACCTATCCTTCCTCCTCAATTTACTCGACGGCATTTTGGAAAACCCGGGCCGCATCGTCATCATGACGTCGAATTGCCCCGAGAAGCTGGACGCCGCGCTCATTCGCCCAGGCCGCATCGACGTCATGGCCACGTTCGGCTACTGCACACACAAAACCATGCAGGAAATGCTGGAATTCTTTTACGACCAGCGGCTCACCGCCGACCAAGAACAGGCCCTACAGGGGGTTCGGTCCAAGGTGTTGACGCCGGCGGAAGTGTCGCGCGTCTGTTTCGAGCATTTCACGGATTTGGAAGGCGGCTTGCATGCACTACAGGAGTTGTCGGCTGCGCCGACTGCGACAAAAACTGCACCTGTTATGAGCTCGTATGCAGAACAAACTGCACCTGTTATGAGCTCGTATGCAGAACAAACTGTTATAAATAGTCCCTTGCAAAATCAATCTTCTTCGATATGGTTCGAGCAGTGGACATGCGAATCTAATTACAAACCCTAGACTCGTTGTGCAGCCTTTCAAAAAACTCCCATGTCAGTGTAGAAGATGACTGACATTGGAGCGTATTACCCCTGTTACAAGCAGCCCAAGGCGTTTTTGGCGGCGGTGGAGGCCTACCGTCGATGGTACCCTACAGGGACGTTGGTGGTGGTGAGTGACAACGGCCACGACTACCGGCGCTACGTGGAGGAACAGGGCGGCATGTACCGGCACTGTGACGAGCAGTTGGGTTCGTCGGTGACCACGACGTTTGCCGGGGTGGCCAAGGCGGTAGAATTTATGCGGCGGTTCTTGGAGGGCGCGACCCTGATTCGCGAGTCCCATTACCTCCTGTTGGAAGACGACGTGGCGGTGTTGGGTTCCATCCCGGTCGAGGCACTGCAGTGGGATGTGACGGGCTGCAACCGAGCATATGCACATATGCCGGAAGCCATGCGCGACTATTTAAAAAGCCAGTATGGGTACCTACAGGAGGGTTTGTATTACGGCGGGTGTGGGGGGTCGGTGTTTCGCACCGCGTTTGTGCAGGATTTGGCGCGACGAATGTTGGGTCGGTTGCAGGAGGAGGTGGAGGAGTACGCTGCGTTAGACCCGCACCTGTATTCGGACATGATGTTGTCGTTTTTTGCGTTTAAATATGGGGGGACGGTGGGGGGGCCGCCGGATTCCTTGTGTGAACGGGGCGATGCGATGTGTGCGGAACGTGTGCGCAGGGGTGTGGCCAAGGTGGTGCACCAATGGAAGCAGTGGTACAATGTGCCGTTGACGGAGGAGGAGAGGGTACGACTCTTGATTTGAATGTGATTCTTTTCGGCGACTATTATATCAATATGTCAAGGAGTAGAAGACGCACGATAAAAAAAGGAGGATGTCCCTGTTGGAAAAAGGGTGGCCAACGACGCAGAAGACGTGTGACCAACGGTGGCCAACGACGAAGAAGACAAGCGGGCGGCGCCTACGTCGATTTGCCGAGTTTTATGGGCGACACGACGGGAGGCAACCCTAGCATGGACCCCTACAATGTGGCGGCGGGTGGCTACGGCGACCCTACCTCGGCCGGCGCAATCGCCGACTCCCGTCTGGGCGAAAGCCTCGACTGGAAATGGTAACGACAAACAAATATAAACCAGTGAAAGGAAGTAAAGACAAGTCATATGAACCTGGTTCTCAAAAAAGACCAATTCAACATTGAATCAATCCAATTCATGAAAACACGCAAAAACATCATCATGGAAAACAGCCTCTTCATCAAACTGTTGTATTCGGACGAGAACATTGTCATGAACAGCATTTTCATGGAGTTCCCCGTCAAACCGCGGGACATCACCCGCAACCTGTTGTTTTACCAGCCGTCGGAGAACGAGGCACTGCTCCAACAGATGGCGCAGATAGAGCGCGATATTCTGGGGTATTACAGGATGGTTCATAAATGCGAGAAAACCGAGGTATACTTGATGGCGACACACTTGGAACGCGGCAACATCAAGTTCAATTACATTCCGAGCACGGCCTCGCCGATTGTGCACGAAAAGTTTGTCATGAAAATTTCGGGGATATGGGAAAACAGCGATACGATGGGCCTCAACTACAAGTTGTTTGTGATTCCGACGTACCTCAAAATCTTCATGGTGTGAATAATAATACCTAATTAATTATTATTAATGCGTAAAAAATTAAAACATACTAAAAAATTAAAACATACTAAAAAATTAAAACATACTAAAAATAGAAATAGAAAACGTATTAATGGGGGGGTCTTAAGGATTTTGATACCTTGATTCAAGAAACAATGACGAAAATAGTACAAGCACCGAATATTCAATATATTATTGAACACAGAAAAACAATATTTGAACCTTTAGTAGATGAATTACGAAAAAATGATGAAATTATTTATACACCAAACTTTCCTGCGTTTGTTTGCCTGTCTATGGCTATAAGCGAAGCATTAATAGATATTACAGCAAGTACAGCAAGTACACGAGATTTTGAATTATTTAGATTAAGCGAATCACTTTATGGTATGCGTTTTTCAGGAAAAGAATTAATAAATTACGATTTAAGTCATTTAACAAAGAGTCCGGATGAATCAAGAACATTGCTGTTTTTATGTAAATATGATACGTTGTATACACCCATGTACCCTAATTATTTAATAACTGATGCAGACGATATAAAGCAATATTTTTGTGAAAATAAAAATAAAGTGACAACGATAGAAACAATGGAAGACTTACATGGAATAAATGTAACACATAAATCATATACAATTACACCTGATGAAAAATTAAGAATTTACACAGGAAACCATAGTCAAGGATCCTGTGGTCAACCTGTTATTTGTGCAGGAGAAATTGATGTTGTTGAAGGAAAAATAAAAAGTATAAATAACGTTAGCGGTCATTATAGACCGAATGAAGATGCATTGATACAGGCAAGAAATTTTTTATTAGAAAAAAAACTAATTGAAGATAATAATACTGTAGAGAAAAAAGGTATTCACTCATACCTTACCATGGTATGATGACTTCATTCGTTGCATAATGAGGAAAAAAAACACACGCTCAATGTGATAAATCGTCCGGTAGTTGTTGTTGAAATATCGCAAAAACCGAACGATTTCAAAGAGGACTTCATGCACCGCTTCGTCCTTGATATATTCTTGTCGGACGAGGTTCACGACAATGTACGTCAAACATTCCATCACGTCCATGTGATAAATGGAAATGTTGTACAAAAGTTCGCGGAAATGCAGGAAATCGAATCGGTCGCCCTTTTGCGGCACATTGACAATCTCCTGTAGGATGGCATTGCAGATTTTGTTGAAAATATCACAGGGGAGTTCGCCATCAGGGGGCACATACTGCATGGACTCCAGTTCTTTCAAATTGAGGATACCTTCCGGCTCAATCTGGGAAATCCATTGACGCGCTTGCGGCGGCTTGTTGTGCAACAGGTCGGTCATGGAAGGACGGCCCACGTTCTGCACCATACATTCACGTAGGATGGAGGCGGGCACGAAACTGAGATGCTCCGTCACCAAAATATATTTGACACATATGTTGTTTTTGTTGAAAAGGTTGTTGCGCCGCTGGTACTGCCGCATGTAACTGTAGAAAATGTCGAGGAGCTCGTTGTGAATCGTGTGGAAATTCGTGCAGACGATGATGGCCGATTTGTCGGCTTTTACGGAAACAATGTCGATAATCTGGTTGAAGACGGCTTCCCACATATTTTTCGAATTGCAGCCCATCATGGAAATGTCGATTTCATAGTGGATGTCGCTGATTTTGTATGTGTACGACGCCTTGTCGGTACTGGCCGTCATTTTGCGGTCGTATTTCAGTTTCGAGGGACTGAAGGGGCGTATCCACCGGAGGACCTGTGAGTATTTGCCGCACCCTGTAGGGCCATAAAACAGTTGGTTGGGCATCTCGTTGACTTGGTTCATAGTGGGGGCGGGAATCTCAGGGTGATAATTGTGTGCATCCACCGCCCTGCAATACTCCTCGAAATGCGTTTCATAATATTTCATTCCTTCCTTGCTGGAATAACGGCGACAAAATCTTTATTTTGTTTGAACGAATAATAATATCGGCAATTATACTAGTCATGACCAGAACACGGTCTAACACTACCAGAACACGGTCTGACAGGACAAGAACACGGTCTCACAGACCGAATTCTGTAGTCGTCAGTACAGAGAGTGAAGACAAGGTCGAAGCTGCGTTGTCCCTGTTGATTGACCTGATGGGCAGCTCCTTGATGGACCAGTATGTAGAAGACGTCATGAATCCGGCCTTGCCGCCTGACAGGGTTATCAGCGTTCGTCAAGTCGACACACCTACGCATCCGCCTTTGCGAACTGGCCGACCCACCATTTTCTATGGTCGGCGTCGCAGCACCCACTTTACCTGCACAGTCGACGGCATCCATGTATTTGACTCGTATCTCACCGGCATCCAAAAACATGCGACTGACCATTTTTGTCAAACGTTTGCCCTGTTGTATATGCAGAGTGCTCTGTTTGGAGGCAACTGGTACAACGATTTGAGGCGGGGTCATTATATGCACAATGCCTGGGTCGCCAAAGAATATGCCTGTCATGTCGTTCGGTCCATGGACCGCGAGTTTGACATTTCCTCGTATGTAGAACAGGCAATACAGGAAGGCAACCACCGCGTGACAACCGGCTTTACTCTGAATAAACTGCTGCGTTACTGCGAGCGTCTCACGTTGCACGACATGGAGTCCAGTTCCTTTTACCACCAAGTCTTTTTATCTTGATAGTATACATAAAATGAGCAGAAGAAGCAACAGTGGAATCGGCGGCATTCCATTGGTAGGGTATGGCGGCTTCAGCTTGGGTACTATCATACAGTGCAAGGACACGGATACGTCCTTGTACTGTCAATTGGCGAAATTTGTCAACTCGCTTATCATGATTCTCATGGTCCTCGGCATTATTTATTTCCTTTACTACCTCTACCGTACATATTCCTCAAAAAGCCGGCGTTGAACTTACTCTAGAATCCAGTCTACCAATCCGCGATAGACTCGTTTCGTTTGTGGACAATCCGGGATATCGAAATTATGCGACCCCTCGACACCCAACAGGGTGTGTTTGTTGTCATCGCCGGAGAAAAACCGCAGCCCACCGACAAAGTATTCACTGGCTTGGAACAGCGTGATGGCGTCCTGTTTACCATGGACTACATACGTCGACGGCCAAGCCGACCACGTAGCGAGCGGCGCCGACTCCAACAGTTCGATGGGCGAAACCCACGGGAAATCTGGATGCCGCACCCCTTCGCGCGGCACCACAAACGTCTCGAAAAAAGTGTTGAGAAGCGTCTTGGGCGGGTCGGACCGGAACAACAGTGGTTGCGTGACGGCCAACTGGTTGAATACGTCGATGGCTGGATAAAAGAGCAGCATTTTGTGGTCCGGCCGCACACCTTGTAACTCCTGTTGTTTCCTGAAAAAGGCACTGTAGTAGTAGGCCAGGATGGTCAGATGACCGCCTGCCGACGCCCCACAGAAGGTGATGGGCCGGTCGCAATGACTCTGCATAATGTGCTCAAAGGTGGCAAGCACGTCCTGCAAGGGGTGCGGCCACTGCGTCTTGCGGTAGTTGCAACTGATGACGTCGACGTCGCTCTGCAACAAAAGCTCCACAAAGGGTTTCTGGTAATGCATACGCGAATTGCCCGTTTTCCAGGCACCGCCGTGCACAAAGACAAACAGGGGTCTTTTGTTGTCGAATTGTTGTCCGTTTTTCATGGAAAAATACTCGTAATGAATTTGATGGCCTTCAACACGGTTATTTATCGTTTCCGATATAATGTGGTTCTTGATGGTGCCTACCGCCACTTTGAAACCCTGCACTGTTTTCATCAACATACACACTACGAGGAAGGAGAAACGCATTGAACCCTTGTCTCATATTGTGTTTACATTGGTTTTGTCAAAAAATTGATTCTCGTGAAAGGAGGTTAATAACAAGACACCTTATTGTTGCATCATGGAGGAAGTTGCATTTGCTAATTACCACGGACTATTGAATCTACCTCTCATTAAACATTTGAAAGACGAAATTGCCGACTTGAAACGCGAAAACGAACGGATGCGCAACATCCTGTTGACGTCGATGGAGGCGCAGCTCTTACCTAGTCCTGTAGTAAAACAAGCCGGAACCAAAGTGAGCGATTCCTTTTATCCGATTTTCATCAAAGAAGAAAAACATAACATTGAATCATTGTGCAACGTCCGATGCGACAAACCATTTGACGACGAAGTTGCCCCACAAACTGTCCCGACTGTTGCGACTGTCCAGACTGTTGCTGTTGCACCGACTGTTGCGACTGTCGCTGCCCCACAAACTGTCCCGACTGTTGCTGTTGCTCCGACTGTTGCGACTGTTGCTGTTGCACCGACTGTTGCACCGACTGCCCCACAGACTGTAGAGGAAGAGGAAAAAGAGGAAGAGGAAGAAGAGGGAGAGGAAGAGGTCGAAGAAATTGTGATTGACGGTGTTACCTATTTTGCGACAGGTACAGAAGATGGGAGCAAGGTGTATTCCTGTGTGGACGACGATGTAGGCGACTTGGTGGGTACATTACAGGGGGGTTTGTTGAAAAAACAAACATAAAAATGAGACCTCCGCTACTTTATTCTGTCAATGAACGAAGACAACAACGTACTCACCATACAGAGCTTGCAAATCCAGCCGATTCGCAACATGATTACGGCCATCAAGGATATTTTAACGGACGTGACCATTACGTTTACCAAAGAGGGCATGAAAATCATCAATTTCGATTCCAAGACGCACACTATTTTGGTGAATGTGGTGTTGTACGCCGACAAGTTCGAGAAATACATTTGTCACCCCGACAAAATCATTGTCTGCGCCAACACCCAACAGTTGTTCAAGTTGATTTCCACGATGACCAACGAAGACATCCTGACGATTTACATAGAAAAAGCGGATTACCACGACGGCATCGTGTCACAACTGGGCCTGCAGTACGACAACAAGGAAATCCGGCAATGCAACCGCCACAAGTTGCGTCTCATTGAGCCGGAGACGGAGGAGTTGATTGTGCCCGATGTGGAGTATTCCACGGTCATCAATTTGACGAGCAACTATTTCCAAAAGGTGATTCGCGATTTGAACGGCATTTCGGACCGCATTGAAATCAAGTCGGTGGGCAACGATTTGATTTTTTCTTGTTCTGGCACGTATGCCGATTGCACCATCATCCGCTCGGAGTCGACGGATTCGATGTCGTTTATTTCCAAGCCGGACGCGGCGTCCATTATCCAGGGCGAGTTCTCGCTCAAATCGCTTTCTAATTTCATCAAATGTTCTTCTTTGTGTCACTATTTAGAGATTTATTTGGGCAATGACTTGCCGCTGATTGTCAAGTACAATGTGGCGACGTTGGGTGAAATCAAGTTGTGTTTGGCGCCGTTGACGAGTGTTTCTTAATTGTCCGTGTTTCGTTGTTTTTTTGTTGATTTTGTTGCATGGATTCACGGATGCGGATGGACTTTTGGTTGTAGACGTCCTTGTACTTGTCGCCTTTTTTGCCTTTCTTTTCTTGACGGGTTTTGGGTTCTTTATGGTCCATTTTGTTTGATTGTAACAAAATGGAATCTCGGGTGCAATCAATTTTCCTGTAGTTATATAAAATGGATTTTAGCATTCCTCCAAATGTACATGATGTCGATGAATGTGAAAATCAGAAAGGTATTATTGATGAAGCAACTATCATTCTTGAAACATATTTTTCTATAATAGCTAAATTAAAAAAAACCTACTAATTCTGATAAACAAATAGTGAAAGACTTTTTTGTTAATAATAAAGGTGTTTTAATCACAGCTTTAACATGTAATAGGTTTAAAATTGTCGAATTAATAAGACTGATGATTTTATTTGATGAAAATGTACAATATAATAATAAGTATGAATACTGTATTTTAGATAGTGAAATTACATATCGTGATGATAAAGGTAATACAATCTTTCACTATTTAATAACGGGTAATTATGATATTATTAGTCAAGTATTAGAACTTTTAATTCCACAATTTGAAATACACCCAAAATATAATGGTATTTTTGATTATGGTTTACTATCAGAATTGTATAATTTACTGATTAATACTAATAGAATTGAAAAAGCAAACGAAATTAAAAGAATTAACAATAAATTAGCAAATAGTGATTCGGAAGCCGTAAAAAGAAACCGTAAATATTATTTAGGCGGTAGACGTTCTATACCGTTCCTTGGCTCGCCAAGGGGAAGGCGTTGCGTGGCTCAAACGGTGGCAAAGAGGGCTGGGCGGTCGTCAGGTCGTCGACGCTCCCGCCGTAATGGTCGCGCTGCAAAATCCGTGTCTGCACGTCCATGATAAACGGCGGTTCGATGGTGGCCATGTTTTGTGGATTCAGTTGCGGATAGGACCAGTTGGTGTGCGGCAAGTCGCGGTACATGTAGGCGGGATGAGAGGCGCGCGATTCTTCTGTAAACGGCTGGGTGCTGCTGTACTGAACCGGTTCGGCGGGGGCTCGAAAGTCGCGGTACTCTTCGCGGTCGGCGTGGTGCCAACCAGTGCGTCGCGTCATGCCTTTTAAATCGCTCTCTGTATTGATGGTGTTGGTCTGCATATTGGCGCCCCATTTTTGCAGACGGATACCAGGGTCTTCTTGAAAGGGCAGATAGACGCCGGGGCCGGGGGTATTCAAATGGTAGTCGCCTGGACCCACCGACTCCTCGAGCGTCTTGGAAATGCGGGCTGGGTCATCGTGAAATCGTGAAAACGCCATTGGTATACTATTAGAAAAAAAGAATGTAAATGGGAATGAATGAATGACTACAAGTCCATGACAACGACCGCTGTGAAAATATGTCTCAACATGATTGTCAAAAACGAGACGCGGGTCATTGGCCGTCTCCTCGAATCGGTGCTACCATTGATTGACACATGGGTCATCGTCGACACGGGCAGCACCGACGCCACTGCCGACTACATCAATACCTTCCTGTCGGTCCTGCATGGCAAGCCGGGGCACCTCCTCCGAGAACCCTTTCGCGACTTTGGCCACAATCGGTCCCATGCCCTGTCGGCGGCCTGTCGACTGGTGCCCGACGCCGACTGGTTCCTGCTGATGGACGCTGACATGGTCTTGCGATGTCCCGATGTCGAGGCCATGCGAACCCTGTTGGCAAACTACAGGGATGGTTCTTCAGCGCTACACATGATGCAGGGGGGCGACGCGTTCCAGACAAAGAATGTCCGTTGGGTGCAGAACGATGCCCGGATTTCGTACTGGGGAGTGACGCACGAGTATGTCAAGTTGCCGCCGGACGCCACGCTGCATTTGGTGCCGCCCGATGTGGCCCGTATTCACGACGTGGGCGACGGGGGGAGCAAGGGGGACAAGGCCGACCGCGACATCCGTCTATTGAAGGCGGGGTTAGAGGAACTTCCGGACAACGACCGCTACCTGTTTTACTTGGCCAATACGTACTGTGACAAGGGCATGGCGCAGGAAGCCATTGACACATATGAGCGCCGCGTCCAAGTGGGGGGCTGGCACGAGGAGACGTGGTATTGTTATTACAAGGTGGGTCATTGTTGCAAAAAGTTGGGCAACGATGCCAAGGCGCTGCAAATGTGGATGCAGGGCATCGAGGTGATGCCGCACCGTTGGGAAAACGTCTACGAAATCGTCAAGTATTACCGGTTGGAAGGCCAGAACAAGTTGGCGGCGGCGTTTTACGAGATGGCGCAGCAGATGCGCCAAGGCGAAAAAGAGGTGCCCGACTACTTGTTTACGCAACGTAATGTGTACCGCTACCTGTTGGATTATGAATGCACGATTTTCGGATATTACTGGAACCCTACAGGGCGGGATTTGCAGGCGTTGTCGATGAAGTTGTTGGTGCAGGACGACGTGGATGCGGCGACCCGTGCTTCCCTCTTGCGCAATTACAAGTTTTATGCGTTGTCTCTTTGTAAAAAGGAGGGTACAAGGCATTGGACCGTGTCCTTGCCTTCGGCGGAGAACCCCCTCTGGAACTGGAGCACACCATCGGTTGTCCGTTGGGGTAGCGACCTGTGGGTCAATGTGCGCGAGGTGAATTACCGCATCGACGACAAGGGGGGGTACGTGCAGGCAGAGGGGATGCCGGTGATGACGCGCAACTGGATGGGCCAACTGAAATTAACGGATGGTAACACCATAGGGAATGCAGAGGTAGTTGACCGTCAGGAGTTGCATTATGACGAGACGGCGGACAACGAGGCGTATGTGGGGCTCGAGGACTTGCGGCTGTTTGCCTCTGGGGATGGAACCCTGTTGTACACGGCCAACAGGGGGCTTGGTCGGGGACATATGATGGTGGAGACGGGTTCCATCGAACAGTATTATTTTTTATGTGCAAAGGAGAACCGGTTGTTACGTCTGGAAGACGGGGAAAAGAGACGGCCCGTAGAGAAGAATTGGGTCCTCTTTCCTGTGGAAGGCGGGAGCAAAATGGTGTACGAGTGGCACCCGCTTACGATTGGGTCGGTGAAGCAAGGGGTCTTGATAGTGGAGGCGCGGCACCCCACACCGACTCTGTTTTCGTCAGTGCGCGGGTCGTCACACGGCGTGTTGATGAACGGTGGCAAAGAAATCTGGTTTCTGTGTCACGTGGTGAGCTACGAAGACCGGCGGTACTATTACCACCTGTTTGTGGTGTTGGACGCCGAGTCACATACGTTGGTGCGCCACTCGGCGTTGTTTACTTTTGGTGGCGATTCGGTCGAATACTCCTGTGGGTTCGTGGATTTACTTCCGGAAGGAAAGGAAGCGGTGCTCATTGGGTTCAGCCGCATGGACCGAACGACGGAGCTGGTCGAGGTGCCTTACAGGGAGATTCCGTGGGTCTAATCCATATTTTGATGCGATGTTTACAACGCGGCATTAATATTTTTCTTCTGTGTTATATCATCTCAGTATAAAACAGGAGTATGTTTTCCGGAACGAATTTGCGTGTCTACAATGTAGCTACTGTGCCGACCATGCGCATGAAAATATTGCAGCCGCGACCTGTCACACATCATCATACATCATCCAACGAAGGCGTTTCCGTTGCCCAGTTGCAGCAGCTACAGCAACAAGAGGAGAGCCGCAAGCGCACGGCGTGGGGAACGCATATTTGGATTCTCTTGCACACACTGTCGGTGAAAATAAAGGAAGAATCCTTCCCTATGGTAGGTGCCGAACTGCTGCGACTGGTGCACGGGATTGTCACCAATTTGCCGTGTCCGCAATGCTCGGACCATGCCCGCGACTATATGAAAAACGTCAATTTCGCGGCCATCCAGACGAAGCAGCAATTCATCGATTTGTTGTTTCAGTTCCACAACAGCGTCAATGCGCGCAAGGCATACCCTCTGTATGACCGCGCCGATGTGGAGGAACTGTATGGCCGCGCGATTCTGGCCAACGTGTACCGCAATTTTGAAATGGCGTACCGTGACAAGGCGTTTAACCCGCGGCACATTCACGACGAATATGTGCGCAACCGGGTGCTGCGGCAGTTTCGGGCATGGTTGCAGAACAACCAAGAACATTTTCTTTAACGGCGGATTTTCTTGGTTCGCTTCGTTTTTCGCTGCTTTTTGAATTTGATGGAACCGCCCTCCCTTCTGCCTGTACCTGGCATTTTTGTAACTTTTTCTGACGATTCATACCCTGTGTAAACTTGTGGAATATTTTCTGGTGCTTGCAAACAATAAGGGAATATCGTATCAACTTTTTCTAAAGCACTCTTATACGCATCTATTTCTGGTTTTAATGAATTCATTGTTGCATCATATTCTATTTTTTGTTGTTGATAATCTTTATTGCCAAATTTTTTAGGTGGAATCAGTTGTGGTGGTTCTTCTGGAATAATACATACAGATAATGGTATGTCTAGTAGTTTTCCAGTACTTTTCATTTTTTTTACACATAAAGATGCACCATTCATTATATTATTCAATAAAGTAATTTTTTTATCCCTGTCAGGTTTTTGTTGAATATCATTTGGACCTATACTATACATTTTTAAAACATGACATACCGCAGCGTATATAATAGGTGTAATCTTAGACCCCAAATCTGTAATAGGTAATTCAGAAATATTTCTTCCATTTAAATATGCTAATAAAGCTGGTTTATCTCTTAAAAAAAGTAAACTTAATAATTTTCTATTCTTATTCATATCTTGTGATAATTTCATTGGATAACGCATCATTATTAAATCTTCTAAACGAATGTCATTTACATTATATGGTACAATTTTTCTTAAATAGTTATAACACTTTTCACTGAATGCATCAATATCTGTGTCCCATTGATTTGCAATTATTTCTCTTACATAGGTTTGGTAATCAGGATGTATTGACAAACAATCTTGAAGCCATTCATCATCTGGGTTTAATTCTACATTTCTTTTTGCTACTTCGAAAGGAAAGTATTGCAATGGTTTTTTACTTAATTTTACAAGTTGTTCACGTAGTATATCAATTTGTTTTTCTGGTTCATAATAAATTGAATTTACATCTTGTGAGTTATTTGTACTCACTGAACTTCTTGTTTGTTCCATTTGTTTTGATTCATTTATTTCCTTCTGTTTTTGCTCTTGGAATCTTTTCCACTGTGAAGTAAAATCTTCATCAAAACTATTTACCATTATTTTAAACATTTCAGGTATAATTTCAAGTAAATATACTAAATTTTTATCACGTAAAATACCAATTATACCGTCTCGTTTTTCTTGAGTAATTTTTACAAATTTTCTTTTATCTTCTTGTGTTGTTGCTACTAAGTTTCTATATTTCCATCTTTCTCCAGTACTATCTGATGGTAATAATTCACCTTTTCTATACATTAATTTAACAAATGGTTCCACTATTTCTTTAAAAGTTTTATCTGTGTATTTTATTACTTGTTCAGATGTAAATGTAATTTCATTTTGTTGAGATGTCATTTTATATTTATATAATAAAAATAAATATAATAATAAAAAATATTATTTTACCCATACACGCGCTTGACTTCAATCCCCGCGTCCACCACATAAATCGAATTCTCCGTCACAATAATCAACTCTGTACCCGAGCGGAAGATATTGGAAATGGGACTCGTATACTCCTCCTCACTACGTACCAAGATGCGTTCCTTGTTACCGTTGTACTCCCTGACACCAATCGCCACATTCTTTTCTAAAGAACCGACCCAGTAGTCAAACAGGACAGGTTTGTCGTCGGCCACGGCCTTTTTGAAAAGATTGCCTAAAGTTTCGCTAGAAGGTTTACGAATCTCTGCTGAAGCTGCGGTTTTTATGGTAGCCATGTTCAATATACTACTATAAAAGACAATCCAAGGTCAAACCGAACGCGTTTTACGTACGTAGTAACAATTTGTCGGAATATACTAAGGAAATGAACTATTATTACCGCAACACTTTCGCCCATCTCTTGTTCCATTTGTACGAAGGCTCATGGAAAAACGGCCTACGCGACCATGCGCGGTTCCTCGTCGGCGCCCAAATCCTCCTCCACGTGTTTCGAATGTCCTGCGTCCGCGGCCACGACATCAAAACCGCCATCATCCAGGCCAAGCAGGCCCACACGTATTTTTTCGAGTACTTGCAACAAATGACCGAGTCGGGCTTCTCCATCGACGACGCCAAAATGTCCACCTTCATTTACGACCAAGTCCTGTTGGTCGCTCAACCGTCGATTGCATTGGAGGAACCAGATACCGAAGACCTGGACGCATTGCCCCATATTTTCGCTCTCCTCCCCGCCGTGACTGATACCACCGTGTCTGTGGAGCAATTACAGGGGATGTGGTTGGTGGGGGAACAACATAAGGAGCAGGAACGCCTTGTACACACTAACCACGCGGAAAGCGAATTAAGTTCTTCCATTATATCAAACGACCAAGTCGCATGAAAAAACGAGGCTCGCGAAAACGCCTGAAAAAAGAAGAAACGCCGTCAACCTGGTTTTTGGACCAGCATGTCAAGGGAATCAACGAAAGCAAAGTGTTTGCCGGCATCATGATTATCCTGTTGAACGTCGCCACCAAATTCGTCCCTATCCGTGTCAGCAAGAGCATGGAGGCCTTTCTACGTTATACCTTCAGCCGCAACGTCCTCGTCTTTGCCATTTGCTGGGTCGGCACACGCGATATCATCATCTCGTTCTGTATCACCCTCATTTTCATTCTTCTCATGGACTACCTGCTCAACGAAGAGAGCTATTTTTGTATCTTGCCCGAGTCCTTTGTCGACCACCACGTCGCCATCGCCGAAAAAAAACTACAGGAACAGTCAATGGAACAACAACAACAACAACAACAACAACAACAACAGGCGAATGGCGGTCAACAACAACCCGTCACTTCTATGTAATTATTCTTTTCGGCACGTAAAGTAGGATAATAATAAAACAAATGCAGCAACAACAACAACAACAGAATTATGACATTCTGGAAATTCTCATCACCATCGGCAATTCCCAAATGACTTTCAATTACAGTATGTTGCACATTCCACAAGACCAAGAGAAACCATTTATCCAAACCCCGAATGAAAAAAACATGCCCTTCCTGGACCGTTTTCGACCCTACTCTACCAGTACCCTGAGTCTGCTTCGTTATAGCCAGGTAGTCGAGTTCTTTTTTGACCGCACCACCTTCCAACGCCCCACCTATTACGAAGACGCCAAAGTAGTGGACCCCAACGACGACTCTATCCTCCGACAAAACATCTACTTGACTCTGTTTTACCTGTTTCCCACCGGTTTCCCCACCACTCGCAACATCCAATTCTCCTGTGATATCATTAGCGGGACACGCAGTTTTCAAGGCGTCGGTAGCGGATTTTACGGGTTCGACCTCTACAAAAACTCGCTGTTGAGCGTTCCCCTCTTGACACAGCGAGAACAAGACATTTCCAAAAAAAACAAAGAACAACAACAGACGCAACAATCAAAACAATCGCAACAACCACAAAAAGAAGAAAAGAAACTGAAAGTCAACCCCCTGATGAATATGTTTCGACCCACCGACAAACGCTTCTCTTACCTCAAGGGTGGGTCATCCGTCTACACTATATCACAGGTGGTGTGGCGCAACGACATCTACAACCACCCTCTCTACGCCAACTTTTTGAACTCTGTGTACAATTACTGCATTCGTATGCAAAATATTATCCAAGAAGGACAAATTATAAAAAGCAAAGATGAAAAGGGACAACAATTATTTTTCAAGTTAACCAACATGCGCAACCAACTGTTATCGATACGTGCAAAAGAACATCAACATAAAGAAGATATTAAATTGGCATTTCCAAATATACTCAAACTTCTGAATTACTTTGGTATTGACATTGACAATGAAAAAGCGAGTGAATTAAATTGGATAGACAACGAAATTCAAAATGCGGTGAATAAAAACAATAAAGAAATTATATTTTTGTACGTAAAAGGTATTGAGTTGGATACTTTATTTTCAAACATCGACCGTAACAGTAGTATAAAAGAAAGCAAAGAAATCATCAAAAAACTGTATGCAGAATACGTTCTTACACTGGAATTGGAAGAAGCATCCAAAGATTTCAAAATGGTTCATTGGAAAAACAAGGGCAAAGAATTCGAAGAGGCGATGAAAACAGGAAGCTTCAAATTTATCAATGATATGAGACAAAATTACGAACAGTTGAAAATGTCATTGAAAGGTCTCAGCACCAATTCACAACTAAATAAATTGTTAATCGACTACAATTATGGAGACAACAACAAACTGGGCAAATGTGCTATTTATTTCCGCAATGAACTCTTTCATGACCGGCGTCTTACCGGTCTTACCGGGGAACAACTTCAAAACATTATAACCGAGGCGAAACAATTCAACACAGACGTCAAACATATTTACACCGGCATTCGCGGTGATT
>Ga0136642_1000609_pt1 | contig 17699 bp, 17 predicted proteins | sample LowCatLa1302831Y_FD_115313 | JGI IMG/M metagenome (GOLD analysis project Ga0136642, IMG submission 115313) | Freshwater microbial communities from Lower Cathedral Lake, Yosemite National Park, California, USA - 13028-31Y | ecosystem: Environmental > Aquatic > Freshwater > Lake ... | reverse complement strand
ACTTACAAATAGTTTTAATTTCACATTCCCAGTAAATTCTGTTTCCTCCCTCAATGGCTCCGACTTAAAAGTGACGCCGTCACCGAGTGCCTCAAAGCGAATACTGCTCCCTTCACTAGCTGAAGACGTTTTAAGAGAGAGAGAATTACTGTCGAGATACCATTTTTGCCACTTGGTACCTGGAATTGGCCAATCGGTAGTTTTGCGCATCAACGCGGTACCATCCACACGTCGAACGGCTAACTGGACACGTGCCTCTTCTTCCCAACCGTTCTTCTCGCCTCGCAAATAATAATTAAAGAAGCGTTTTTGAAGCGCCACATAATGCGGCAAATAAAAACTCTCATAATGGGTTCCAATATGGGCAAACAACCATTTTTCAGGAGAAGCACTTCCTGAATAACCACAAAAATTTCCCCGTAAATGAATCCCTGCTCCTCCCCAATTCGCCGCGCTTAATAAGGGGACCATCACTCTCTCTAGCTTAGCAGTATGGTCACTAAACCAAGCATCCCACAAAGAGCGTTTTGCAATCTCGGCTGGATAATCAGCGCGGTTACCAATTAATTGTTTCTCTGATAGTGGCTCTCCTGTAGTAATTTTATTGGTTTGGCGATCAATATGTGTCGTCTGACCATTCCCATGTTGATTCACTAAAATTTGCCTAGGCCACCATGCCTGTGTAAAAGAGTTACTTAAAATGCCACCATGCCGCAGTAAATCACGGTAATGATCAACGGCGCCCTCCCACGGAATCATCGCGGCGAGATGAGGCGGTTGCAATGCAGCAACTTGCCACTGCTTAATCGCTAAATAAGAAATGCCTAATAAACCAACTTTTCCATTACTAAAGGCTTGCACACCAGCCCATTCAATCGCTTCGTAATAATCTTGCGTTTCTCGCGGTGAATATAAATCAAGGTATCCAGGGGACATACCACTCCCCCGACTATCCACGACCACAATCACAAAACCATCTGGCACCCACCGCTCTGGGTCTGGAACCTCCCAACGTAAATACGCTCCCGAAGAGTCGCCTTGGTCAACCTCCGGGTAAACTGCTTTTAATTTTTGCCACTGCGGATTAAAACCATCCTCGAAATGAACGTCTTTACCGTAGACACCAAAGGACATTACGACGGGATAATTTCCAGCCAACTCAGGACGAAACACATTGCACATTAAGTGCGTACCATCAGACATTGGGATAGGGATATTTTTTTCGACAATCACAAATTACTCACTTTGATTTAGCACAATTAAACACAGTTGAACGCCAAATAGTCAAACTATTTGAGGTAATGATCCTTGACTTATTGTGGCTTAAGTCCGATTGCTGGTATCAGCTTTTTGTACATCTCATATTCGAGCTTTAAACGCTGCTCATAAGCTTTAGTATCTAATTCGGGGCTTGGTTGACCACCTTGTTTGATCATTTTTTCTTTGACTTCAGGCAGTTTCATGGCATCCACAATCAACTGATGAATTTTTTGTACCAACAGTGGTGATAAATTACTCGGGCCAACTACGCCAATCGTGATTTCAGACTCTGCTTCTGGATAGCCTAGCTCACGAACTGTCGGCACATCAGGCAACGCCGGGCTTCGCATCCTCCCTGTATTGGCAATAGCAAGTGCTCTTCCGCCCTGAAAAAGCGGTAAGGCCGAAGGCATTAGATACACCTCATATTGCACATCACCAGACCAAAGTCCCGTATAAGAGTCAGCAATCGTACGATAAGGTACATGAATCGTTTTTAGTCCCATACTTCGGTTCACAATTTCGGCAGATAAATGCGACGCAGTGCCGTCCCCTAGCGAGCCATAGTTCAGCTCATCTGGTCTCTTTTTTGTTAGTTCGATGAGATCTTTCATACTCTTCACATTATTTTTCAGCGAAGTGACGACGATATTAGGGATGACCGTTAACTGCGCAATCGGTGTGAAATCATTGATTGGATGATAAGCAGGTTTGGCTTGCAACAATGGTGCAACAATGTGAGCAGTTGCAGCAATGCCAATCGTATAACCGTCAGCTACCGAATTTGCCAGTGCAGTCGCACCAATAATGCCCCCAGCACCTGCACGATTATCAACGATCACTTGCTGATGCGTGATTTCACTCATCCCCTGCGCGAGAGCTCGCCCGATTGCGTCTACACCAGAACCAGCAGGAGTTGTGATGATGAGACGAATCGGTTTTTCTGGGAAACTTTCAGCCACAACTGGGTTACTCAATACGAGCAATCCGCAAAAAATAGCGGGCAGTACCTGCAACCATGTTTGATGATTCATGCTGGTTTTATCCCGGCCATTTTTTTCTTCGTCATTTTAAAAACTTCGTCCTATGAAATTATTTGGCAGGTGCCAGTGTTTTCATCGCCTTCACCGTTTTGTCCCATCGTAGTAAATCTCGTTGGACATTTTCATTGGTTTGTTCCAAGGTACCACCGACCGTAATGAAGTCATTTTGATCGAGTTTATCTTGTACATCTTTGGTCGCAATTGCATGACTAATTGCTTGATTCATTTTTAGTAAGATCTCTTTGGGTGTTTTTACTGGCGCGAAAACTCCCACCCATAAATCATCCTTAATCTCCGGATAACCTTGCTCTGCGAAGGTTGGAGCCTCAGGCATAGAAGGCAAGCGTTTATCACTCGATACCGCGACAACCTTGACCTTACCTTGCTTCATAAACTGAGAGACCCCTGCAACTGCGCCGCAAAAAATAGGAGTCTCGCCACTCACTGAAGCAATGAGTGCAGGCCCAGAACCTTTATAAGGAATATGGGTTACATCTGCCTTCCAATATTGACGAAATAAGTTGTCACAAGTTAAATTCGGTGGTGTACCGTTACCAGCGGTGGCATAGGATAAATCTTTTTTAGCACTTAACTCTTTGAGTTCGCTTAAATTTTTAGCGGGAATTTTTTCATTCACCACCACACTCATCGGTTGGGTTGCCGGAATTGAAACAGGAGCAAAGTCTTTATCTGGGGAATACCCAGCATTAGCACCCATCGTCAGAGGATTGACAATAAAGGAGGGTGAAGTCACTAAATAGGTGTAACCATCTGCCCCCGCATTAGCCACATATTGTGTCCCAATACTAGCACCAGCGCCTGGTTTGTTTTCGACGAACACAGGCACTTTTAAAATACTCGTTAAACTTTGGGCAAGAATGCGGGCCGCGATATCGGTCGATCCTCCAGGTGCAAATGCAACGACTAGTCGAATCGGTTTATTCGGAAAATCATTCGCCGATTGAGCAAGCGCGGCAGAACTGGCAGCAAGACTAAGAGTGAGCAAGCTCAAGCACTGTACAGCGAGTTTATTTTTAATCATTTTTGCAGCAAACATGATGTCTCCTTACATGATTGGATGAAAATAACTTCTACCTTTTTACAAATACCAATACTACCCATTGGCATCACCAAGCGAGTGATGCCAATGACTTTATTCTCCTTATGACGGCATCCAAGCCATTTGGGCTTGATAAGCAAACTCCGTTTTGACATCAATCACAGCTGGCAGATTGCTTGCTAGTGCAGCAGCAAAAGCAGCCTTAAAGTCTTCTGGTCGCTCAACGGTAATGCCAAAGCAATCAAAGGACTGTGCAACCTTTGCAAAATCTGTTTCGCGGTAGACATAACATTCTGATTTACGGCCCTCTTCCTCACGGTGCGAGTAAGCAATATTGAGGTTTTTCACGCCTTGCGATAAACAATGATTGTTATTCACGATCGTAATCGTATTCAATCCCCAACGTCGCGCGGTTTCGAGTTCTGGCAAGTGATAAGCAAAGCCACCATCACCTGTAAAGCAAACGACAGTGCGCTCAGGCGCTGCCGCTTTTGCACCGATAGCAGCTGGGAAGGACCAACCTAAAGAACCTGCGGCGCGCATAAAGGTTTGATTACGATGGTGTAACTCTACTAAATTGCCACTCCACAAAGCAGAGTAACCCGTATCTGCCACTAAAATTGCATCTTCCGGTAACACTTCGGTGAGTAATCGGCACAAACGTTGTGGACGCATAGGTACTTCATCTCTAGTCAGCTCTGGCATTTGTTCTTGCCACCAAGCATCGACGAGTTGTTTTGAACTTGCTAACCATTCCGTCCGCTCTACTCTGGTTGCATTCGCAGTTAAGGCCTCAAGTCCTTTACCCACATCGGACAGAATCCCAATGGTATTTGGATAGTTGCGCCCTAACTCGACTGGATCAATATCAATCTGAATAATAGGTGTGCCTGAGCGCGGCAACTTCCAACCACCTGTGGTGTGATCACTCGTATTACTACCTACATAGATCACTAAGTCTGCCTGATCAATCATACGGTTCGTACAAGTTCTACCGTATAAACCAGCCATCCCTCTAAACAGAGTGTCTGTCTCAATCATGGTTGATTTAGCATCGAGCGTGGTTGTAATCGGTGCTTGAATTTTTTCACCAAAGGCACGCAGGGCCTCGTCAGCTCCCGCAATGACTACACCCCGATCACCAATGATGACAGGTTGCTTTGACTTTGCAATGGCGGCGACTGCTTGGGCAATTACCGCTGGATCTGGGGCAGGTCTAAAAGCTGGGAAACGAGTATGAACTTGATCCACATCCACCGGAAAATCGGCTTCATGCGGTGTAATGGCGTCACCAGTAAAGCCAGCTATATCAAGATGGACCGGACGCGGTGAGCCGGTCGTTGCCTCTCTAAATGCTTGACGAATCAAATGAGGCATTTGTTCAATCACCTCCATTTGCGCATGAAATTTCGTGACTGGGGTGAAGAGTGGACCGTGTTCTACTTCTTGATAAGAATTACGATATTGCATCGCGGCCACATGACGACCAGTCATGGCAATCACTGGCGAGTAGCCTAAATAAGGATCTTGCATAGAGGCGGCTAAATTAGCGGCGCCGACTGACTGCGCAAAGCATAAACCAGGTTTGCCAGAAATCCTTGCATAACCATCGGCCATATAGCCAACCCCTTTTTCAGAATGACCTAAGATTCTTTTGATCTTGGTGTCTTCCATCTCCGCTAAGGCTCGTCTTAAGACTGCGTCCATAAAAAATACGTGGGTTACACCGTAGGCTTCTAACAGGCGCGCAAAGTAAGTTGCACCATTCATTTTGGTTGTCAATTTTGTCTCCTAATTATTTTTTAATATATTTTTGTTATTAGATATATTACTTCATCCAAGCAGGAGAATTTCAAAAAACAATAAAGATCTAGGCGTGACCGTCCACCAATTACCAGGGGAATATTCCTGAACTGAAATAATGGAGTAGATTTTTAGAACGGTTCGAAACCTAAATGTTGGCGAAATCGATTTTTAATATAAGTGCCATCTCTCGGAGGCAATGCTTTCGGATAGTCAACTGCCTCAATAAAAATATTGGCTAGCCCACAACTGTTTTTAGCATTTACTTTTTCAGCAAGTTCGCTGACTAGTGCAGAATCACGCACGGAGAGGGTCCAGTCAAAATTACAAGCACTAGCAACCCCAGTCAGTTCAACCCCTAAAGAGGTATGACTTCTTTGCATACCAGTTTCTGCGTAGTGCCCGTTATCTAATACAACAATAGTGAGATTCTTGGGCTTTTTTGCACCAACTGCAGCCAAACTTCCAAGTCCCATCAACATTTCGCCGTCTCCAGTGATCACTAACACTGGCTTGTTTGGTTGGGCAATCGCGATGCCCAGACCCATCGCTGCTGCTGCGCCCATTGCCCCCCAAAGATAAAAATTCTGAGGACGATCCCCTGCCGCAAAGACATCATAGGACGGAGAACCCAAACCCGTCACGATCAGTGCCTCTGGGCACAGGTCAACCAACTCTTTTACAAACTGCCTACGATTGATGGTGCCATGTTGATAGTTATTTTGACTCATTTGACATCCCATTTTTTGCGTCCAATCAGACTTTGTGAAAGCAAAACTGCAACTGCGTCTCCCCCTACAAATGCTGCGTCAAACCCAGCACTTACTACATCCGGTACACTTTGGGGCGAATCTGCCCTTAAAACATTGATCCCCATCATCTCAAAAGCTTGTTGAGTTGCACTACCCATCGGCGTTTGCCATTGATTAAACTCAGCCCACTCCCCACGCATCGTCACTAAACAAAAGAATGGAAATTGGCAATTTTTAATCAGCGAAAACATATTGACACAATTACCGACCCCACTACTTTGCATCAACAACACCGCGCGTTTCCCACCCAACCAGGAACCGCAGACCACGGCCACGCCATCCTCCTCAGTGGTTACTGGGATCGGTGTCATGACATCATCTGCCCAAGCTTTTTTAATCACCTGTGAATGCCCTGCATCGGGCACGTAAACTAACTGCTCAACGCCCCCGCGTTTGAAAATTTCAAAGATTTCATCTTTCCAATGGTGTTGCAAGGTTTGCTCAATAACGTCCACGGTGAACCCTTATGAATTGCGTATAAATTTGGTGAAATATCTTTAGTAATGAATTACATTGTTGGGCTTTTAAATTCACCGCCCAAACTCACGAGTCCAAACGGAATCAGTTGTGCATCCAAGTTAAACACCATATGCCCAGCCGAAGCGTGGGCATCTCTAAACCGGCGTTCAAATTGGTACTTTTCGTAAATACCGTTCGCACCTAATAACTCGTGGAGTAAATCAACTGCTTCATTAGCCATTTTCATCGCCATCGCTGTATTTCGTTTGTATTTCAGCTTGGTCGGAATATCAAACACAGCATGATTCTTATAGGCCAATTCTGCTTCGATCGTATTACCAGTTAACCATTGATACGCCGCATCAATCTTGCCATCAGCAATTGCAATTTTCATTTGGAGAGTCGGTATATCGGCCATTTTGGCACCGGTATAACTTGTATTTTTCGATTTTATCCAGTCTACCGTCTCGGTAAGCATCATGCGCGCATTTGCGATCATCGCTCCAGCAATGCCATTGCCACCAACCGAACTCGTAGGTACTTTAAACATCGAATTTTGATGTACTTCAAAGCCTGGAAATGAGTGATTTGGGTTACGTAGATTCATGGAGAGTACGCGATGCGCAGGCACAAAAATATTTTCACATTTCACACTGCGGCTTCCCGTGCCGCACATTCCCATCGTTTGCCAATCATCAATGATTTCATACTCATGACGAGGAACCAGACAGACGCACCAATCAACGACTTTATCGTCCTCTTTTAGTAAACAAGAAAGCATGTTCCATTCGCAAATATCGACGCCAGAAGAAAAGCCCCAATACCCTGATAATAATAAGCCCCCGTCCACTTTTTCGCCCCTACCTTGCACATAAGCAACGCCAGAAGCAATCAGAGCATTTGGATCTTCGCCCCAAATATCTTCCTGCGCTTGCATTGGCCACTGTGCTAGCTGACGATTGTGTGAAGCCACATTTGCAAATACCCAACCCGTTGAAGGACAACCTAGCCCTAATAAATAAGGTACTTCCATAAAAGCTCTAAAATCGACTTCCATGCCTCCCCACAACTTCGGTTGTTGATAACGAAAGAGGCCACTCTCATGTAATTTATTGACTACAGTGTCAGTTAGATGCGTTTGCTTTTCGTTCGCAGCTGCTTCTGATGCTAAAAATGGAATCAATTCCTTTGTGCGTGCAATCATCTCCGCATAGGAAACATCGGCGAATGACTCTTTCTTGCAGGGATGGCTTGCTTGGCTTGATTGGTTCAATTGCACTGGAGCGTTCATGCTGTCTCACTTTTAATTGATATGAAAGTAGTTTCATATTATTTTCTATCTTTTTAATTGTCAATACAATTCATTTCTTCAACCGCAAGGAAAGTCTCAAGAATAATAAAGTATTAAATTAAAGCATTGATTTTATTAGAGATAAGTTTAAATAAAAATATCTAAGTACTTTCCTTATTGCATTAATCATCATAATGATATAGTCTGAATTCAAATAGTCTTTTAAATATCTAGCCATCCCAACCAGGTCTTAAACGAAGGAGATTCCATGGCCATTCAAGGTTTTGCGCACATCAATGTAAGCACTTCCGATCTTGAGAGATCAAGGCGCTTTTATGCCGAGATTTTAGGCTTAGAAGATGGCTATCGCCCCCAGTTTGGGAGAAATGGTGCTTGGATGTATTTAGGTGATCAACCGATTGTGCATATTTCCACTTCTAGAAGTCCAGTCCCCCCCAACGGTAAAACAGATGCTTTTGATCATTTTGCGCTATGGACGAAGGATATTGAGCATTATCGAAATTTATTAAAAACACATGGCATTAAATTTGCTGAATTTGGTGTCCCTGAAACCTTACAGTATCAATTATTTTTTAAAGATCCTGACGGTACAGAAATTGAATTAATTTTTAGTGGTGAAGAAGCCTTAACTGCTACACAAGCAAAAGGCGCCAAAATGGATGGTAGTTTTGGCAGAGATAATTAAGCAGCATGTTTAATTATCTGTATCTTCTAAAGCATAGGATTGCATGAAATCAATTCCCTTACATCTACAAATTTCGAATGACATCCGACAAAAAATCATTGATGGCATTTTTGCTCTAGGAACAAGATTACCAACTGAGGAAGAGCTCTGTATTGCCTATCAAGCCAGCCGTCCAACGCTTCGTCAAGCACTAACTACTTTGTCTCAAGAGGGGCTGATTATGCGCAGACCCAGAACAGGTTCGACCGTGCTTGCAAGCCAACCGCAAACGGTGTTATCGCATAGTGTCCGAAGCGTTAATGAGCTACTAGACTACCCGGGCACCATGGTGCGCGAAATTTTAGAGATGTCCTATATTAAGGCAGATCAAACCCTCGCAGATCAAATCCATTGTCCAGTCAATATGGGCTGGTTTCGGATTGTCTCACTCAGATTTCAGAATCAATCAACCGTTCCACTCTGTTTAACTACCTATTACATCTTGCCCAAATATGCTGGCGTGGTGAAGCATAAAAAACATCTTACGATTCCCATCAGTGAGCAAATTGTCGAAATGTTTGATGAAGTGATTCAACGTGCAAAGGTAGAGATTTACTCAGAGCAAATCCCCAAAGAATATATCAAACCCTTAATGGTCAAAGAACATGCCTCGGCATTAGTCGTCATGCGATCTTATCTTGGAATCGATCAAGAAGTATTTCAAGTAACTACTAGTCATCATCCTGATGAACGTTATCGTTATAGCTTTGAACTCATTCGTGAACAAAAAAATATTTCAACCAGACCTAAAAAATAATCAAGTAGCAAAGGGAAACAGATGCAAACATTCAAATTAAAGACCGTCAAATACGCACTTCTGTTAGCAATCAGTGGCTGTCTATGTCTACCAGGCGTTGCACAAGAAAAATATCCTAGCAAAACGATCACCTTGATCAATCCAAACCTGCCTGGCGGGTTCGTCGATAACGTAGCCAGAAATCTTTCGGTAATTTTACAAAAGACACTTAAGCAAACCGTCATCATTATCAATAAGCCTGGTGCTAATGGCGCAATTGGCCATGCTGCCGTTGCTAATGCGAGTCCTGACGGATATACCCTATTGATCACTTCACCATCTCTGGTCACCCAACCCGCGATTGACGCCCTGTATAACCGCACGCCGATTTATAACCTGAATAAATTAATTCCAATTGCCCAAATCACCTCCGATCCGGCGATTATTCTGGTCAATCAAGAAGCCAATGTCAAAACCATTCAGGATCTTGTAAAAGCGGCTGGCAAATCATCTGGTGCTGTTTCGATTTCTTCCTCAGGCACCTATGGTGCGACCCATTTACCCATGGCGATGATTGAAAATGAGACCGGGGTAAAGTTCAAACACATACCCACAGGTGGAGGTGCTGCGTCTATGACCTTAGCACTGGGCGGGCATGTCAATGCGCTGGCATCTGCTCCGAGTGTTGCTTATCCGCAAACCCAAGCAGGCAAAATGATTGCACTCGCACAAACTGGCCCAAAACGACTGCCACCTTATATGGATCTCCCAACTCTAAAAGAGTCCAATATTAATGTGGAATATACGCTGTGGACGACAGTTTTTGCGCCAGCAGATACACCCGATGCGATTGTGAAAAAACTTGCTCAAGTACTGCGTGAAAGTGTTCAGGATGAACAGTTTAAGACGGTCCTCTTTAAAGGGAACTCGACATTAGATTACCTAGACGGCGAGGTAATGAACCAATTTTGGAAGTTAGAAATCAAGAAGCTGCAAGATACCGTAAAACAAATCGGTAAAACTGACGAATAGTATTTTCAAACTCGTTGATTAAATCATGAAATTCTCTAACGCGGTTAGACTGCGTTAGAGAATTTCCATCATGAAGATGAATGACTAATTGAATTACAACTGATTAGACAGGTGCAAACATTTGGCCACCATCCACATTGATGACGGAACCACTGAGATAACCGCACAACGGTGATGAACAGAATACTGTTAAATTCGCAATTTCATCTGGCTCAGTCATTCTGCCGAAAGGTAATTTTGAAGTTAACTCAGTCCATCTAGACTCATCGCCTAACTTGTTCTTTGCATTATTTTTCATCATCATTTCCATCCGATCGCTACGCGTCGGCGATGGATTAATACCAAAAACACGTACATTATTTTTATGACTAGTTGCACCAACAGCTTGTGTAAAAGCCATTAACGCGGCATTCGCCGTCACGCCACAAACGTATTCTGCTCTTGGCGCTGCACCGGCCATACCAATGATATTGCCAATAATGCCACTCCCTTGTTTTTCCATCGCAGCCAAATAAACTCTTGTTAAATTTATGTAACCAAAGAGTTTTAGTTCCCAAGCTTGACGCCATCTGTCTTCTTGAATATCCGCGAGTGTGCCACCAGGAATTGCACCAGCATTGTTAATTAAAATATCAACATTACCAACTTTCGCAAATAAAGCTTCCGCTGACTGAGGCGCACCTAAATCAAGTTCAACGGTTTGGCAAGCGACCTGATACTTAGACTCAATCAATTCTTTACCTTTTGCCAAATTCGCAGCGTCTCTAGAAACTAAAATAGGCAGTGCACCCTCTGCTGCATATGCTGCAGCAACAGCCAGTCCGATACCCTTAGAGCCACCAGTAATTAAAACTTTTTTTCCTTTTAATTGCAAATCCATGTTGATACCTTTCAGTAAGTTAAAACAAAAAAATGACACCTTTTTCCAAAAATTGGATCGATGTATGGTTAAAAAATCGAGACGACAAAGTACGCCACTCTTGCTTGGTTGAACAAAAATGGCGCGTTATGGTTTATTTAAAGCCAAGGATTCCTGTTGCTTGTGAGCGTGGATCTCTGAGTGACCATCTGCCAGAGAGGACCTTTAAATAAAATTCACTCAAGGTACTATTAAATAAATCAGGATCTTCGATATTATTAGTATGGCCAGCATTTGGAAATACCACGAGGCCTGCACTTGGAATATTACGTTTCATCAACAGTGCTGGCTCAAGACAAGGATCATCCTCATCACCAGTAATGATTAAGGTTGGTACCTGAATCGTTTTCATACCATCGATTAATTCCCATAGTGAGGGACGCATTTTTTGCACCCCACGCAGTGTGTTGGCAGAACCGGCTACTGGATGCTCTGACATGGCGTTGACAAACTCTGTAAAGCCACGAGGATCTTTATTCTGGAACTGAACCCGTGTAGGTCCAATGGTATATTTTTTACCACCTTCAACACTACCCAAGTCTTCAAATAACTTCGCAGCAACTTCAATTTCCGCATGAAAACCACTTTTCTTTTCCGGCTGAGCGCCATATCCACAACCAGCAATAACTAAAGATAGCGCACGCTGCGAGTGATGAATACCAAGATGCAAAGTGGCAAAGCCACCCATCGATAAACCAACAATGTGGGCTTTTTCAATTTGCAAATGATCTAACACTGCCAGAATATCCTTCATTGCACGTTCTTGACTGTACATTGCAGGATCTGTCGGTACGTCAGAGGGTAGGTAGCCTCTAGCAGAAAAGGTGATACATCGAAAGTATCTTGAAAAGAATCGCATCTGGGGTTCCCAGCTACGATAATCAGCAGCAAATTCATGCACAAAAATTATGGGCTGCCCACTACCGGACTCTTCATAATATAAATTAATACCATCATCTGTTTTAGCAAATGCCATTTTTGTCTCCATTATTAAATGATTTTTTTAGTTTTAAAATCTTGTATTTGATTTTCAGAATAACATAATTCACGTAATATCTCCTCAGAATGTTCCCCAAGTTCGGGAGCAGAATGGGTAATTTTTGCGGGAGTTCTTGAAAGTTTTACGGCTTGATTCACGATCCGAATTTTGCCAACTTTAGGATGAACAACCTCCACTGCAGCATTTTGAGAAATCACCTGCGGGTCACTAAAGACCTCAGACATGTCATAAATTGGTCCGGTTGGAACACCTGCCTGATTGAGCAATTCAACCCAATAAGCTTTAGGTTGAGATTTTAAAATAGGAATCAAAATCTGATTCAATTCATCCCGGTGAGCAACACGCATTGCCTCAGACTTAAAGCGTTCATCAGTGATCAGCTCTGAGATACCCATCGCCTTACATAATGCAACCCACATTGGCTCACCAGTCGCGGCCACATTGATATAACCATCACTACTTTGATAGCAAGAAGTCGGCATACTAGTCGGATGATCGTTCCCTACCTGCTTAGGAATTTCTCCTGCCATCAAATACCTAGCAGCTTGGAAATCCATCATGGCAATTCCCGCTTGAATCAGTGAACTCTGTACCCACTGCCCTTCGCCAGAAACTTCTCGCTCGAGCAGTGCCGTCATGGCTCCGCAGGCCGCGATATAGCCCGCCGTAATATCCGTGATAGCAACGCCAGCTCTCATCGGTCCACCCTTCGCGTCGCCAGTGACAGACATGATGCCACTCATCCCCTGTGAGATTTGATCAAACATGGGCCGCTTCACGTAAGGACCATCCTGACCAAAGCCAGAAATAGACACCAGGATGATGCGCTGATTTAAACCTTTAAGTGTTTCATAATCAATCCCTAAACGCACCTTTACGTCAGGCCGAAAATTTTCGACCACAATATCAGCTGTTTTGACTAATTGGTAAAAAATTTCTAAGCCCTCTTTTTGTTTCAAATCAAGGGTTAAAGATTTTTTGTTCCGATGTAAATTCTGCATATCCGGGCCATGTCTAGCGCCACTGAACTGACTGGCATCACCCATGCCTTCGGACATTTCTATTTTGATAACGTCCGCACCAAAATCAGCAAATTGTTTTACACAAGTAGGTCCTGCTCTAGCTCTGGTTAAATCAAGAACTTTAAATTTTGAAAGTGCTGTCATAGTAAATTATTGGTAGTTGAATGAAGAATCGAAGATTGAGAAATAAAATCATCAAAAGCTGTCGCTTGATCAAAGCTAGGCTCAAAATGAAAATCATGTTGAATCCTCTGAATACTCATAGGTGAGCGCGGCAAAGGACTGCTATTTTTAAAGGCACAAAGATTTGGATCATCCGTCATCTCATAGGAAAACTTTGGAAATAATTGTTTTAACTGTTCTAACCAATTAGCCAGTGACCACTTCATGCCAGCAGATAAGTGATACAGACCTTCAGGCGACTTTCCGGCATGTAATATTAAGGACAATCCGCGCGCAATGTCGGTTGCGTAAATATAATCATCGCCATGCATTTTTGAAACCACTAGATGCTCACCAAGCTTCGCTTGGAGATAAGTTTTATAGGGCAAACTTAAGGTATCGCGATGCCCAGTATCGTATTCCCATGGACCATATGCAAGACCAAGACGCACCACAGTCACATTCAGTTGGCGATTTTGGCGATAACGCAAAGCGGTTCTTTCCGCGGCTAGTTTACTAATGCCGTAAATAGTCTCTGGCAGGACTGGGCTAGTCAATTCATCAATCATGGCATCGTGCGCACCAAGGTGGCCAAAAATTGAGCCTGAACTCAAATAAATGACTTGATTAATGTGATGGCGAATAGCACATTCAAAGACTTCAACCGATCCCATTAAATTCGTTTCTAGGATTTCTTTTGTATGGGAAATTTCACGTTTCCCATCAGCAGTAATTGCAGCTGCATGCACAATTTTATCGACTTTGTACTGTCGGCAAACTCTATCTAAATCATCAGCTTGCGTTACACTCCCTTGAAAAAAATCAACTACAACTCCCGCTAAGGTGAGATGTTGCAGCAGGATTGATGGCAAAGGAGTAAGTGCCATCAACACTGGCTTGACCCCTTTTTTGCACAATTGTTGGGCGAGGTTAAGGCCTACAAAACCCGTTCCGCCTGTTATCAGGACTATCATTTTTTTATTACATTGTCTCAATTAAATTAATATTTTTTATTCATATTACACCTACTTGTCAAAAAATATTTTATGAGGTAATGTTTATTAAGTAAAAAATAAATTCATATAAAAACTTTGGAGACAACATGAGTAAACAATCTGTAACTCAATCGGCAACTCAATCAGTAACTCGTCCGTGCGTGGGACAAATCACATCAAAATTCACAACCAAGCTAATCAACGCCGTGGTCATCACTGCGATCGCAGGCTTCTCCATTGCGGCGACTCAGGCACAGGAAAAAGTCATCCGGATCGGTGCCTTATTGCCCGCTTCTGGACCAGGTTCCTATTTCGGTGTAATGGGTAAACAAGGCGCAGAACTCGCACTTGAGGAGCTCAATAAAACTGGTGTAAACGGTTATAAATTTGTCATCAATTATGAGGATTCACAATGCTCACCATTAGGTGCTACAAACGCTGCAAAGCGGATGCTTGAGAATTTCAAACCTCATGTCACAATCGGTGAAGAATGTTCCGATGCTACGTTGGCAGCAATGTCCGTTTTAGAAGAAGCCAAAGTTCCTCTAATTAACGCTGGTTCTGCGACAGTGAAATTTACTGAGTCTGGTTACAAATATGCCTTCCGAATTTTCCCAGATGCAAAACAACAAACAGACAGCTTAGCGGTCAATGCGATTAAAAATATTAAAGCTAAAAATGCTATTTTGTTGAACGAAAAAACAAATGCAGGTATCGATATTTCTGACAACTTTGAAAAAACGTTTATAGCAAACGGTGGCAAAGTCTTAGGCAGAATTGAATTTGCAAGAGACGTAAGTGACTTTACTTCAATTGCTACACGTGTTGCCTCCATGGGTGATGTAGATGTACTCTTGGTGTCCGCCCTCGAAGGACAAACGGTCAAGTTAGCGCAAGCCTTAGCTCAAGCAGGTGTGACTAAAGGTGGTGGTGGTAAAGCAATTCAGATTGGTACGATTTGGGTACCTTGGGGCTATGACCAAAAAGCTGGTAAAGCTTCTGTTGGCTATACCCGTATTTCACAATTTGATCCAAATGAAAAGCGCCCTATTGTACAAAACTTTGTAAAGAACTTCAAAGCCAAGTACGGCGCAGACGTAATTCCTACCCACTTAAATGCTCATACCTATGATCAAATTTTGATTATTGCTGAAGCAGTAAAAAGAGGTGCTACTAATTCTGAAGAAATCAAAAATCAATTATTAAAAATGGTTGATGTTGAAGTCACGACTGGAAAAATCACTTTTGGACCTACTGGCCAAAATCAAAACATGTCTGTCATTCACTATGTAGAAACCAATCCTGACTTGAGTTGGAAAACACTCAACTGGTAATCAAAAAAGCAACCTAGTGTACTTCCTTGTTTGTTGATTCATCGTTATATCCGCCAATTGCTTGGCTGATATAACCTTGATCATCATTTTTCTTGTAGTGCCTCTAAAAATTAAAAATGCCTGATATCTTAAATTTAACCATCCAACAAACCATTAATGGCGTTGTGATGGGATGTTTGTATGTAATGGTTGCACTCGGTTTAACCCTCATCTATGGGGTCATGAACCAAATTAACTTTGCCCATGCCGATTTTGTGACCTTAGGTGGCTTTGCAGCGTACTTTTTTGTGCAGTGGGTTGGCGGTGCTTATTTACTCAGTATTGTGGTGGCGCTGTTTGCTGGTGCGCTACTAGGTTACCTCATTAATCTGACGATTTTTGCACCTCTGCGAGAACGAGGGGATGAGTTACGACCTCTGATTGCGACCATTGGGGTTTCAATCTTATTAGAAAATGGTTCATTACTAGCCTTTGGACCAGTTCCTTACCAATTTAATAGCCCTTACGATGAAACAATTCGTTTTGGCAAAATATTTTTTACTTCCCAAAGTTTACTAGTTGTGATCGTCGCCTCTAGTACCATCGCGGGTCTATACCTGTTCATGAAATATACCTTTACCGGAAAAGCGCTAAGAGCGATTTCACAAGATCGTGAAACAGCCGGCCTCATGGGTATCAATCAAAAATTCTTGATTATGTTAACGATTGTGATTGCCTCTGCCATGGCCGGTATGGCTGGCGCAATGCTTGGTCCGATTTTAGTACTCACTCCGTTTGCAGGCGCTTCTGTGATTGTTAAATCCTTTGCAATTGTCATTATTGGTGGCTTTGGCAATATGGCTGGAACGATTATTGCTGGCTTACTCGTTGGCCTCATTGAAGCCTTTACAACCCAGTACCTTGGCTCTGGAGTGATTGATCTTGTGGTTTTTGCGCTATTGCTCGTAATGTTATTAGTCAAGCCAACAGGCTTGGTAGCAGAAAAGAAAGAAGAAAATGTCTGAGTTACGATTACTTAAAAAAATTCCAACTTGGGTGCAATATTTACTGGTAGCAGGCGTGATTTGGGTGTTACCAATCCTCCTCAGTGGTTCTGCCTATTGGAAGGGTATCTTAGTTGTGATTGCAATGAACATCATGCTGGCGATGTCACTCAATCTCATATTAGGTTATACCGGACAACTCAACTTAGGTCATTCTGCATTTTTTGGGGTTGGAGCGTATGCCACCACACTACTCATTAAAAAAGCCGGATTTACTTTTTGGGTAGCCGCACTTTCTGGCTCCTTTTTAGCTGGCGCAGTAGGTATTTTCTTAGCATTCTTTGCTACCCGCCTCAAAGGTCATTACCTAGCGATTGCGTCCATGGCCTTTGCCATTATTTTGCACCAGATTTTACTGAATTGGGACTCTATGACTTCGGGTCCTTTGGGTATTTACGGTATTCCGGCACCAACGCCGATTCATCTGTTGGGGACAGAAATTAAATTTAATAATAACGTGAACCTTTTTTATTTGGTTGCCACTGTGACCATGATTACTTATATTATTTTAGGAAATCTTTTAAGGTCGCCGATTGGCGATACCTTACGGGCCATTCGGGACGATGAGGTATCTGCTGCATCTCTCGGTATTAATGCCAAACTTTGGAAAATCTTCGCTTTTGGTATCGGCGCTTTTATTGCTGGCTTGGCTGGGTCTTTTTATCCTAGCTTTGTTGGCACCTTAGTACCGGATGCCTTTGCGGTGGTTGAATCATTTACCTATTTAGCGATGGTCATTGTCGGTGGCATGGGCACGATGTTTGGTCCTATTATCGGCGCTGTTGTACTAACCATCTTGCCAGAGTTACTAAGAAGTTTAGGGGATGCCCGTCTTCTTGTTTATGGTATTTCTTTAACACTTGTTGTGTTGTTTATGCCTGGTGGAATTTTGCAGGCCTTCCAAACCATCAGGGATAAATTATTCAAATCACATTGATTTATATCTACAGAATATTGCCATGTCAGAAAACATCTTAGAAGTT
>Ga0136642_1000608_pt1 | contig 17720 bp, 3 predicted proteins | sample LowCatLa1302831Y_FD_115313 | JGI IMG/M metagenome (GOLD analysis project Ga0136642, IMG submission 115313) | Freshwater microbial communities from Lower Cathedral Lake, Yosemite National Park, California, USA - 13028-31Y | ecosystem: Environmental > Aquatic > Freshwater > Lake ... | reverse complement strand
GGATCTCTGTATGTCACATCGCTTAATTGGAAAGGGAGGACTCCTCCAGATCTGGCTCTGTTGCCGTTTTGATCTTCTGCCATTAAATTCCAATGAACATGTGACACAACATCAGTCCATGTTCCGTGATCAACTGTCATAACCTGTGTGACATTAAGAGTATACGTAGCAGTGGTAGTTGTAAACACAAATGGCATTATTTTGCACCTTTTAACAATTCAATTTCTTTCTTTAACAACTCAATTTGTTCTTTTTGTGCTGTGATTAAATCATGTACATCTTTAAATGACTCGATAAACAATCCAGCAAAGTTACCGTAATTTACACCGTACTCGTCTTTATCTTTATTGTATGTAACAACTTCAGGCACTATTGGTTCAATTTCTTGAGCAATGACACCTAAGTATTGAGTACCTGGATTCCAATCATCGTTATTATCGATTGGGTTATCTTTACGTTTATAGTAAACCCCTCTAAGTTGTAATACTTTATTTAATGCATTATCAACTGTGAAGATATCTTTCTTCTTTCTACGATCTGAATAAGCATACACCTCGCCGGTAGCATATAGGTTTCCAGCAACATAATGACCGCCGTTAGTGTACGCACGGTAACCAGAAGTTGTAGTTGACCCGCCAATACCTAGACAAGTATTACCTCTACTCCAGTAGAAATGCCAACCGGTTGTTGTATCGTAATCGCCACCGTTACCGGCGGTGTCAAACATGCCGCCGACAGTATTTCCAGTTCCTCCGGCATTATTATAGTTAATACCTGTGTAACTGTTACGGTATCCGTTCATATCAAACCCACCGTATGTGCTGTCATTATTTGGATACCAATACGGTGTTACACTATACGAACTATAACTAAATCCTGGCCAGTATAGCCCGTGATTACCCTTGCCTTCTAACCATGTCCACCATTGATAATAACTGTTACCTTGTTGACTTAGAGCACGGTTGGTATTTGTATAGGTGCTAGATCCGTTGTCAAATAAACCACCTGTCGCAATACTTTGGTTACCAGTAGTGCCTGTTCCAACTATAACACCATAATTACCGCCAGAGTTTGTAGCATTAAGGGTCAATGCTGTTCCACTAGCACCGGTACTAACATCAGTAAACTTACCAACTGATCCAACAATACCATAGGTTGAGCCATTATTAGAATAGAAATTAGTACCGTAAACGCTAGCAAAGATTGCGTTGGCATATCCTGTTCCAGCACTATTCAATACAAGTAAATTACTGCTAGAATCAATACTTAATTGCACGGCGTAAGTATTGGCCCAGTTTAGTGATAGCCTAGGAGCATTGGCTGTACCTGCTATGTAACTACCTGTTATATTGTATTCGCGTAGTTTCAATGATGCATATTGATAACTTGTATTGCTTGTATTACTTGCTAGCGACCAATCGCCTGCCGTAGCATTTGCAATATATCCAGGTCCGTTGGTCAACTGGTTCAGGTTGGTTAAGTTATTACTATCCCAAACCGTATATCCGCTACGCTGTAAAGGAGCATTAAAATAGAAATATGATCTATCTGTGTAGATATGTGCGTAACTAGAGTTTGCAGGACCAATTGTAATATAACCATTTGATGTCTGGCATGTAATACCCCAAGTATTGGTGCCGCCGGCTGTCCATGTTCCTGAGTTTGAACTCTTATCAAATATGATACCGTAGTTTACAGTAGCGTTAACATGTAGGTTAGAGTCGCCACGTGCAGAATATACGTTCAGTCCGTTGCCGTTACCTGTAGCAAAAGATCCGCCACAGTTCCATGTTGTAGCAGTATAACCAGACGGTATGCTACCAGTATTCCATGTGATAGTTGCAGTACGTGCGTCCATTAAACTGACATAAAATGTTGCCGGTGTAGCACCTAGATATGGAATATAAATTTCTAAGTACTGGGCATCGTATGTAGTTTTAGTTAATATTCGAACTTGGTTTACAGCGTTACCGGTATAACTTGAACCTGCTACCTGCGTAAATGTCAAACCACCGGTATCATTAAATGCACCTGCTACAACAAATTCTTGAGAACTGTGTGGGCCGCTACTTGTACTGTCGTTGATCAGTACGCGAGCATAGAACTGTCCTGTTCCTAAGTTAGCAATACGATACCAACCTACAGAACTAATTGTTCCCGAGATGTTTTGTGTACCCTGATAATTTGCAGGAATAGTTACATAAGTTGTACTACCACCACTTAATCCGCCTGCAGATAAGTTATAGTAATTATAAAATTCGCCAACACCCGCTGTAGCATTTGTATTAGAAGTGTATGCACGACCGTTGCCAGTTACATAAAAATTGGTTGTTGTGCCATCTGTAATTGCTAATGCTCTTGAAGCACCGTTGGCTACTTTGATTATTTGCCCGTAATCATTGCCAGTTTTATCGATGTACAATCCGTAATAGCCACTTGCACTTTGGTCAACAATCATCACTGTAGCATTTGTTGAACCGGCAGTATACGGGTTAGTTTGATAATAGAATATGTTGCCACCGCCGACAGTACCGCCTGAAATTACACCTTTACTTGATTTAAAATATCCATTTGGTGTAGTGACATCGGCACCAAACTGAGCATTATTATTTGTAAGGTCAATTTGGAACGGCCAATAACTACCGTATTGGGTTAGTGTTAGTGAATTGTTAACCGCAGAACGTTGGATGTAAAAAATATTTCCAGATGAAACCAGTGCGGCTGTATAACCGCCTGTTGGTTCTAAATATAGAGTAGGTGCCGCATTGTTAATAACCACGTTGCCGGTAAATGTAGGACTTGAAGCAGTAACATACCCAGGACCGTTGGTTAACTGGTTTAAGTTAGTTAAGTTTGTGCTACCCCAAACATCGCCAGCAATTGCTGTGTTTAGTTTACCAGTACCGTCTAAATTCATTAGCAGTGTGTTCACACTACCGTTAATTTTTCTCCACTTAAATGTACCAGAATTATCAAAAAATAGTGTGCCGTCTTGTGCTATAGAAGTTGTGGTACCGTCCGCAGATGTAATATCACCACGGAACATAATACCGTGATAGTTATCATACGATCCAATTCGACCAGACCCGTTACTATTCCAGTTGTTTAGATACAGTGTTGTATTAGAGCCAGCAAACTGTGAATTGCCAGTTACATCTAGATAGTACTGAGGAGTTTTCTGATTGATACCAACATAACCGTTAATTGGCTCAATGGTCATACGCTCTACTGGTATATCGTTGCCTGCACCACTTTGTCCTGTACCTGGTTTAGTAGCAAATACTAGATAGTCACGTTCAGAACCCGAAAAGTCATAAGTTCTAGTTCCAATCCATGCTTGCGGTGCTAGGTTATAACTGGTGTTATCGTTGTTTAATGTGCCACCGCTATAGTTTAACAAGTGATTGAATGCAATACCGCCGTAATAACTGTTAGCGGTTGTTGATCTAGTCTGATTAGGACCAATTTGCATTGCGTATGTGCTAGTATTAATTGATGTATTACCAGTACCCCCCGACGCAAACATGTGATTACCGCCGCGGAAATCAATCGGTGCAGTATAGTAAGCAGTGACAAAACTTAGGTTATTACTTAATTGACTTAGGTTGGTTAAGTTATAGTTGTTCCAAGTTTTAGCCGCTGTAACTGGGCCCGTTTCAATTGTAGGTAATGAAGTTACAAAACTAATACCCCAATTGTTAATCCACTGTGCGGCAGAATAGTTGCCAAATCCTGCATAAAATTCAGTAACAAATACCTGAGGATAATTCCATACTGTAGATGTTTCACCAATTGTGATACAGTTGTTAGAGCCATCATTACCCCATCGAACGCTGACATCACCGCCACCATGGGTACTTTGTGTAGCAAAAACATTTAGCCATCCGCCTGCCGAATAATTGTATCCGCCAACTTCAATACTTCTACTTGTACCTGCGGTAGTTCCGTTGTACTCATAAATCTTAACAACCATGTACATCATTGTACTAGTTCTGTACTGAGGCAATTTAATTTTAATAGCACCAGTAACAGTCGATGTTTGTGTTACATAAGCGGCAGCGCCTGGGAATATTTCACGCAGGCCTACTGATGTTTCTGCTAAGCCGCCACTGGTGTTAGTTACATTTAAGAATGAAACTGCTGTTCCGCTACTTACATACGAAGTACCTGTGTTTGCTAACTGGTTTAAATCAGTTAAGTTACCAGAGTGATAAATCTGATATGAGCCGTAGTATGGTTGATAACCAAATGTGAACCGACCGGTTGTAGCACTAACATCAAATGCCGCATCTGAGCGAGCCGCTATACCGCCAGTTAAGCCATTCTTTAATAAAGCAAAACGGTCAGCATAATATGTTGTGTTTAGTTTACCAATAAACCAAGCAGTAGTACTACCCGTTGTTAAGGGGAATACAACACCTGCATAAGCATTAACAGCATTAGGATTAACTCTTATACCTTCAGTAAAGGTTGTTGAAGTGTTTACTGCCGCAGTTGAGTTAACAGTTAAACTAGGAGTACCGGATGTAGACCCCGATATTACACTACCGGATGCTTGGAAGGTTGCATACAGAGAAATTGTGCCGCCACTACCCGACCAACTTGTTCCATTACCAAGAGAAATTGTACCATTCTGGCCTTGAATTATACCGGGGTTATTAGCACCTGTACTGTCTTGGTTACCAATTAAAAACTTTTGAGCATTAGAAGAATTAGTTAAGCGTAGATAATCGTTAAATTGACCGGCGCCTGCAACATCTAACGGATATATACCTGCACTGGTTCCGCCAATCTTAACATATCCGCCAGCGCCTGCTAGGTTAACGTTACCTGCAACATAGTGGTTGAGTCCAACAATACCTGTAGAATCTTTGGCATCAATAATAATATCGCCCTGACCGTAGGCTTTAATATTAGCCGTTGCTGTTGCTCGATCTAACTGTAGATAATCACTACGCAAATCTGCCAAATCATAAATTGCCGCAGATGCTAGGTACCAATTAATATTTCCAAAAGCAGTCGGAGTTGGGCTACCACTTAGTGAATAAAAGTGTGTGGTACTAAATGTTCCTGTACTACCGCAAATAACTGCATAACTATATTCTTCCCACTTGCCTGTTCCAACGTTGTTAGTTAACCAATAACCTGTTCCATCACTACCGGTACCGTTACCGCCAAAATTTAGGGTATACCCAGCAGGAATAAATGCACGGAATGCACTTACTAATATTGCGTTTGCACGAGATTGAACACCAAAGTAAAATCCACCAAAGTTAGGACTTGCTGTATTAGCAGTATGTCTGATGTTTAATAAGAAGCCGGATGTAGTCGGTGCTACATTAACAGGATACGATGTACTAGTTGTGGCAACTCGTGTGACTGTTACCGCACCCGATGCCAAGTTATCATATACCTGAATACCGTTAACCGTACTTAAGAAGGTTTCGTCCGGGTAGTTAATATTTTTACGACCGTGTCTTACTGATGCAAAACTGATTGTAGGAGCACCAGCATAATTAGCATCGCCCGATGTGTACCAATTTAACTTATTATTAAATTTTAAACCGCCGGCGGTGTTGCCAATGTTGACGTTAGTAGCATCATACGTAAAACCGCTTGATCCCGCAAAACTATTTCCACTGTCTTTGTAGATAACTTGGTACGCCGCACCTGCACCAATACCTGCTCCTTGTTGACCAGTAGCACCAATTTCGCCCATTGCACCAAATGCCACATTGTTTAGTTGTGTATTGGTTTCGTAAAATGCTGAATCAAAATATAATGCTGTAGATACTGAACGTGCCGTAGTTTTTAATAGTGTTCCGTTTTGCCAGTATCTAATATTACCGCCATCGTATGTGATGGTCATTATATCATTAGTTGTATATCCGCCACCGGTGTAAACTGAGTTACCGTTTTCGTAAATTACAACAGTACCAGCATTAAAATAAATTGCGTAGTCAATACTTGCATAGGATGCATCAGTTGATGGGTCAGCATTAAGACCAAACATAACGCGATTACCAGTTGAGTTTGCCGATGCCGATGCATACGCACCTCTAACAAATCCTTCTACAGAATAAACTTGTGCGTCCCAAGCAGTATTTCCAGTCGATTTAGTGAATGAAGTATTACTTAACGTAGTAACGCCTCCTGTCATTACAGGAATCCATGATTTTGTGCCGTCTAACCCAGTAGGTCCAGTTGCACCAGTGGAACCAGTTGCTCCGCCAACTCCGCTCGGACCAGTAGACCCTGTTGCTCCAGTAAATCCAGTTGCACCTGTGGCCCCTGTTGCTCCAGTATAACCAGTAGCACCAGTAACTCCGTTGACACCGCTAGTACCTTGGCCACCCGTTGCTCCGATAGGTCCAGTAGCACCAGTACTGCCTAACTGTCCTTGCGGACCTGTAGCACCAGTAGCACCAGTACCGCCTACTGTACCTTGTGTTCCAGCCGCACCAGTTGCCCCCTGATAACCAGTAGCACCTGTTGCGCCTTGATTTCCTGCAATTGTAAAATACCAGTTTGCAAATGGACCACTACCGACTGTTCCGCTAACTGTATCTACGTTAACAGTAATATTCAGGCCGCCAATGTTAGAAATGACCCCTTCTAAATAATTTGTAGGAAGAACAGGATAAATTACTCTAACACGCATCCCAACCACGTAAGCGTTAGATACATTGACTGTCCATGTTAGACTACCAGTGTTTAATAAATTACTTGAATTAGAAGTTACATAATATCCTAAACCAGTAGCACCTGTTGAACCTTGTGTACCCGCAGTACCAGCCGCACCTGTAGCACCTGTAGATCCTATTGGTCCAGTAGCACCCGTAGCACCAGTAGCACCTGTAGATCCTATTGGTCCTGTAGCACCAGTAGTTCCTTGATACCCACTTGTTCCGCTTTGTCCTGTAGCACCAGTAGCACCAAAAGGTCCAGTTGCACCAGTAGCACCCGTTGATCCGGCTGGTCCGGTAGAACCTGTTGCGCCAGTAGCACCCTGTGGTCCTGTTGCGCCAGTAGCACCCTGTGGTCCTGTTGCGCCGCTATTTGATGGTATAAAACTTAAAACACCACTACCGTCAGTGGACATAACATAACCACTAGACCCGGCATCTTGAGGTAAAGTTAATGTAACCGTACCTGTTGTTGGCGATTTAAGTGTTATATTACCTTGTTGACCGGTATCTAAATTAATTGACATAGTTTACGACTTTAATCCAATATTTATTCTTAGGAAATCCATTAGGTTGTTACCTCGCTTGTTTCAACTTTAGCGACAAATCTTATAGTATTTGCACCGTCACCTTTAACTTGAACAATTAATCCGCCCAACGATGAGTCACCTGTTACAGCACAATCCCATTGAGAAACACTTGACCATATTTTTGTTTTGTTAACAACACGTAGTACTGTAGTGCCCGCACCGTTATAGCGAGAAATTACACCATTAAATTGCCATGCACCTTCGTCATTACTTGTTGTTGATTTTGCTGTTACCATTATGATAAAAGAGTATGAAGCATTATCAGGCAGTATTACCTGGTTAGTTGAACTAGGAGCACTGTTATCTGTAGTTAGACTATTAAGAGCAGTTCCAGTAATTTGTCGTCTTAAAATATATATCCCCGCTTGAGCATCTCCATGACTAGTAAATGCACCATTGGCAAATACTTTAGATCCAATAATGTTCCGTGTAGTTGCACCAGATCCAACAATTAAATTCTTACCTGCAAAACTTGCATCTCCACTAACAACTAATGCACCATTTGTTGTTCCAGTAGTAAGACTGGTTCCTAAAATACGAACATCTCCGCCAATATAGGCGCCTCCGCTAATACCTGCGCCGCCTGTTACAACTAATGCACCCGACCCTGTATCTAAAGTTTGTGTTCCGCTCTTAGCAAGTAAATTGCCTGCCAAGTCAATAACAACCCCCACTGTTCCGGTAGTAGGTGCAGTTCTACTGGTTAAGGTGGCATTGGTTGAGAAATTAATTCCGCCTGATGAATATAAGGTATTATAATTTGCTCCTGCTGTCCATAGACCGATACCTTGCGCTAAATTATTTGTGGTAATTTGTACTACTTGATTACCACTTACACCTTCATTATAAACACCACCGGTTGTGGGCAAGTAGATGTTAGCCCTCGAGCCGGCAATCACTGCGCTGGTAGCAGTTACAGCACCGCCAACAAATATACTACCGGCAACACCAACTCCACCTGCAATTTGTAAAGCACCTGTGTTTGTACTGTTTGATACTGTTACATTTTGTGAGACTATTAATCCAGCAACATATAAATTACTACCTACACCAACGCCACCTGTTACTTGCAATGCGCCACTTGTTGGTGTTATTGCATTTGTTGGATTTGTAATTGTTATAATTTGATTGGTCGAACTTCCCCTACTGGTAATAGATTGAAGTGTGGACGTATTCCAAATTGTAATTGCACCGGACGATGTGCTAACCGCAGTATCAGTTCCGGCAATAATATTTGCAACATAACCACTGCCTGTACTTCCGCCACCGCCTGTAAGAACATTTTGTCCATTAACAGTTAAGGCACCGCCAACATTAACATTACCATTAACTCCAATACCGCCAGCAACAATTAGGTCACCAGTATATGTACTTGTAGATTGTGTTCCGCCTACTAGTGTTAAGCCTCCAAATTTTGCTAAACCAAATGTTCCTGTATTAGTAAATGAAGGAGTATAAGTTTCTGTTCCGCCCGGATAAACATTAATTTTATAAACCAATGTCTGTGTGGCATTGTCCATACCGATAAAGGAATGGTTATCGTAGGCTGTGTTAGCGGTAGCAGTTGTATTGTAATGTAAAATTAAACCACGATCAAATCCATCGTTGATCGATAATGCTGTGTTACCAACTGCCCCGCCTAATTCAATTACAGGATCAACAATGTACGTTTGTGTAGAGTTTACAAACGTTTGAGTTCCGAAAACTCTTAAATTACCGTATACAGTTGCATCAGCGCCTACTACTAGATTTTTACTAATACCAACACCGCCACCAACTATAAGAGTAGCGTATGTACTTGATGTGGCATCTTGTCCATTATTAAGAGTAATAATTTTATCGCTAAGAGCACCACGAGTTGTAACACTTTCTAACGTACTATTATCAGAAATAGTAACATTACCAGTTGAAGTGGTAATGGTAATATCAGTTCCAGCAATTATGCTTAATACACCAGTGTTATTGATACTAAATGTAGCAGTTGTGCCGCTTGAACTAACAATAGTTACACTAGTTCCGGTGCCTGCTGTAGGTAAAACAGTAGTAACAACACGTTGTCCTCTGTCATATATTCCTTGTCCTGAGTAGATAGAACCGTTTACACCTAAGCCGCCACCAATTGTTACGGCACCTGATAACGGGCCAGTTGATGCAACCGTGCTTGTAAATGTTGCCAAGCCGGCTACTGACAATGTACCTGTACTTACTATAGATCCTGCTACAATAGCAGTTGAGGTAAGAGTTTGTCCAACATATACCGAACCCCAAATACCAACACCACCGCGAATTTGCAATGCACCAGTTCCGGTAGAACTTGCAGTTGTAAATGATCGAATCTCAATATCATTAGTTGTAGAATAACCTCGATCAGTTACGCTTTGTAGTGTATCAATACTTGATATTTGAACTTGGCCAACACCTTCTGGTGGATTAATTACAATTCCAGAACCTGTGGTAAGTTTTGTTACACCATAACTAGCAATAGATGACGTTGTTAAAACCAACGCATTATTTGAATAGATGTTATAGCCTTTGATATCTCCGGCTACATCTAACCACGCTGTCGGAGTACTAGTATTAATACCTATAAAGTTACTGCTGGTTCCGGCAGCAATAGTCAGCGGACTGTTTGGACCAAGTCGTAATCCTTCATTAGTACCGCTTCCAAAAATCCAAGATCCGCTAGCAAATCTTAAATCTATATATCCACTGCCATTAAACCAAGTTTGAGCAAATCCCGGACTAAAGACATTAACAGCAGAGCGCGAGTACTGTGTAGAACTACCTACACTTATTGAACTAGTAACGTTTATTGCGTTAGTAGTAGTGGCACCTCTTGAGGTTATAGACTGGAATGTACCTGTGCCGCTAACCAATACAATACCATAACTGGTATTGACACTTATATCCTCGCCAGGTTGAATTCGCTTTACAACATTTAATACCGCAGTTGCTTCTGTAATTACTCTTGAATTTGCATCATAAACAGCACCTGCCCAAACATTTCCGCTAACACCGACACCCCCGGTAACAATTACAGAACCTGTGTTGAACGCAGTGCTTTCAATATTGGCACCAAAGTTTACAATTGAAGTAGTTGTGCTACCTCGGCGAGTTATTGAGGCTAATGTTGATGTATTCCATACTGTAACAAGACCAGTGCTGGTGCTTACTGCGGTGTCTGTACCAGCATATAAGGCTGTTAAACCTTGTTGTGCCAATGTACCTTGTGTAATTACAAGACTACCGTTAGAATATATGTTATCTGCATATAAATTTCCGTTAAAGCCACCGCCACCTGCTACAACCAACGCACCTGTTGCCGTACTAAATGCTTGAGAAATACTATAAATGTAGGTTGTAGCAGTTGAAATCTGCAATCTCGGAGTACTATCAATTAAGAATGACGAAATACTGCCAGTTGTTACTATTTTGAATCTTGAAACAAGACCGCTATCTCGGAAATTTAATTCAAATGTAGGATGCCATGTAGGCGCAATGCCAGTGGCACTATTAATATCTGTGATTGTAATAGAAGGTAAAGTACCAGTCAATGATAGATCGTTACCTGCTTTAATAGTTCCACCGATGTTTAAATTACCGGCTGCACCAATGCCTCCGCCGACAACTAATGCTCCTGTATCAGTTCCTGCAGAAACTGTATTGCTAGATAACTTCAATGCACCAAAAATAGCATTACCGTCACTGCCTAAAAATTTAAATCCATTTGTATTTGATAAGAATGGAACTCCTGGCAATATATTTGTTTTGAATAATAAAGTTTGAGTAGCATTGTCCATACCCAAGAAAGCATTATTTGTGCCAGCAAGACTTGAAGTTGCAGAAGTATTATAATGGAAAACAAAACCTCTATCAAATCCGTCGTTAATTAATATTGGAGTGGCATCTAACCCGCCACCTAATTCTATGATAGGATCAGTTACATAATCTACTGTTGAATCGATATAAGTTTGGGTTCCAAATACCTGTAGATTTCCATAAATTGCAGTGTTGCCGCCGACTATTAAGTTACGTCCAATTCCAACCCCGCCTACAACAATTACGGATCCTTGAGTAGATGCATTGCTATCTGCTGTATTTGCAAAAGTTATAATTTGATTAGTAGAACTACCGCGTTGTGTAATACTATTAAATGTCGAAGTACTATAAACTACAACATCTCCGGTCGATGTAGTTACTACAGTATCTGTTCCCGCTCTAAGAGATGTTACACCAAAAGTTCCCAATGTTGCCTGTGTAACAACTCGACTGGCGTTATCATACAGTGCAGTACCGTATAGATTTCCACCAACACCTAAACCGCCAGTGATAACAAGAGCACCAGTTGTTGTAGAAATACTTTGTGTAGTATTACTGAATAGTAGAGCATTCGATGTTACTGTACTTCTGTTAGTAATGCTTTGTAATGTAGCAGTACTATAAATTAAAATTGTACCAGTGCTGGTAGATACAAATGTATCTATTCCTGCAGTTATAGTCTGTACACCAAGGTTAGTCAGTGTAAATGTAATTGTTGTTCCGCTAGAATTTAAATTTCCAATACCTATGTATGGATCGCTAGTTGGAAAAACATTTGTAACTACTCGTCGATTAGCGTCAAAAATTCCTTCGCCGCGAATAGTTTTAGCAACAACTAATCCTCCTAAGATAACTGTAGATGTTGTGGCTGTACTAGAAACTACTAGTGCGTTAGTCACTGTAAGACTTGCAATAGTTCCAAATGTTGCATTTGATACAGTCGATGTTACGGTATTAGCATTTACTAATCCCCCAACAAATATATCTTGACCAATTCCTACACCGCCTGCTACAACAATTGCACCTGATGATGTTCCTGTTGAGTTAAGATTGTTTGTTGAAGTAAAAATTGCATTAACAATAAATGTGTTAACACGCAAATCTCTAATATATCCGTCGCCTACTCCAATATGCTCAATAGTAGCCGTATTTTTAACATAGATATTTCCACCAATGCCAACTCCGCCACCAACCTGTAATGCACCTGTGTTTGTGCTGATAGAATCAGTTAAATTATTGATGTAGATAGTGTTAGTAGTAGAATTTCCTCGATCAGTAACTGTTTGAAATGTACTGGTATTCCAAACAGTTACTTGACCGGTACTAGAACTAACCGCAGTATCTGTCCCTGCAAATAATGCGGTAACACCATAGTTTCCTAATGTTTGTAAAGTAACAACACGGCTACCTTGGTCAAACATTGCAGAAGCATAAATTGATCCGCCTACACCAACACCGCCTGATACTTGCAATGCACCCGAAGTTGTGTTTGTAGCACTTGTTGTTCCAAGAATTTTTGCAACATTAGTAACTGTTAGGCTGTGTCCACCTATGATGTCACCGCCGACATATAGATCTAAACCAATACCAGCGCCGCCGTAGACAATAAGTCCACCACTATTTGTGCCTGTTGAATTTGTACTTGTGGTAACAATTACACGATTGGCTGTAAACGGGTCAAAACTAGTAACACTGCTCTTAATTTGCCACCCGTAACCGTTCCATATCCAGGTACGATTACCTAGAGTATAGGTATCGCCTGTATTGGGATTTGAGGGAAAGTTTAAATCAGCCATATCTTATTTAATTACACACCTGTGAATTGTATCCAGTAAAAATTTGTACCATCTTTGATCCATTGATATTCGACACCAATACTTGGATCAATCCAAAAATCGCCTATATTATTTGTAGCAGTTGTAGGAGGTGTTGTAGACACAGTAATCTTTGTATTGTACAATGGATTACCTTGCACACTATATACATTTCCACCTACATGAAGATCACCCCCAATACCAATACCGCCTGCAACAACAATTGCACCTGTAGTTGTTCCTGTTGATTTCGTAACATTAGGCGAATTGAATATACCTGTATATATAAAACTGCCGTTTACCTGTAATCCACTTTCAATTGTGGTCAACAACCCTGACGGATTAATTCTCAAATCGCCAGCAAGTGTAGAGATTGAGTTTGAAGAAAGTAATAGCGTACCTACTTGAATACTTGTAGGTTGTAAAATAGAAGCGTTAACACCGTCACTGATTGTTAAACTTGAAACAGGGCCTAATTTAAAGTTAGCAGTACCAAAGTCAACATTGCCAGTGCGTTGATTGATACGGAATTGATCGCCAACACGGAAATCACCTAAGTGGTCAACTGTTTGATAATAAACTCTTGCATCATTTATTTTATAAATTTCTTGACTTTGGATTGCTAGATTAGGATTATTTGTTGAGTCGCCGCCGCTCCCAATATGACTCATATTGAAAGCAATTAATTTTAAGTCAACCCCTGCACCGTCTGCATAAACACCATAGTTACCATATACAGCCGCACTACCAATACAACGTAGTTCGGCTCCAAACTGATGATAATCTGCTAAAGTAATTTGACTTGCTTGTCCTAGTTTTGTGGCATTGTATGCGCCAGCAGTAGAATAAACAATTTGAGTGGCATTACCGTCGTCTGTAATTGTTGGACTACCGTTAATACCGTCACCGTGGATCAATATAGCAGTTGCTAAATCACTAGCAAACGCGGCAGTTGGCTGTGAAAACCCTGCTGTATATCTATAGGTAGTACTCACACGAATTTCGTCTAGGTAGCCACCTAAATATAGTGTGCCATCTGATTCTTGGCCGCCCATAGTAATTGGGTCACCGTTAGTAACATTGGCTGTTGATGTAACTGTGCCTTCTAAATTACCGTCAAAAAATATTCTTACATTGTTGGAAGGATCTCTACACATAGCAATATGATGCCATGTTCCCGAACTAATACTATTAGTACCTGTAATCAGTGTTGTACCATGTTGCCCAGTTAATTTGTTGTTAGCATCTATATACAGACCAAATGTTGTATTGGGAATAATACCTTTGTTGAATATCTGTTGGCGTCTGTTACGATCGTTTAAAAAAACAAAAGTTTCTAATGTAAACGGACCAGTATCAAATTGTAAGTCAGTGGCGTTTACAAGATCTAGTAAGTCGCCGTTGGCCTGGAATAGTACAGATCCTGTGCCAAATTTTCTTTGGAAAGAACTGATACGTGGTGAGCCAAACACGTTAACAACTTTTGGAGTTCGATCATTTGCTTCAACAAATCCCGGAGCATTACTCTTGATATAGATGTAATTACCATTTACTTCATCAATCAACGCACTAGCGGCCACTGTGCCTGTTGAACTGATATAATATAAATTCTGTCCTGCGGCAAATGTGCCAGTAGTAATGTTTACTGACAGTCTTATACGCCCTGCACCGCCCCACCCTTGTTGTCCAGCGTATGCATAAATTCCTCTATCAGCAAAGTAAGTAAATCCATTTAGTAATTCTGCGCGAGTACCGTTAGTAAGCACAACGGCATTAGCACCTGGGGTGATAAATGTGGCTTCGTTAAATAATACGGCGGATTCGATACTAGCAGTATTTACATACTGGCCATCAAAGAATCCGCCGCCACCAGCATCATTACTAGCATATCCGTAAGGATCACTAGTAGTTCTTACACTGCCTTTTGTTATAACTGAAAAACGTTCAATGTAGGGCGACCTAGTGTGCCGTTGCATATTGGGAGCAAATTTGAACGCATATCCCGGTTTGTAAAAATTACCAACACTAAAATCACTGATGGTAGTATCACCGTTTAGATAGAACGCAGTTTGTGTATTAGTTGCCGTTGTTGGTTGGACAAATACCTCACGTAGTCCAGCACCTCGGATACTAACTCCCGGAGGAATAGTCATCGGAAACTGTTCAGTATAAGTACCTGGCAATAGATAAATGGTATCTCCTGCATTGACAACACTCAAGGCCTTACTAAGTGTTCTAAACGGATCTAAATGTCTATGTCCAGTAAAAGTATCACTACCTGCATCTTCAGAAACGTACCATACGTTTTTATCGTAGTTTAATAGATCAACACCTTGAACTGTTGCAGTATTGAGAACAACTAAATTGTTAAATGTAGCAGTATTTAAAACACCAATATTGCTAGCATAGACATTCAACCATGCATTTGAAGTAGAACCTAAACTGTACTGATTATTGTACTTAGGAATAATGTCTGATATTACTTCTGCACCAATAGATAGGGTATCAGTTCCAGTTTGATTACCTAACTGAATATTACCGTCGGCTGTAATATTACCAACAGCGTGAATATTTCCGCCAACTTGTAAATTACCACCTATGCCAACACCGCCAGTAACAACTAATGCGCCTTCTGTTGAAGTTGTAGAATCTTGTGTGTTATCTACATAGATATTTCCGCCTACACCGATACCGCCTGCAACTCTTAACGCACCAGAACGGCTACCTGTACTTAAAACTAGGGGAAGAATATCAACCGAACTGAATGCTGTAACTGTACCGGTAAAGGCTGCACGACCACCAATATTAACATTTTCTGTAATGCCCACGCCGCCGTAGACAACTGCGGCACCCGAAACCGTGCTGGTTGATGTTGCAGTTAAATGGTTAAGAACCGTAAGGCCGTTCTTAACAACGAAGTTACTTTGTGCCATTCAGATTCACTCTCCTCTTGCCGGCTGGACTAAATTGTATCTGGTATTTATGATGATGTAATTGCTGTACGTAACACTTGGACACTCATGTTTGTTGGAACATAGTTAGGAGTGAATACTAAATTAACTAAACCACCGTTGTAAACCGCATCAATGTCACCTAAATTACCTGTGACATTAGATATTAAACCGTATTCTGATATATAAGCACCGTTAGTTTGTGCGCTACCATCGTAAGCAACCATAATTTCGGAAACTTGAAATCTGTTTGGAACATAACCTGCATCAATAATCTGCACAATATATTTGGTTGTTCTAAATGCACCTGCGTTCCATGTGTCAATAGTAATTAAACTGTTTGAAGCAATGCCAGTTGTGCTTGTGGAAGCAAACTGATTGTTAACAACCTGAACTGTAACGCCCTTAACAGTAGCGCCAGAAGTAATACTACCACCTGCACCAATACCGCCACTGACTACCAACGCACCCGAGTTAGTTGTACCGTTATTAACGGAAGCAGAGTTGATCTTAACTTGGCCGTTTTGGACTAATAATGCCCACTGGTTAGCCGCTTGTGCTCCGCCGACAATTGTCGGAGCATCTTCAATAAAAAACGTAGCAATATCACGCCATGTTGGATTCAAACTACCAATTAAGGTTGGTTTGCCAACACTGTGAATTACTGCTGTACCTGCATTTAATCCGTTTGATGTTAAATCTGTATATGTACTTGACTCTAAACGTAGTCCAGGACCGGCTGTTGACCATTTAACTGCTGATATATCACCAGTGCGTACCATTGTGCCAGCAATAAACAAATTACCACCAACTCCAACACCGCCGTAAACTTCTAATGCACCCGAGCCTTGTGTGCTATATGCAGTAGCAGTTGATAAAATATGTGTCCTACCACCAATCCAAGTATCTTTTCCAATACCAACTCCACCGGCAACTACTAGATCACCGTATGTTGTACCAGTTGAGTTTGTTCCACTATTAATGCTTGCAGTATTAACATTTATTCGTGTAGCATTAACAGTCTGTGCAACACCTAACCCGCCACCAACAACTAACGCACCGGTAGTTCTAGAGTCCGAATCACCAGTTCCAAAAATTGTAGCACTGCTGGCAACTTCTAAATTAGTTCCAATTCTTGCGCTCGTGCCAACATCTAATGCCCCACCCATTAATACATCTTGAGCAATGCCAACACCGCCGTCTATAATTAAGGCGCCACCAGTTGAGGTGAATGCATTGTCTTTATCAAATACACGTAACGCACCGCCAACATTTAGACGTTTGCCAATGCCAACTCCGCCAGCAACTACCAATGCACCACTGTTGGTATTGTAAGATTCTGTATCACTCCACACATAAGCAGTTCCAGTTGTGACAAAGTTACCGCCCATGTTTAAGTTGCCACCTAACCCTAATCCGCCGTCAATGATAACAGCACCTGTAGTAGTGCTTGTAGATTGTGTTAGATTTGTAAAGTGGAAAGTTAGTGTGAAGACTCCACCAATAGTTCCGTTAACAGTTCCTGTTGTAAGAACTTTAGAGCCATTAATATAGGCAGACTCTTCTACATACAGATATTTTGTTCCAATACCACCATTTGGTACGTAAACTGTATTTCCTGTAGTGGTTGACAGACTATAATTATAACCTAAGAAAGTTGTGTTTGTATTAAAATAACTGTTGTTACCTACTCCAATACCGCCACTTACAATTAATGCACCTGAAGTAGGATTTACAGAAGGAGTTATATTGTGTAATATTAAACTACCGGCTTCTAATGTTGACCAAGATCCTGTATCAAATAATTTAGTTACATCAACACGCCCCTGCACATCAGGTAATATACTATCTTTTAAGAAG
>Ga0136642_1000607_pt1 | contig 17770 bp, 26 predicted proteins | sample LowCatLa1302831Y_FD_115313 | JGI IMG/M metagenome (GOLD analysis project Ga0136642, IMG submission 115313) | Freshwater microbial communities from Lower Cathedral Lake, Yosemite National Park, California, USA - 13028-31Y | ecosystem: Environmental > Aquatic > Freshwater > Lake ... | reverse complement strand
CTTGCAGGCACGATGAACGTGGCCTACGACATTGCGAACCTGACCGTCCTCTCCCTCTCCGGCGTTGCCCTGACTCACAACTTTGGTGCGTGGGGTTACATTGGAATCATTCCAATCTTGATTACGGCGTACTTTGTTACCTACCACGCCACTATCCACGGCCACGAAAAAATTGTAGACGAAGAGGAACTGGCGGAGGACGAGGAGAGGGATCAAAAGATCATGCTCCTCGAACTAGAGATGATCCGTTACAAAGAAGAGAAAGCCCTAGAAAATGAATCGTGACCTACTCCCCGGCGACCTAGTACTCGCTCACTCCAAAGGTGCCTTTGCCGTCCTGATCCGTTTTGGCCAGTGGCTCCGTCCATCGTGGAGGCCGTACAAGAAGTGGAACCACGCTGCCATCGTTGTTGATGTGGGTGGCATGGGAGCGCCCCTGTGCGTACAGATGGGGCGACGAGGCCAGCTCTCACCCCTGTCTGACGTAGCTCCTGGTGGCTATGTGGAGATCCGCCCCCTCCCCGCTGGGGTAGATAGGACCAAGGCAGTCCACTATGCCAAGGAGCAGATCGGCGTGAAGTACAGCGTAGCGGCCATCTTCTCTATTGCTCTAACCCTCCTTACTCCAAAGATGTTTCACTTTGATTTCCGCCGCAAGGGGGATTCCCTTATTTGTTCCGCACTTGTGGCAAGATGTTGGGAGCACGGTGGATGGTCGTGCCCAACAGACCCATTCCAGATCACTCCCGCTGAGTTGGCGAAGGCAACGGAGGGTGACTAACTAAGGGAGGTAGCATGAAGAACATTGCTACACACATAGTCATACCGGATTGTCAGGTCAAGCCAGGGGTTCCTCTGGATCATCTGGATTGGATTGGCAAGTACTTACTTGAGTTTGCAGGTAAGGAAAACGTCAAGGTTATTTGCCTTGGTGATTTTGCTGACATGGAATCTCTTTCGTCCTACGATAAGGGCAAGAAGGAAATGGAAGGCAGGCGCTATGCCAAGGATATCGAAGCAGCCAACTACGGGTGGGAACTCCTCAATAAGCCCTTGGTCGAATACAACCGTAATCGCTTGGCTACGAAACATAAACAGTGGTGGCCCAAGCGTCATATCACCCTCGGAAACCATGAGGATCGAATCAGCCGCGCTATCTCTCTTGATGCAAAGCTCGAAGGCACGATCTCAGAGTCAGACCTGAATTACGAGCGGTCAGGTTGGGATGTCCACCCGTTCCGTGAGGTTCTCTGGCTAGATGGGGTGGCATACAGCCACTACTTTTACAACCTGATGAACGGTCGCCCCCTCGGTGGGCAGATCGAACCCCGGCTTAAATCTATTGGTCACACCTTTACGATGGGCCATCAGCAGACGCTCCTCTACGGGGTTCGCTATGTCGCTGGCAAATCACAGCATGGTCTTGTTGCTGGAGCAGCGTACCTCCACGATGAGGAATACCTCGGCCCGCAGCAGGCGTACTGGCGGGGCATTGTGGTCTGCCATCAGGTAGAGGACGGATCGTATGATCCGATGATGGTGTCATTGGATTACCTTGCACGAAAGTATACGGGAAAGCGATTGGCAGACTACCGGCCAAAGTTGTATGCTCCTAGGAATGACGTTTAAAAAGGAGAAATTATGACCGAGGGAGCAGATTGGGATTCCGTTTCCGAGGAAGCCTATGGCCTGGTATTTGGAGAGAGAAACGCTGAATACGATCACCCTTTCGTAGACTACAAGCGTACTGCCGAACTATTCAATGCCCTTACGGGCAGGGATCTGGATGTTCGAGAAGCCGTAGCTTTTATGTTATGTGTCAAGATGTCACGGTTGGGTGCTGCGTTGGATCACAATTTTCCAGCGAAAAAAATCAGGGACACGCTGGTAGATTTGTCCGGGTATGCCGATTGTCTTTACGGTGTCTGGGATTCTGCCTGATCCTATGCAAGAAATCTTATGTAGGTGCCCCAAGTGCGGAACCATAACCAACCTCGGACGAGCTGATTCGTTCCCTCCATCTCGCTTGATGATGTTTATTGCAGATGTGCAGCATGACCATCGTTGCAAGGTTGTTGACAAATCACGACAAAGCGATTAGTTTGTACATTGCCGGTAAGGAACTGGCAAAACCAAGGGAGGCAAGATGGAGCGTGACCCAGACTTGTTAACTTCATTGCAAGCTGCTGAACAACTTGAGCAGATCGCTCAGGACTTAGCGTTCACCAAGGAGGACACCGCTGCATTCGTACTTGCATGTGCGAAGGTTTTGCGCGAGTGTAGCCATCAACTTGATGAGATGTACATGAAGTATGAGTTTCCTAAAGATTTGGAGGAAGGCTATGGAGACCGCTAGTTTTGCGGCACCCCGAGTATGGGTGGAAAAGTTGGACCGAGAGTTCCCATTGTTTGTGTCTGCTGAGAAGGCATCACGGATCATTGGAGTATCTCGACCCACGGTTATGCGAATGATTGAGCGGGCGCAATTGCGTGCCGAACGGTCATCAGCAAACCTTTGGAATGTTGAGACTCTGAGCGTGTTTGAGTTCTTGAAGCTGGACGCAGAGATGGTGGTGCGAGATGTCTGATTGGAAACAACCAGTTGAACCACGGTTTACTCAGTTGTTTGTTCAGGACCAGATGGATCGCAACGCAGCTCAGGGCAAGAAGGCCCAGGCGTTTGATACCCCGTTCCGGTTCAGTGATTCAGGCAAGTGTGGACGGGCTTTGGCCTACTCCTCGCTTAGCTACGAGGGCGAACCCTTTGACGCTGCCGGTACTTTTGTGACTGGCCTTGGCACCCTGCTGCACGAGATTGTGCAAGAGGCCATCCTTAAGCGGTACCCCGATGCACGTTTTGAGATTCCCTCACAGACCCCAACCTCATCGGGTCACGCCGACGCCATCATCCCCACTGAGGACCTTGGCCTTGTGCTGTGGGAACTTAAGACGATGAACGGTACGGCTGCGAAGAAGGCCATTGGGTTCAACACAAAGGGATGGGGCGAGCCGAGTGGACCGCGATACTCCACCGTCATCCAGTCTGCGCTAAACGCTCAGGCCAACGGGTGCGACACCATTGTTATCGGACACATTGCGTTGGAGGCAATCTCCAAAGGCCTTGCTGAGAAGTGGGAAGTGCCCGAGATGATGCGGTTCATTTCTGAATGGATCATCCCGAAGGAGGTATGGGAGCCCATTGCAGACCGGGAGATTGTTCGCCAGCTCCGAATCATTGACTCTATGGAGGATGGATTCCTACCCCACCGCACCGTTGTTGATGATGACGGTATGGAAATCTCGCTAGACCCTGAGAACTCACGGTACTGGCAATGTCAGTACTGTTCGTATGTAAATCAATGTAAGCAGGACGGTGGCGGGGAGCCTCCGATCAAGGAAGGTAACTAATCATGGCTCACTTTGACCTGAGCAATTACGCAACCGTGGCTGAGAGGATCACTCGATTCTACGAGGACCACCCGGACGGACGCATCGCTACCGAGATGGTTCATATTTCGGAAAGTGGCAAGCAGTTTGTGGTGAAGGCAAAGATTTTTGCTTCCATTGCTGACGATGTGCCGGTGTCTACTGGTTTGGCCGAGGAGCACTTTGCTGACCGTGGCCCGAACGAGACCTCACCATTGGAAAACGCTGAAACAAGCGCCATCGGTCGAGCCTTGGTGAACTGGAAGTACAGCTCCACCGCTGAGTCTCGTCCCTCCCGTGAAGAGATGGAGAAGGTGAACCGTGGCACCGTCACGCAGGGCGTACCAGACCGTGTGAGGCAGGCGGCGGCACCGTCTGGTGACAAGATCCAGGTTGCCAACGATGAGCGTTGGAATTGGATTTGTCAGGCCGCCGACACTCTGCCCGATAGTCACAAGTCATACACTTTTGTCACGGACATCCGAGCCAAGGGCGACAAGTACCGTTCTCTGTCAGAGAAGCAGATTGCAGCAGCGTTCAAAGCAGCATGTGAGTACCTCGGGACCCCTAAGCCTACGGACCTCGTGGCTCCGGTAGCAGCAGCATTTCCCGGTGCCACTGAACTCCTAGCCGGAGAAGAGCCATTCTAAAGGCTTGACAATGTTGTGAAGGGTAACTACCTTTACAGGTGAACCAATACTAGGGAGGTATAATGGGTAAGATCAAGCAACAGATGTTGGCTGAGATTGTGGAGCCATCTGCTCGGGAGCTTTGGCTGTCCGAGGAGCGCATAGAGATTCCGGCGAAGAAACACCGGATGCTGTACACAATCATGCTGAGCGCCAAGCGGACATTTGACTACCCCGAAATCAAGGAGTTCAGAACGATGCTGTCCGAGGACATTGCGGAGTTTGCTGAGTGGAATGCTCGGTGGAACGATTTGCTCGAAGAGGTGGAGGAGGAATACCGTGAACTTGCTTGATATGATTACAGACGAAGCGATTCAGCGATCCGACGATCACGCTGACCAAGCATGGAAGAAGCTGGCTGTCATGGCTGTTGAGGCGCTGTCCCTTCGGGGCAAACCTTTTACGGCTGACGATCTGTGGGACGAGATGCAGGTATTCAACATCTCCACCCATGAACCTCGTGCTCTCGGTGCCATTATGCGCCAAGCGGCTCGGGCCGGGCAGATCCGCAACACTGGAACCTTCGTGAAGTCCAGGCGACCCGAGTGCCACCAGCGTCCGGTTGCAGTTTGGGAGGCGGCTTGATACGCTCAACGATCCTCGCACTTGGAGTCCTGCTCGGGGTTTTCTGGCCGACACACACGGTTGAGGCACAGAAGCACCCTCCGAGTACCACAACTTCCACTACGACCACCACGACTACGGCCCCCCCGCCAACCGTGGACCCGGATCTAGTGGAAGCTTGGGGGAAGGTAGCAGTGTGTGAGTCGGGAGGCTGGTTAGTGCTCGGGAGTGCGTATCCAAACTCGTTGGGAATCACCGCCGCCAATTGGTATCAGTTTGGTGGCACGCAAGATGTCTTGCCCGAAGCTCAGGTCATGGTGGCCGAGCGGTTCAGGGCATACTACGGTATTGAGATACCGGATCAGGGAGGTTGTGCAGGAGCATGGTAGGACTAACGGCAGTTTCTTTGTTTGCTGGCGTGGGAGGCTTTGACCTTGCACTAGAGCGAGCTGGCGTGCCTGTAGTGGCAGCAGTAGAAATCGACAAGCAAGCGTCGGGGGTTCTAGCGCATCGGTTCCCCAACACAAAGTTGTTTGGGGATATTCAGGAGGTAACGAGAGATGATTTACGAGGAGCCGGGTTTGTTCCCGAACGAGGAATCATTACAGGAGGATTCCCTTGCCAAGACCTCAGCGTCGCTGGAAAGCGTGCTGGACTTGCCGGAGAACGCTCTGGTCTCTTTTGGGAAATCGTCAGGCTCATTGACAATCTTTACCCAAGATGGCTTATCCTCGAAAATGTTCCTGGTCTCCTGTCATCCAATGGAGGACGAGATATGGGAACCGTCATCGGGACGTTGGCTGAGCTCGGGTACGGGGTCGGCTACCGGATTCTGGACGCTCAGCACTTTGGAGTCCCCCAGCGTCGTCGTCGAATCTTCATTGTCGGATGTTTTGGAGACAACGGGCGAACACCTGTGGAAGTACTTGCTCTCACCGAAAGCCTGCGAGGGAATCTTGAGGCGGGCCAATCGTCGGGGCAAACGTCTGCCAGACAGGTTGGAAGCAGCGTTGCAAGCGGTAGTGGCTTAGCAGAAAGAGAGAGTCGGCACGATTGGTCCGACCTTTGGCCCTTGCGGCCACGAATTACAAGAGAGCGGAGGACAACCTTGTGGTGGGTCAAGTCACGACGGGCACAGAATAATGAGGACTACGAAACTTGGGTGGGGGGGGTGTGACTCCTACTTTGAATTCATTTGATAACGTAACTGAGAGCAGAGCGACCGTTGTAATAGACGGTGTTCGCCGCCTAACTCCAATGGAGTGTGAACGCCTACAGGGATTCCCCGATGACTGGACCTCGCATCGAGTGGATAAAAAGAAGGGTTTGATTCCTCAAGCTGATAGTTCTAGGTACAAGCAAATGGGCAATGCTGTGGCAATCCCGTGTGTGCAATGGATTGTGGATAGGCTGGTGAAATATGAAAACTTTTGAGTGTCCAAATTGTCAGATGAAACAGCAAGTTCTTGGGCACCTTGTCGCCCATCGTTGTCACATGAACAAGAACAAGATGACTCATTTTGTGGAGGTAGTCGGTGAAGCGAAGCCCACTAAATCGAGTTAGCAAGAAACGCAAGAAAGAGAACGCTATCCGTAAGATCGTGCTTGCTGACAAGTACGGACCGCCTGCCAATTGGAAGTGCGAACTTGGACCGCTGATTGGGACCAAGTGCTTTGGTCCAGTGAACGGGCACGAACTACTTAAGCGATCCCGAGGCGGCTCAATCACGGATGTAGACAACATTATGTTGGCGTGCAACCATCACAATTCCTGGGTGGAAGATAACCCGTCCGAGGCTTACGAGCTCGGTTTATCGTTCCATAGCTGGGAGAAGAAATGACAACACCACAGAAGGCAAAGGGATCGCAGTTTGAGCGGGATGTAGCCAAGTTTCTTGCTGAGAACGGGCACCCTTACGCTGAGCGTCGATACGGTGCCGGGAATACCCAGGACAAGGGAGACATCAACGGCCTGCCGGGTCTCATCATTGAATGCAAGAACCATAAGTCATTTGACCTGCCCGGCTGGTTGCGCGAGGCTGAGGTCGAAAGAGTAAACGCTAAAGCTGACTACGGAATCGTGGTAGCCAAGCGTCGAAGCAAGGGAGCAGCGGAAGCTTACGTCGTTATGACGCTCGCAGATTTCGCAAAACTATGGAAAGAAAGAGATGAAAGATGAGCAAGTACCTACCACCGAAGGCATGCAAATTCCCGTGTGAGCACGATGATTGTGCAGAGCAACGTGGGGATTGGCAATGTGAAATGTGTTGCAAGGTATACTCCGTCATTGAGGTTCAAGCGCAAACTGACAAAATTGCCATGTGCGAACCTTGTGCATGGAGTGGGCAGTGACTCGCAACGGTAAACCTTTGGGCCACAACATTCACCGTTACAAGCGGCACGGTTGTCGGTGCGAGGTGTGCTCTGATGCACACTTTATTTATTGCATGGAGCAAGCGGACAAAAAGCGTAGCCAACGCAATCCCGAATGGTTCATGGAAGTGGATGACTACCCACCATTAAGCGTTGAGTGGATCAAAGAAAACCTTCCAGGACTACTAGAGGAGATGCGAAGTGCTTAGTTACAATCAAGTGGCAGAAGCCATTGAGAACGAGGGTCGAAGGATCGGCCAGCTCGCTGAAGAAATTGCTGACTGTGCGGCGAACGCCGCTGAAACCGAGGCAGACTACAAACTAGAAGTTGCTAAAAGTCGTATCAAGTTTCGGGACGATGCAGCCGGTCGAGGGGTCAAGGTCACGGTGGATCAGGTGGATGACCATGCCACGCTAGAAGCCTCTGAGAGCCATCGGGCGTATCTTTTGGCACGGGAGTCCCTAACGGCGATTAGAGAGGCTCTCAGGGCATCACAGGCACGTCTGGACGGACTTCGTACATTGGCCGCTGGCTATCGTCAGGCCGGTGGCTAGTGGAATACGATTCTGGCGCTTGGCGGGACCAGGCTGCGTGCAAGGGAGCTGATACGGATTTATTCTTCGCTGAGAATATTCACGATATTGGTCCAGCGGTTGAGCATTGTTTTGAGTGCCCAGTAATTGACGAATGTTTGGAATACGCAATTTCTGACCCGTTTATTGTTGGGATTTTTGGTGGTACTTCCAGCGTTCAGCGTGCTCGCATTAGGAAAACCAGAACCAAGACCGGGCAGCGGCTCAGTGCTAAAGATATGATTCCCGACCGAAAAACCTGCGAGCATTGCGGCATTGTATTCTCTTATTCTCCAACCCCGAAACGCTATTGCTCCACGGCTTGCAATAAAGCTGCAAGCAGGTTGCGGCGGATCGCTCGAACGGCTTAGTGCTAATCAAGGTGCGGCTTAGTGCTAATGAGTCCGGACGCGACAAAGCCCCGACCGGAGAGAGAGTCACAGTCGGGGCCTTGTCTAAGCCGGGAGGCTACGGGGGAGTGTAGCACACCCGACAATCTTAGTGGAGCGGCTTAGTGCTCATTATCAGCTGAAGCCTCCCTATAAGCAATGGCCCACCCTTCTGGTTCGCTGCCATCCGATGAGTAATCCACTAAAGCAACGTAATAACCAGGGTTGGCTAGAACGTCCCGAGCTAATCTACCGCTGAGGTATTCGCTAGGGTGCATAATCGGACCCGAGTAGCGATCCTGACCAGAGTAACCATCCAGCAGAGTCCAACTAGGCCCATCTAGTTCGCCATCGTAAAGGCTAGGTGCATAAATACCACCGGCATCCACAATTTGCTCGTTCGGCAAGACTCTAATAACGTGATCAAATTCCATATGATCGTTTAAAGTTTCCGGCTTAGTGCTCATCATTTCTTACCCTCTCTCTTTCTTACTGACTGATTTAGTCAATAGCTCTCGGTGCGGGAATCGAACCCGCACACGCTCCAAGCCGAGATACCTTGTCTAACCCTTAGGACGCATAGGCATGATCATAAAGAGCACGGTTCCCAAGTCCCCGGTGAGGCTCCACCGTGCAGGACGCTGATTGTCCAGCAGGGTGATCAGTTCAACGCGTGTCGCTGACCGAAGTGAGGATTGCAGAGCCTTGCCAACTTTCGCAACCCTTCCCAAATTCTCGGCATTAAACCCGCACCCCTCTAGGTTCCACGCGTCACCGAACCCCGGCTCAACAATCAGAGAATCAGTGTCGGGATAGGTTTCCGGTTCTAGTGCGATGACGTGCCGGGCATCGCCAAAATCAAGTGTCAGAGCGCCATTGTCAAGAATGAGCTCGACATTCCCGAACCCCTTAGCCTTAGTAGCGTTGAGAATAGCCTCAACCCCGGCACCGGCGATTACTACCGGGCCAAAGTTCCCGGATTCAGTTTCGTGGCGATACTTTGCCAGAGTGTAGGAATCGGTAGCGGTAGCCTTCAGCTCGCCGGCGTGAATCTCTAAACGAACCGCTGCGAGGATTGGGCGGGTCTTATCCTTACCCCGGCAAGGCTCCACGCTTGCTAATGCAGCGCGTAGAATATTCTTTGGAATCGTGGCGGTAATTGGCTTAGTGCTAATTTCTTCGGTTGTAGTCATTTGACTATCCTCTCTCTCATTAGGTGCGACTTGCACCCGCTCCCCCGCCGGGAATCGAACCCGGCTAAAATCCAATGGGGGACCTTACTACCAGCGACGGCGAATGCGCCGGGCTCGACGATATGCCAAAGCTAACCCAATTGCGAACCCGGCCACGATACCGGCTAATCCGCGACCGGGGCTAGCGGTAGAGTCGGCGTTCCAACATGAAAGCATTCCGGCCAGTGCGCCCATGGATGCCCATACCGCCACGATTCGGATGCCGGGGGTCACTGGACAATCATTTCAGAGAACGATTCCAGCGCATCGCACAACGGTGAAAGGCCATAAATACCCCGGCGATCCTCATCGCCACCCCAAAAGGTAAGAAGCTCAACATATCCAGTCCCGTGATCGAATGTCCGCGTTAGCCAGACATTAGGCCCGCCATATGAGAGGAGAATCTTCACCCCGGTAGGCTCCCATTCCCCCCCCGGCAACATCTCCCCAAGAATGGTGATTTCTAGCGCGTCCTCGATCCAGAGGCTTATCGGGGAACGGTAGTCATCCGTGCGCTCGAATACATTTTCAGACTCGGCAAGGCTCCACGCCTCACGCGTCACCGCTTCGGCATTTGGCCGAGTGGCATCCCAATGCAACGCAACGCTAGCGGCGCGGGCGTCTTGGTGCTCATGCCAATAGCTTTCGATAAGATCCACACCCTTTAACCCCCCCTCGATGCTATCGGCGTAGTCCTTAGTCATTGTGTCCGGCTTAATGCTCATTGTTTCTTCCTCTTTCTCATCCGCTTGTGCGGCTCAGTGCTCATCCTTTCACACGTTGCACACTGTCGCAAGTGTTTAAGGCGAACTAGTTCCCCGGCCAGGAATCGAACCCGGCCAAGCCTACCGAGGCGGGGACGCTTGGGGCTATTCGATCCACCCCGTGCAATGGCACCAGATCACTTTGCCGCTGTATTTCCCAAGGTTGCCGCAATTCGGGCACGCATCTTCATAAATCTCCTTACATGTGAGGCAGATTCCCGGCGTGTGAGTAGGCTTGGCCGGGTCTAGATACAATTCGCGGTGCTCTAATTTGTTGATCCTCATGGCCTCTCTCTCTCTCTAGGGGTGTCTCCCCGTCACTTAGAACCATAGGGAAAATGTTGCGACATGTCAACCCCCTTTGTTAAATTCTTATGTTGTGTTCGCCTAGTGTTCGCTCGCGATAGTTAGCAGTTGATAGCCTAGAGTAGGCAGCTGAGAGGCATATGCTAATTCTCATCCATTGCATAGTTATCCACCGCAATGTATACCCATTCCTTAGAGTATCGAACTAATATAAGTTACTACTGAGTAAGTTACTGGTGAGTAACAATGACCCGGTGTGTGCCGGGGCGGGGGGTGTGTAAATGTTTGTATAGTAACCTCACACAGTGCCCTCATTTTCACTTCAAGCGGTGAGGTGGGGGTGCGTAAACGCAACCTGCCCTCAAACCGCCCTATAAGCCTCTGTAAGACATCCAAACTTCTTCACGGGAGCTGAGTGCGCCAGCCCCGCTGTGCGTTCTCTTGTGGCGCAGGCCCAAAGGGTCGAGCACGGCAACGAGCAAAGCGAGGCGGCAGTTTGTTGTTGTTTGTTATTACCCCCGGTACTCACCAACTCTTTTGTAAAGAGCGCACCCACCCGCTAAGTTGTACATCTTGGTCCGTAGAGTTGTACATCTCCTACCTCCCTGGTCAAGCTGGTCAATGCTTGGGGGAGTGGTCCTGCCTAAAGGACATATAAGGCTGTAACCCTACAACGGGGATCAAACCGACTACCACACCGGCCCGGAACGCGGGGGCAAAACGCCTAGAAACACTAGCCGCCTAGTGCTCCCTCCCGTCTGGCTTTAAGCCATTGGCTACAAGATACCACACTGTCACTCACAAAGTTGTCTACCAAATGGTAAGATGCTGAGACTGTCATTAGGAGGTGAAAATGTTGATCCTAGAGTTTGTCATTTTGGCATTTGTTATGCTGATTGCTGGCCTAACCCTGTATGACTTTCAGCATCCATTTATTCCCGAGAATCCTGAAGAACTAGAAACCTGGACCTGCGACAACTGTGGCTACCATGTGGAAGCTATGACCATTGAAGGTGTTGTCGAAGGTATGCGTATCCACGAAACTTCCTTTGATTGTGAATCGTACGACGAAGAAGATGTTTGACCATGAAGGTTACGAGCCCAGGAGAACCATGAGCGATGAAACCGTTACCATTCCTAAGGATGAGTACAACAAGCTGCAACTGATTGCCGACATTATGCGACGTGACTACCTAGCAGTTACTCTCCCCGCTGGGACACAGGATGCTGCTGACGCTTTGCTCGCCACCGCTACCGCTGCTGAGTGGAAAACTGCAATCGAGGACCTTGATGGTCTTAGCTCCTAGCCCCCTGTACATTCCGCTGACTCAACCATTTGAGGACGATGAGGATGCCGAGGAAGAATACGCTCCTGAATTTTAAGCACCTCGGTGTTCCAAAAAAGTTTTTTACAACTTTAGGAAGGACGCGAGGGGATCACTGCTTTAACAGGGTCCGCTCCTCGCACCAAGGGAGGTTGGTAATTAAATGGTAGCATCTTATGAGGATTCATGGCAGTAACCCCCATTCAAAAAGAAAAGTTTTGGGCACTTCGCCAAGCAGGTTTTTCACAACCAGATGCTGCCCGTGCTGCTGGTTTTTCTACTGCTACTGCTCAACGCATTGAAAAACAAGCTCGTGACCGTGGACAAAATCGTGTAATTGAAAAAGCCAACGATGAGTTTCCAAACCCCAAACGACCAAATGAATTATCAGCAGAAGCCAAACGTAGCTTAGAAGATTTTGGGTTTTTCCAAGAACGATATTTTGGCCGTATTGCTATGCCTTGGCAGGAAGAAGCGGCTAATGCTGTAGCCAAACTTCTTGACACTCCCAACGAAGAATATGTCGTTGTTAACGCTCCTCCGGGTTCGGGTAAGACTGTTACTTTTGTTCACGACATTCCCGTTTGGCTTACTTGTCGTAACCGAGCCATTCGAGGAATGATTGGGTCGGCCACCATGCAGCTTGCCAAGCGCAATGTGCAACGTATTAAACGAACCTTAGAACGCCCTGATTTAGTTAAGGGCGAAGTTATGGCCTTAAAACGGGGAGATGCCCTAGATGGCACGGGCGTACTAGCTCACGACTATGGACGGTTTAAACCCATTGACAAAGAGCTGTGGACTGGCGATGCATTTGTAGTTATGCAGCATGGCGAAACTGGGGCCATTACTGAAAAGGAACCAACTTGGTCAGCTTACGGCATTGACACTTCGTTTATTGGTGGCCGTTATGACTTTGTTATGTGGGACGACCTTGTGGACCCTCGTAAAATGCGTACCCTTGAACAAAAAGAAGCGCTACAAGATGTATACCAAGATGTCTGTGAGACTCGTTTGGAGCCAGGTGGGTTATTAATCCTTCAAGGCCAGCGGATTAGTTCAGATGATCTTTACAGATTTGCTCTGGATATGAACGCTCCTATCCCCGAGGAGGATGATAATTTTGAAATGGAAGAATATACTCCCCGTTATGGCGAAGGACGAGAAGCAAAAAAATACCATCACATTATCTTCAAAGCACACTATGAGGAAAAATGCGATGAAACTCAGCACAAAAAATCCAGTGCGCCCTATCCAAAAGGTTGTCTCCTTGTCCCACGCCGGATCCATTGGAGCAAAAGCCAAACCCATCAATCAAACCGTGGAGAGCGTTTTACAGTGCTCTACCAGCAAGAGGACGTTGACCCCGCCGAAGTCCTTGTACCAAACGCTTGGGTCTATGGGCATGACGAGTTTGTCGGCTGCATTGACAAATGGCGGGATCGCCTCGAAATACCTAGCGGGCTTGTGGCGGCGGATTGTATTTCGGTAGCAACTGCTGACCCATCGCCTACAAACTACTGGTCAGTGCAATGGTGGATTTATGATCCAGCTTCTGAAACTCGGTATTTAATTGATCTTCTTCGTAAAAAGATGGATGCACCTGACTTTCTTGACTGGTCAGCACCCGATGGAAAGTTTGTTGGCATCATGGAAAATTGGCAAGATGCTTCTCGCACACTTGGTTTTCCAATTCAAACGTGGATCATTGAAGCCAATGCAGCACAGCGGTTCATGTTACAATATGACCATGTGCGTCGTTGGCGTTCATTGAACGATGTTGACATTTTGCCCCATACAACGGGTAGGAATAAAAGCGACAAAGACTATGGTGTGGAAACGTTAGCTCCGCACTGGCGATTTGGTCGAGTTCGCCTTCCTGGTAAGGGCGATGGAAAGATTGTTTCAATGCGGCTAATTGATGAAGTAACTAAATACCCGCATGGCAGAACGGATGACTGTGTAATGGCTGAGTGGTTCTTTGAGTGGAATCTATCAAACTTAAGCGCTCCCAGCGCCACTGTTCCTACTGCCTCTTGGCGACCTTCTTGGATTGCATCGTGAAAACAGCAGAAGACATTGTAGCACTTCACGTTCAGCGTAAGTCTACTCGTGGTGATTATCTTGCTCGAATGGGAGATATCTCCCGTCATTACAACAACGAAGTCACAGTTCCGCTTCCTGAACTGGATAGCAATGAAAAGCCTGCCGTAGCCAACCTTCTTGCACAGGGCATTGACCAGTATTCCCTTAGGGTTGCTTCCGTCATGCCTGATGTTCGCTTCCCCTCCCTTCGTCCAGGAATTTTGGCATCAGAAGAAAAGGCTCGTGCTCGCCGCAAAGCCACTCTTGGCTGGTTTGATATGAACTCCATGAGTATCAAAATGCGTCAACGTGCTCGCTATCAGACTGCCTATGCCTCCTCACCCGTTTCAATCCACCCCGTTAGCCTTAATGCCAACGATCAGCGTCAAATTCCTTTCTGGCGTATCCGGAACCCACTTTCCACTTTTCCTTCAGACACCGTAGACCCCTACAACATGGAACCTGACGATTGCATCTTTGAAGATGCTCGCACGCTGCGCTGGGTAAGAGATAATTATCCCGATTCAGCAAGTGTGTTGTACACAGGCAAGCAGTCAGACTCTTCGATGATTACCATTTTGGAATATGCAGACGCTGAAGAGACTGTTCTTGTTGCTATTGGTGCTAGGAAAGAATCCCGTGGGTACATGGCCGGAGAAGATCAGACGGGTGTTGCTCAAATTGTTCTTGCTCGGGTCCCTAACCGTGCAGGCATTTGCCCCGTAGTAGTTCCAAGCAGAATTGCACTAGACAAGGTTATGTCTAAGTTTGAATCCATGATGGGCATGTTCCATCGTCAGGCTAAGCTTGATGCACTCAACACTATTGCCGTTCAGCGTGGTGTATTCCCTGACGAATGGCTTGTTCCGCATCCCAATTCACAGGGTATGGAGCCTAAGATCGTTCAAAATGCCGACGGAAAAATTGGTGTTCGAGGAATCATTAAGAACGGCCAGATCGTTGCTATGAATCCTCAGCCGGGTCAGCACTCGGAAACCACACTTGACCGGCTTGAGCGGTCTGCTCGGCTCTCCGCTGGTATTCCTGCTGAGTGGGGCGGTGAGTCGGGCTCGAACATCCGCACAGCTCGCAGGGGCGATTCCGTAATGTCGGCTGCTGTTGATCCTGATATTCAGGAAACTCAAGAGATTTTTGCTGCGTCAATGGAGGCGGAAGTACGGCGCGCCATAGCGATCCAAAAGGCTTATTATGGTAAGAAGCCAACGCTCTTCCTCCTTGGGATGGATGGCAATGTTGGTAAGTACCCCGATTATACGCCAAAAGATGTCTTTGAAACGGATCTTTGTAAGGTAACATACCCGCTGCCTGGTTCAGACGCTAACCAAATGTCCGTAATGATTGGTCAAAAGGTTGGCATTGGCGAAATGTCTGTTCAGACTGCAATGGAAATGGACCCTCTTATTTCGGACCCAGAGCTTGAGACTTCTCGAATTCACATGGAGGGTATCCGCAAAGCGTTGCTTTCAGGTTTGGAACAACAGGCAGTCCAAGGTCAACTTGACCCAGCCTCTATTGCTAAAATCGCTATGAAAACAGCAGATGGAAAAACTACGCTTGAAGAAGCAGTAATTGCTGTTCACGAAGAAATGCAAAAGGAACAGGCGGCTAAGCAAAATGAGCAGCAGCAACCGCAGACCGGTATGCCGGGGATGCCAGGAATGCCAGAAATGCCAATGCAAGCCGGACCCCCCGGAGCTGGCGGAGCGGTTCCCGGAGCAATTCCCGAGGCGCAACCGCAGGACCAAGCTGGCCTTGCTGCCGCAATGGGTGGTGCAGGTTCTACTGAAGGAGCGGCACCCGTTGGGCCGCCGCCACAAGGGCTAGGAAACCTATCTCAGTTGCTTAGTCAATTGCACATGGCATCGTGAGTGACTGCTGGATCTGTCGTACTAAAGTAGCATTTCACATTGACCCGCTCACAACTTCCGACAACTTTCCCACACTTTGCGAAGATTGTTTTGGACGTAGAGTGTTTCGTCGTGCTATTTATCAACGGTTTTTAAGGAGATACAATGCCGAGAACAGGTAAAGGTGGGAAGCGTCAGGGCGACGCACAAACCGCATACTCCAATAGGACTGACCTCAATAACCGTGGACCACAGCCCATTACGGCTGCTCCAGGGCAAGCATACGGTGAACGTCAAATGCAAGAAGATGCTCAGCGTGCAGTCCCTATGGCTGGCATTGATGTACCTGCTCCTCGACCACAAGCAGCTTCTGCAATACCAACGCAACCTCAGCAATTGATCCCTGCTCCTGGGGAATATTTATTTGACCACCCAACTCAACGTCCCGAAGAACCATTGCTTGCTGGTATTCATCCCGTTTATGGAATTCCTAGTCAAGGAATGACTAATCGCCCTCATGCTGCTCTTGCTACTGCTTTAGAATCTGCTTCAATGTCACCCGAAGCAACTCCTTTGGTTCAACATTTGGCTGAAATTGTTAGAGGTTCGTTAAGCTAATGACATTTGTAAATGTCTTTGATGCAATTCCTACTGGACAAGTTCCAAAAAATTGGAAATTCGGCAATGGCAACGATGATATTGCTTCTAAATTAAATGATGTAGTTCAAGCCGTTCCAACAATTGCTCATTATCCTGATCTTGCTATGGCTGCTGTTAAGGGTGGCGGAGACCATGTTGCCAATGCTCAAGGCATTATGGGCGCTCATGTAATTTCTACGGCTGCCCATGCTCTTACGGGTTGGGCCACTCGACAAGCCGCACAACCACAAGATCGTTATATTGGTACAACTGGTATAGCAAATATGTCAGATGCGGATTATGTCAAATGGCTACAAACTCAATTTACAGGTGGAATTCATAACGTAATTGAAAATGCTGTGCAAACAGGTCAGTTGGATCAGTCTCATATAGATGCTGCTAATGCAGAAGCACAAAAGGGAGTGTCGCCAAAAGCTATTAAAAACGTTCAAGATCTTTCAAGAGCTCTTGATGTTGCTGGAAATCTTGGGCAACGTTGGTATGGAAATGTTGGCCTTGACCAATTTTCGCCCGTTGCAAAAGTTATTGGTGGTGTTGTGGCGGGTATTGGATCTGGCAAAGCACAAAATGAACTAGCTGGCGGTTTGGCTAAACAAGGCAAACACGAAATTGCTTTGAATATTCAATCAATATTTCACCCCACTAAAACTAATGGCAATCTTATTACAGAAAGTAATGACGCATTAACACACAACCCGCTTAGGCTTCCTGCCGTATTTGCACATAATGCAATTAAAATGTTTACGTCACAGGGTGATTCACTTCAACGAATGTGGCAAACACTGGAATATGAATATAAAACAAAAGGTGCTTATGCCGCTGGGCAAATGGCAGCTCCAATTGTTTTAGCAAGCGCCGCTGCAGCTGCTACTGGTGGGCTTGCTGAAGGGGCTGTTGCTCCAGCGGCAGAAATTGCTGTAGACGTTGCTCTTAATACTGTTCCAAAAGTTGCTGCTGCTGCCGCTGAAGATGCTGCTACTGCTACTGCTTCTGAAGCTGCTACTACTACTGTCGCTAATGCCGGAAGCGAAGCAGGAATTTCTGCTGCTCATAATGCTGTAATGAAATATTTAATGGCAGCCAAAAACACTGTTGCTGACCAACTTGGTTTAAAAGATGCTACAACTCTTCGTACTGCTGATGTAACTGCTGAAGAAATTGCTAGTCAAATGCAAGCAGAATTTAGCCGACTTACTGAAAATGCTGGCATTGACATATCAAAAAATCTTAAAACTGCTATTGAAAATCATTTAGATGAAGTTGCTGCTGATATTAAAACTGGGCAACAAATGCTCAACCCTTTTTCCGCCACGACCAAAATTGGCGAGGCAACTGGTTTTAATAAAATTCCCAAAGGGCTTGGTTTAATTGCTCATCAGATTGGGCGGGCAATGGATTCCCGCAGCTTGCTTGCAGCTGGCATTGGTGGGCCTGCGTATCTTAAGACTTATCACTCAGATGCTTGGGAAGCATCAAAAAAAGAAAACACCATTGGTCAATCACTTTCAGAAACAGT
>Ga0136642_1000606_pt1 | contig 17784 bp, 12 predicted proteins | sample LowCatLa1302831Y_FD_115313 | JGI IMG/M metagenome (GOLD analysis project Ga0136642, IMG submission 115313) | Freshwater microbial communities from Lower Cathedral Lake, Yosemite National Park, California, USA - 13028-31Y | ecosystem: Environmental > Aquatic > Freshwater > Lake ... | reverse complement strand
TCACACCAATAATATCATTGCTAAAAGACACAGGTCCTGTAAATAAAACCTTGTCCGTACCGATGATGACAGGAGGAACGATCAAACTGTCCACTTGCATGGCTTCTCGCACAATGGGAGTGTCGAAATTGTTGTTGGATGATGTGAGTGAATAGGATGTCGCATAGTGCAGGATTGTTTCACTTGGGATATTGGAATTCACAACCTGATTACTTGTGCTCAGCATAGGAAAGTTGTATGCCATCTTTTTAATATTAACCTTATCTACTATATTTCCCCCTGAGCACGATTATTAAAGTTTATTGCTCAAAATATAACACGCTCACCGTATGATATTAACCATTTAATTTTGAAGTCACAACACGTTTGTAAAAACACTTTGCGAGGGGAATTTATTCTATTTTATCATATGTGGATGTGAAATGAAAATTATACATTTACCTCCAGAATTCGTAATAAATTTTAAATATGGAATTAACCAAACTATTCGGTCTCATCAGTAACTTTATTTTTGGAATACACATTTAAGGCACAACATCGTAATACTATTAAAAAGATGTCCAAGCGGAATGCAAAGCAAGCAAACCTGGTTCTAGACAAGTCAGACCCATCACCTTCTTCTCAAACGCATATACCGGATCCGAATCATACTCCAGATGACATTCTGAAAATTGCAACAGAGATAGCAGAATCGAAGCTGTATCCACTGTCATATAAAAAGGACTTCTTTACTGAAAAATACCCTCTATTCGCAAGCACATACAGCAAACTCCTCGAAAAATGCTGCGAGCCAAATGTGGATATGAGCTTTTTACGTTTCATGATTGCACGCCTTAAACAGGTGCAGTCAAATCACACATCTGTGCACAACGCATCAGTTGCAGTAGGCTCCGAGCTCGTAAACGCTTTCGTCAAGCCAGCTTTAGACAAAGCATAGCCTACTCATCTTCAAACTCGTTATTTCTTTGATATGGAATATCGTTCATGATACACCATTCTTTGCACAGATTGTATTGCCGTCGAACAACATGTTCACAAAACTCCTTTTGTTTTTTGTAGTAGATGATATCAATGAAAGCCACTGTTTTGCATATGTAGTACATTTGCCTAAAACAGTATTGGCGGTTATAATTTGACACATGCAACATAAAGTCGCATGGAACTTCGATGTGAAAACGTGTTTTCCCTCCCGAGTTAATGTAATGCCACATATGATCCAGTGGATCTAATAGCTCGTTTATCTGCCTGCCTTTGAAACCACATGCCACGATATACTTTTCCGAATTCGCTGGTCTACTTGACAATGGTTTGAGAATATGTAAATCAGCAAATGCAATCTTCAATATCCATAGCAATTGAATCGTTGCTTCACAGAAGAAATCAAACACTTTAAGCACAAAACAACCACCGATTTTGCACGTGTATATTGCTGCATATATCTCGCTAATGAGCAAACGTTCTATCATGTTTTCTTGATTGTTGAAGTTTCCATGTATGTCAAAGCCGCCGTCTGCTGTGATAATGTCACAAGTCCCTTCGCCAACAGTTCTGACAAAGTGCTCTATATTGAGAATGTTGTATATGTCACCTGTGCCATCAGCCCCTCCGTGAAGCTGAATGCCGCGTGCAAGCCGTGACTTTGAAAGTTTCCAGTTAGGAACCATACGATCCTTGGACCTTAGCGTAATGCCGTGTGATTCTACGCGTTTGCATGGCACATGCTTCGCGCACCAATCCTGGATACACTCAACAAATCCACCCGGTCCTTCTGCGATGTGGGCTGTCTTAATTCCATTACTACCCCCCAACATTCCTAAACCGTCATGTTGTTTAAGTATCTCCCAGAGCTTGAAATAGCTGCGACTCGAAGGATTGACATTTGCTACACACGGATGTTTCTGCAATGACGTGAAAATAAACTCGTAATCGTTGGAGAACTTTTTTACCTGATCCCAGCAGTTGCGTTTCTCAAAATACTGGTCTATCATATTCTTATATTCAGTTACACATGCTCCGAGCTTGGCATTGAATTCAAGAAGCTCTGCTTTTATTTGTGGATCATGTAAAGAAAAGTTTAAATCTGTAATGTGGATCGATGTAATCATGGCGTACCAACAACAATTACGAATATGTAGTCTCGTTTGTTTAAGTAAGGGTTTTGGGATTGTGGAACTTAAACAGCGTATTTGCGGAAGACGAACCAGCGATTCATAAAGCTATATTCTTTTGCTACAGGGCTCATTTCCATTGCATTTTTCAGATAAGCGTATTTTTTGCTATCACCAGCGTATGCAGTCTTCATAGCTTCGTATGAATCACCAAACATGCCACTGGACCCAGGCAATCCTAGAGCGTCGCTATCATGTTTCGTAAGAAGTCGGATATTGTATTGTGCAAACACCTCTTCCAAGAGTACCATGTCGACGAGGTATTCGTCAAATACCTTGTTGATCGTTTCGATGTAGTTCTTAATCTTTTTACCAATGCTCTGTCCCGCTACGAAGTCGTCGTACTCACGCATGATCATCCACAGCGTCTTGTCCCCTTGTTTGCCTTCAATCTTGCCTCCAGAAGGCAGGTCCCTCAATTTCCGATGCACCGTCTCACCATCCATACACGTCCCGACGAAATAGCCTCCCACTTTCAGAAGACTATTCAGGTTCTCCGCAAAGGCGGACAGCGAAGCACGGTCTCGGAAGAAGTAGTGAATTGCAAACTGACAACTTGCTACATCGAACCCAGATATGACATTATGGAAAGGACGCAATTGTTTTTGCACATCACTGGATTTTCCGTACCCGAATGCGATCTTAGCAAGATGCTGGTTCTCGTGTTCATTGGACAAGTTCTCGACATACTCCTTTGTCCAACGTGTTCCGGCGTCCATAACCAAGAACAGCGCCTTGGTTGACGGCACTCGCATTCCGCGCTTGCTCATATCATTCAGCTCTTGCAACTTCTCTTGGTAACGCTTGTAGGCTCCGTCATTGACAGAGAGGATGTTATCAGCTACCACATCTGCTCCCACCACGAGGCTGTATTCGGCATCGAACCATTTGCGCAAGTCGCCTGCTTTGCCGACACCGAAATCGAACAGCTTGTAGTGTTTCTTTCGGAAGAGTTGCAAGAGCCGTTCGTTCTTCACCCATGAATTGTGGAACAACAACATCGGGGCCAAAGGGCTGCTCTTGCGGTCGGTGATGCGGTTGTAGTATACGTCTTCCATGTTCACAATGGTATCCTTTGACACAGCCGCCTTGCCAGTGATCATATCAATCGTAACAGGATTCTTGATTGTACGCAACGTTTTAATCGCGACATGATAATCGTTTGCAGTCCCCGATATGCGCGCCGTCTTTTTGAGCAACTCGTTCTTGTCATAGCGAATCAGCTTGGGATGCCAGCGCAGCATCTCGACCTCTTGATTCATGTCATATGACATCTCGACGATCATGCCATTGAGTATGGGTTCCCGTGTCTTGAGAGTCAGAATTCGACCATCGTCTTCGATAGGCAAGAAGGCTTTGGCAAATACACGACGCACATATTTATTCGCGTCCGCCGGCTTCTTTTGCAAAAGGATGTCAAGAGGATTGATGCCGTCGGATCCCGATCGAAACCCGCAAATCAGATTGACACACTTGTGCATCCGGTTGACAGAACCGACAGTGATATTGATGTCGTCCTCAAAATCTACCAAGAAATCGATCGTGTTATCTTGCGGAGGCTTCCACTTGAAAGTCCGCGACCCCAAGTCTTTAAGGTTGGTTTGACCGGCAAGAGGGGTGAAGATGAGACCGTCAATTTCGTACTCGATCTTGTTCAGCTTATAATTGTTCAGAATCCCTGCACATTCTTCGAAGATAGCAGCGCCCTCTGCCGTTTTGAATTCTTTGACAGTCAAAACAAAGTCCGAATTCGATTTAATCCCAGCCACTGCTCCACGAATAACGTCCAATCGCGAATCCACGCCGCTTGGAGCCATCAAGGGCAAGTGTGCCACCGATTCGCCTTTGTGGTAATAGACGTCGAACGCCATGAATTTATTCATCACGTTGCCGAGCTTACTGCGCGTGATCCATTCGCCATCGATCAACGTATTCTTCAAGGTTGCCGAAGCAGTTGCTCCCGTGTCTCGAACATCAAGACGATTATTGATCAGGTAGACCTTGTGTTTGGAATCCACGAAGAGCAACATGCGCTCGCCATCGGCTTTGTCTGTCACACTGTATCCATGTTGCACCGAAATGACGTCGACATCCGCTTCGACTACGTTGCGTAGTTCGAGGGCCACATTTTGAGGACCGATGAAGAAAGCCTTGGCATTTTTGCGGACCTCGTCAATATTAGTAGACTGCTTCGTCAACGCAAGGTATTGCTGTAAGACACCCGCGGCTTCTGACCGCTTGACGATGAGTTCGGTGCCATCAATCGCCTTGATCACCTCGGCGACATGATTGAAGCCTTCGTGAACGATCGTTTTCAAATCAAGTGCCTGCCCCTCTTTTTTTTTGACGACGAGTTCAAGTTCCACCTCAAACATCTCCTGGGCAGCCAGGACCCCAGATTGCGCAAACGTCTTGGCGTGTGTCGCGCTCGTTTTCACCACTGACGCGTCTAAACGGTAACTCGACTTGGGAGCGCTCAGGGAATACCTTTTTTTGTAGCGATAGTGTTTGCCGGCGTCGCTCTCAATCGCCGCGATGAAAGAGTCGACGATATTCACATCATCGATCACCGATTCCCGTTTCAAAGAAGCTCGCAATCGATATTCTTCAATGTCAACAGGCGCCTCTCCAGCTGTCTTTCTGTCGACGTTGTGAGAGCCGTTGTTATCGCCGACCACATTGGACTTGCAATAGCGAACGATTTGTGTCTTGTCTTCCATGTGATAACGGAACCCTTCGAATTCAGGAGTCTCGACACGAATGTCGAGCACGTCAGTCTCAGCAAGGGTAAAGCCCCTCTGGATGAAACGTTGAATCACACTCGAGAACTGGAATCGGTCAATTCGTTCTTTGATCCGGAACTCGAATTCATTGCCTGGTTGACAACCTAAATCAACAAAATGTTTCACACGTTGATAATCGATAGATGAGACGTCCATCAAGATTAAAATGAAGGGATATTATTTTTTAATCCAAAAGTGTGGTGTTCAAATTTTTGAAGTATGATTCAATGTCGAGTACCAACTCGGCTTTAAGCTTCTTCTTACCACCGCCATCGAGCGAAATGTTGCAAATAACCGCAATTTCTTGCAATTCCTTGACCTTTTTAAGCTTTAGCGCAGGACCCTTGATGATTTCGATATATCCCTGAGATTGAAGCACAGACTCACTCGACTCGCCTTTTTTAGCATGCACATGGAACGTCGTAGATTTCTTCTGAACAGTAATCGATGCAGGAAAGTCTCCAAACTTGAAATACCATTTTTGATGAATCACAAACAATGTGCATTTCTCTGACTCGGCAATTTTAGTCAAGGCTATATTTATATCGACTGACGAAGCAGCAGCCATCCACTTTGGATTGACATGAACACCTAACGCGCTAGCAATCGCGGTCATCATAGACTGAAGTACCAACGAAGCTGCGGGTTGCTGTTGATCGGCACTGTCAGCTTGATGAACGATGCGGGATTGACCCTTTGCGTCAATCGGTGGTGGCATAAACACAGACATCTTTTTGTTTCCATGATAGGTTGAATTTTGCTCGTAAGATCCCTTTGGTTGAATTTGCAGAAACACCTTGTTTACGGACAAGGCTCCAGTCACGTCTTCTAAAGACAGAACTTTGATGCCAGACATCATGTGTCCTAGAATATACAAAAACAAAGTTTAAATCAGTTTTCACAATAGAATCAAATCAAAATTTTATAAACTTGCTTCACATAATGTACTCTTGTTTCAACAGTCCCATGCTCGGGGAGTCGTCCGCCCGAGTACATGGCCTTGAATACTTCTTTTTGGCTGTCTGGAACTTGCTTTGATGCGTTGACTTCTTAGAAACCATCTTGTCAACACCAATGTTTTTGACAAATTGAGCCACAAGAAGCTCTTCATCATTAGACAACTTTACGATTTCAAAAGTATATGGTTGAGATGAATCATTCTCTTGTATTTCTTCAAATGACGGAGCCGCTTCATTTTCAACGCTGTATGCAGTGGCCATGCGCTGTTTCCTCTCTCCAAGACTGTTAATATACAATTCGATCTCCTTCATGATCGTGGGGTTCAAGTTCTTCATGTTAATAAAGATACCATTTGTATTACGAGAAAAGAAAACATCGTGACTCTTTAATATCAGGAAAATATCCTCTTGTTCATTTTTATCTAATCCGTTAATTTGTTCAGCTAATTCCCTCTTGTGCGAGGACGCCAGCATTTTATACCCTAAAATCGAAGGCTTTCCTTTAAATCCTTAATCAGTATCACTGAATTCAAACACCGATGCGTCGCTGAACTCCCCGCCATCTTGCTCATCTTGTTCGTCAGCCTCTTCTTCCGGGTCCTCCTCGTCTTTAACAACCTTGACAACATCTTTCTCAACCTCTTCGTCACTACCATCTTCCTCTTCTTCCTCCTCCTCTTCCATCTCGTCTTTGCCCTCTTCTTTTTCATCATCATCCTTATCATCTTCTTCTCCATCGATAAAGATCTCTTCTTCTTCGTCAACGTCATACTGATGTTCTTCTGCATCCAACTTGGTCAGAACTTTCTTCTTTCCCGAGTTTATCACCTTCCCAATCACACTTATTTTTTTATCGTGGAGTTGGAATTTCTTCCCCATTACTTCGATGTGCAGCTCTTGACCAATGCTAACCCTGGCTAAGTCAATCTCAGACTTGATGGCAATGCTCTGCTTGGGGATAATGACATCGATTACAGTGCACTCCACATTGTCGATGGGGTCCATGAAAGAGCACGTGCAAAGAATTCCAAAGCTGTTTATATTTTGTACTTTGCAAGCCAATATACTACCTACAGCAGGATTGCAAACGTCAGCCCTGAATTTGATATGGAAATTAGTCGCTCCTCGAAATGTTTGTACCTCTACTTGCCCAGTGTACACTTGCAGTATCTCTATGCTATGCTTTTTGATCAAGCCGTGACGTGTACACACCGCTTCAAGCTTTCCCTTGAGAATGTCCAAGAGTTTTTGTAAATAACCAGAATGGAGTTCCGAAGCAGGCAGTTTGACCTTTTCATAAAGCACCGACTTCACGAAAATCTCTTCCCATTTTGCGGCCATTCTTGTGTTTAAAAATAACACACACATAATTTTTAAATCAAATTTTTTGGGGCAGATTCTTGTAAAGGATGTACCCAACTTTATTAAAGAAAGTCAACGTCTTGCCGTCAGAAGACGCTCTGCGTAGCCAGTACTCGTATGTATTGCACAAGCACAGTTTGTTCAATGCAGTGAATTGACTCAATTTCGATTCAGCATCTTCGACTACAGCTCCTATCCGCTGGCGCATGTTCTCTATGCTGTAAGAAGTCGTCGCCACACACACCGATCCCTGTCTCGAGTTCTTTTTCGTTTGATGCTTCTCTTTATCCAACAGCTTGAATTTCGTTTCGCCTTTCTTGGATTCCAAAAACCCTCGCACATCGATTGTTGTCTTGCCTTTGATTACACCTGCTAAATACGCGTCGAGCATTCGCGAGTAGCGTTTGTGTTGCATCGCTTCGCAGTCTTGCCATTTGTTTTCATGATAACACAATATTCGGTTGTCAAGATAAATGAACTCTATCCTGTCTGTCCCGTGAAAAATGCCAGCTCGTTTGAGAGCTTGATGAATTTTTCGGACTCCAGTAGCGCGAGTTTGCATTGCTGCAACTCGGAAAACGTCGTCATCCGACATGCGATCTGCAACCATGTCCCAAACAGTGTCATTCGGTTCATCGAGACCCGCGATAAGTTTCCGCATATCTTCTACTTGCCCAATCACCTTTTGTTCAAAATCCCCTATATCCTCATTCTGTGGCAGCAATATAGCAGTTTTGTCTTCACGGATCGGCACATTCTTGACTTTTGGCATCTTGGACAATTCGCGATCTTGCACCGTAATCTTTGTATCCTCGATGTCGTTTGATTGGTACAAGTAGGCTCCTGAGCGCAAAATAACACGCCCGTGGCCCACTGGCGCTTTCAATAGCTCAGCGAGAGCGTGTTCGAACACCACTTCATTCACCTCTCGCAACTCTTTGCGACTCGCAATCTCTTCACGCGTCCACATCTTTTTGAGAGCGAACAGGCGCACCATCCGTTTAACACTCTTTTTCACTTCATATCCCAATACGGACGGACGATAAAATGGCGCACTTGGCTTCTGTGGTAGAGCCACGCTGCACTTCAACGAACACGTCGACATGTCACATTGTCGAGAATAGGGGGCATCTATCCGTTTGAATCCATGGATCACTTTTCCTTGTGATGTCTTTATTGTTAACGACGGACCGTCGTTGTACACTAGCACGTCGTGATTCAAAGCACAGTCGATCGCATTCTCCTTCATCACACGTTCCACCTGAGAAATCTGCTTCTGCTTGTTTTCTGAAATGCGATACATCCGAAAATCGATGCTTTCCAGTTCCGCATTCTTCCCTGCCAACATATTCACATGATGATATATCGTACAATTTCTCATTTCCTCTGGCAAATAGCGGTGAGCATCATTGCGCACACCTCGCCCGATGATTTGCTCTATTTTATTCATATTAAACCATGGCTCCATGATATGTACCTCCCGGATGTTTTTGAAGTCAATACCTTCAGACCCCACATCCGACACCAAGACAACCTTGATAACGGATCCATCCACATTCTCTTTGGAGCTCACAGTCTGAATGTCCTGCTCTTTTTGGGGTGATATGCGCTGCTCGTCACTCGACAAGATCGTGTAACTTCCAGCCTTCCCTTTCGACTTTCCGTTATCTAAGAGATGATTGCCTCCAAAGCGTCCAAACCCAGCGTGCTCTAGAGCGATGGCAATAGGGATGATGCCCGCCCATACGTAGCGCGAATAAATAAACACAACACCCTCTGCATTTCGAACATAGTTGATCAACGTCTCTATTTTCGGACAGAACTTGTTAAGGCCATCGGCCGCCAAAAACTCGCCATGAGCCACCAGAACCCAGTCCCGATATCGCACACACAGATGCTTCTTTTCTAGGCTCTCGAAACAACTCTCAAAGCCGGCATCGCCAATGCTGAACTGGACATCCTCTGACTCACTCTTTGTAGGGAATATGATGTTAGAGAGCTGGATTTTTTTCATCATCTCAGGATCGAGTGAATCATCTTGTAACTTCATGTACATAGTTTGTTGGTACTTGCTCATCTTGCTGGCGACTAATTCCAAATATTTGATCTGTTCTGCATCGGGAATAGGCTCGTTCGTGTAAGCATCTATGCTAGGATAGTCTTTGAAAGAATAGCCGTTTATGATGGGATACAAACGCGCTGGAAATGTGACTGGATTGTCACCGCGCATATAAGACACGTATCGTCGAGAAAAAGCGGCAATCGTCTCTTTTGCCTTCTTCATTAATTTCCCATTTTGTCCAAATAGCGCAGATGATTCAAAGGTCCGCTTCTCGTTCGTGCTTACGAGATCCATGATCCAAAAAATCTCATCGGCTTCGTTGAACATCGGCGTCGCAGACATCAATACCAGTTTGACATTTGTCGCATGCTCGAGCACGAGCTTCAAAAGTGCAGGTGCCTTCTTCTCAGTGCTATCCGAGCTCATGCGCAAGTTGTGAACTTCATCACATACTATGACTCTGTCCGAGAATAGTGCCCTGATACGTTCAGGGTTCAGATCCGTGTCTTCCACTGCAGTCACAAACTCTCCTCTACCCAAAAACTGATAACGTTGCTTGATCAATCGCATCGCCGACTTCTCAATGTGCTCCGATGTCTGCATTGCGCGATTTGGGATCTTCTTTAAATACTCGTTTCCGGTACACTGCTCCATGTTGTCGTCGACAAGGGTTCGAACATTGAACAACTGTCGCTTGTAATTCGCTTTCAGGTTCTTTGGAACAATGATAAGTGCGCGTTGTTTAAACATGTCTTTGAAATTCTCGGCTATTTGAATAGAAGTGCAGGTCTTCCCGACCCCGACTCCGTGAAATAAGAGAACACTGTTATTCTCCGAATTGGGGGAGAGCCATTTTTTCAAAAACACCTGATTCGGTGACAGTACAAATTCTTCTGAACCAGAAACGAGGTCTGACTTTTTAAACTCGTTCAAAAAATACTCAGGATACATTTCTGGCTCATCTTGCTCCACTTCTTTGCCAATAGCTTTGAGCTTTTTCTTAATGGCAGCTCTTTTCTTTGAACTTGTTGTATATTCATACGTTTTCAATAAATCCTCCACTTGAGTTATGAGCTCAGCCTTGCTCATATGTTGCACTGATTACTTAATACATTCGCATATTATTTATTGAGTGTCCTGTGAACTCTCAACAATATCTCTTTACGCTCTATGTATGCGTGTCGAGTCTTTTCCAAGGCACCATCCACAGAAAACCACCCTATGTCTCTCACTTCTCCACATTGTTTCGTGTTTTTCAAATCAAGATTAAATGTAACGATTGGACTCGCAATAGTTGCGATGTAATAAACGTGTCTGTAGCGCACTTTGTTCACTCCCACAAACACTTCTTCCAATGGCTTGATATCCGTATGCAATATGATATTATTCCTGGGTATTCCTGTTTCTTCAAAGAACTCGCGCACTGCACAATCTTCGTCGCATTCATTAATCTGGCGGCGTCCCTTTGGAAACTCCCACTCCGTCTCATGAAATTGATTCGTAGAAGCCTCCAGCATAATATTCAAGTTAAAGTGGGCAACCGTGCCATTGGAATGCTTCAAGGTAAACCCCCTTTGGAGTCGTTCGAATTTACGTCTAGAATCGACAAAATTGGCCATGAATTTCTTGGATTGTGGCATGTCGTTTGCCCACAACATTTGCCATATTGCCTCAAAGTTATACTGACGCAGTCGTTGTTTCTCTGAAGGCGTCATGTTGCACGCGAGTTTAATAAGGTATTCGCGATTTGCAATATCATATTTGCCTCTCACAAATTCGACATAGCTCAGAGAATCCTTCTTTTGAATCATCAGATATTGAAGCTGCTTATCATGATCAATGTCGCTCTTTTGTTGCAACTTGTAACATATAACACCATAACTCGTAACAGGAGCATTACATTTCTTAGCTGTATGACCATAGATGCCGCAATTAATGCATTGAATACGATTTATTCTCCTACCATTACCATGATTGCGAATGCGGTTGTCTGGATTATCCTCACTAGACACAGGGGTAGTGTTGCTAGAATGTCCAGGAGTAGCAGTGCTTTCAGAAATACAACCAGATTGAGGCTTCAAATCAAGTACAACAGGAGATGCTACAGGTTTGTAGATGCCATATAGGTGTTCCAATCCAGGAGGCGCCTTATTATATCCATGAACCGGATACATACTACACTCAGACATATATGCATGTAAATTGGATCAATTATACTTAAGTACATTCTGTTCATCACAAAATGTTTGGAATAATTAAAGCGTATGGATCCTGCTACTTGGGGACCACACCTGTGGATTGGAATTCATTACATCGCCCTTGGTTACCCTGCTGCACCGTCTACCACAGACAAAATGAACTATAAATACTTCTTTGAAAACCTCGACAAAGTACTGCCGTGTGGAAAATGCGCTGACCATTACAAGGAGAATCTCAAACATACGCCTATTGATAAATACTTGGACTCCCCCACAAAATTGTTCGAATGGACGGTTGCTATGCATAACGCTGTAAACATGCTCTTGGGGAAATCCACTATGACCCTGCAAGATGCGATTGCTGCTTACCCAACGAAATTGATCGAACCGTTTGTGTGCTCTCCAGCTTCGCAAAGACACACCGATCATAGCATTACATTTGTTATTGTTTTCCTTCTCTTTGCCCTTGCTGTTGTAGGGTGCGTCGCCTTCCGAGACAAACTGCTCTTTAAGAAAGGTTGATATTATCAGGAGACGTGCTTATTTCGCTTCGCTTAAATAACTTCATGAAAATAGGTCGCAGTTTATTCATCGTTTTTATAGGAGGATAGCTGACGATCAAATGCACAAACAAATCTCCCATACCATTTGGGTCCTTATACTTAGGTAGACCCCTTTTCTCGATCCGTATAGGATCTGTTGGACATAGGCATTCTTTAGAAGATACCGTAATCGAGCCATCGTAAAGGCTTATCTCTTTTTCGAACCCACATATCAGATCCACCAAGGTAACATTCAAATCCACATGCACATTTGATTGTGCGTCTACGCGTATGCCTGCTGGCAATTCGTGGGACATTACTACTACAATGTCCTTATAGTGGCCGCCATCGCTATCATAAGATCCCTTGCCCTTCATAACAAACTCATATTTATCTCTAACACCCTTGGGAATATTCAAGGTTGTCGTTCGACTTGATGTAACGTAATGACTGCCATTGCACTCATGACACGCTCTTTCTCTTAACGAAATCATTCCGGCCCCCGCACATGCACTGCATTTCCCCAAAGAAAAAATGCTCAGCGGCATCGTACCCTTGCCGTGACACTGCATGCATCGAATCGTGTTTCGAGATTTCACTTTATGCGGGTGACAACTTCCACACATTTCCAGGATGTCATATTGGATATTCCTTTTGCAACCATAATAGAGCTCATTCAGATTTACTGAGATATCGATGTACTCGGGATCTGGCGTCTTCGAACGGGAGCGAGACACACCATCGTGGTATACGTACGTAAAATCAAACTTGGGTTGCATTGGATCGACGACGAACGCTGCTTCCGTGAACATCATATCAGAAAAGATGTCGCGCATAAGATCGTCTACGTTCGCCATGTTGAAATCAGCGATAGACGTGATGGTTTTCCCAGCGAGATCATAGTCTTTGCGCTGCTCTGGATCCGAAAGCACGTGATACGCATGATTTATCTGTTTGAAAATGGCCTCCTTCTCTTTGTCTCCGTCTGTTTTATCTGGATGGCATTCCATAGCTAGCCTTCGATAAGCCTTTTTTAATTCGTCAGTAGTCGCAGTTGGAGCCACTTGAAGCATTTCATATAGCGACTTTCCAGAATCCAATTCCATGAACTGTGCGTCAAATTATAAACCACTGTGCAGTAAATACTTAAGTAAAAATTATATATGTCAATTGAAAATGGAACGAACAAGCGACAGTGTGAATCCCTACAAAATCCTCGGAGTCAGCAAAAACTACACCCTTGAAGAACTACGTAACAATTACAAACGCATCGCGCTTCAGGTGCATCCAGACAAGGGTGGTAGCAACGAATTATTCCAGCTCGTGACGCAGTGTTACAAGCGCTTGCTCAAGCACTATGAAAAAAAGATGGAAAAGGATTTCATGGAACTCAAGAATGAGTTTAAGCAGTTTGAAACTGAGAAGCGAAGCGGCAATGCAGACCTTGCTACCATGTATGAACAGGAGCGATCCAGGCAGCCACCGCCTGCTATGGAGCGGCCGCGCGGTGGCGTTGATAATCGCAACCAGGGAGAGTTTATGACTGCATTCAACCGCATATTCGAAGAAAACCGCCTCGACGACGCTATGGCTGTAGGATACGGCCACACTATGGCAGCGAGCTCGGCTGCCCGCGAAGACATTAACATCCCGAATAAGATGAAAACGTTCAAGCTGAATAATTTCAATAAAGCGTTCGATAAACAGGCTGTAAATGATGGCAATAAAGAGATCATGCAATACAAACCACCGGAACCCACGCTTATGGCGAAGCGTGTCGGATTCTCTGAACTGGGAATCAACGAAGTCGACGACTTCAGTGGTGCAAACGACACCATCAAAAAGGTGAATTACATGGATTATATGAAAGCTCACACGACTTCAAAGCTCATCGATCCCAAACTCGTCAAAAGTCGCCAAGATTTCAAGTCCATGAAGGAGCTGGAAACCCATCGTTCCCAAAATACGACTATGAATGACAATGAGTGGAAAGAGTATAATGATGCGGTAGAACATCAGAAAGCACTTGATATGCGTCGTCAACAACACCAAATGGAACAAGACCGGATCTATGAATCACATCATGCACGTATGAACCAGCACATGCTTCAATACATGCGGAATTAAATGGTTACCGTTGTCGTTTCAGGGGTCCTCAGTTCATTGTTATGCAATAAGAACCATAGGTTCAACTTGGATTTGCGTCCTGCCCGCTGAGCACGACCAATCACCTGCTTCTCAATCTCCGAATCGCACTTGTGAAACATAATGACGTCAGTCGTGTTTTCCAAGTTCAGACCGCTGCCATAATTGGTAGCGTTAACCAGCAATACGTCTAGATTACCATCTCGGTACTCGTTCAGCTTTTGCTGGACCTGGAACTTGTTGCCTTTTAGATATGAGAACCGGAGGTTGGTTTGATGTGTGAGCTGTTCAGCAATCTTGTTGAATGTGTTCTCATAGCTCGAAAAGACCAAGAACTTGGACCCTGGGGCACGATTTCCCAATATGATCATCAGATTCTTTATTTTATCAAATCGATCGCTGACTAAATCCTCCGGAGGAAGGACTTCGTCACTGTCTTTGCGATTACTATCAACTACATAGATATCACGCTGCATGAGCGTCGATTTGCACAATGGACACTTGTTGTTCAGATTAATCCATACGTGGATGCAGCTGAAACAGAAGATGTTAGAACAACAGTTGGTTACCGTCTTGTTCTTCACATTCTCATAGCAGATGGGACACGTCATACTATTCACCACACGATCTCGAATGGACTGAATCTTATTCTGCAAATCTGTGCGGCGCTCTTCTAACCGAGCGAGCCGGTTCTCTTTATCCGTCTGATTGATATATGACATCAATGCGACCGCCTGATACTGTACCGTCGCGTTATGCAAATCATCGGAATAACGCTGGATAAGGATGTTTACGATATGGTCTTCGCAATGCCGCCGTCGTGAATCGATCAATTCTATAGCCGATTTCTCGTCACCTGCATTGAGACACTCCATCACATTTCTATCAACCAACCCATTCAATACATGGATAGTGCTCGGCTCCTTACAAATCACAGTATGAATATTCGGATCCGCAATATGGAAACATTGATCTACAAAATCATCAGAGTTCTTCAACACGAGGACATTCATGAACTCTCTGCTCAGAGCAGTCAAGTCAATGAACAGGTTTTTGATGTAGCCGTTGTTGCGGATGCCAGTCGCATAATAGATGTAACGCATCGAGCGTTCGTCAACTCCCCTGTATCCAATAGGATATATCAGATTTCCGTATGATGCCGTCACGAACCAGCAGAACCGGCTTGGGATCTCAAGTGAATTGGGTATGTTCATGCTGTCCACTTCGTCGTAGAACACACGCAGCACGGTGATATGATGAATCGCAAGCAGGTTGGCGAAAGAGTTGTGCATCGAGGCTGTTATCAGTATCAAGTTATAGTCATTGATGACATTTGCGTTTTTGCGAAAGATCTCGAAGGACCGTGAATTGTTAACGATAGCGTATTTGAGCTTATCACTAAATGTAGCAATGTATTCCTTCCATTGATTACACAGTATATGTGGAATAATGACAAGGCTTGTATTGTATACGACACTCGAGTCTGATGTATGCATAATGACTTTGTTGTTCCCATAGGTATGCAGTTTTAATTGCATGCGATTCGTTGGCATCTGGTTCAATATAAGAGACAAAACCACATACGATTTTCCTGCTCCAACCTTATCCCCGATGATGCCAACATTCGTATGCATATAATCCTCCTCTCCTACGTAAGGGTAACGCCCCGTGATTTCAGGGAACTGCTTTATTTTAATACAATTTGTCTCAAACTCCATGCATTTATTTAGCATGGCAAGTTGGTGTGCTTTCAACTCTACATTAATATTTTTTGGGTGCTCTGCTCTAGGGTCCTTATGTGTAATCTCATAAACCGCTGTGTTAAAACTTTTATCCATTAATAAGACAACATATTATTCTTTTTCACATAACTTCCTGGTCCGTTTAGATATAAAGAATGGGTGCGTCAATATATATAATTGAAACATGCCGATCGAAGACGTCGACTATTTGTATGAGAATGGCGTCAAAGTAAGCAAGGTCATCTTCATCGATAGTTCCATGCGAAACTTTGCAGCTTATCCGACGCCATCAGAGTACCCAGTGGACTTTGACGAACCCTTCTTCAACGTATATGGCCTTGAGATTGTTGATGCATCTATTCCACGTACAATGTATAACGTTGATTCATACAACAACAAGCTCGTATTTGGTGTAGGCCCGCGTGCACGAGAAAACATCACCCATTCTATGCATATTCCAACAAAAGACTATACGTCTGATACGATTGTTGCAAACGTATCAAGTGGCCTACTCGCAGTAGGAGAAGATAACTTCTCAGTTACATGCGCTACTTTCGGCGAGGGCACTGCAAAGATCCAATTTTCGTCTGATGTGCCCTTTGTGTTTGATATGAAAGCCTCTACCATTTCCGAAGTCTTAGGATTCCAACAACCGGCCACCCTAGATACATCTGAAACTAACTATCGAGTCATTGACAATGGTGATGGAAACAACTACCTTTATGGATCCTTAACCAGAACTGTTCCTGACACAAACAACGCGACTGTGCTTGGCGTATTCTATAACAACGTGCCGAATGTATCGGCAATTGAAGCCGGATCCAGCTTTAAACCCATCACAACAACGTCGATGATCGCTCAACCTTTCTCTATGGTCGACACTTCGCCATGTACCCTCATCACATCCATTACTGTGCAACTTTATTCCATTGGCACACCAGTCAAACCCTCACTTGTATGGAATCTTTATAACGGTCCACCCAATGGCTTCCCTATAGCAAGTGGGCCTATGGTCACATCCGCTAGCACATGTACTGCATCAGCCACTACTAACATTCTCATATCAAACAATACGACCTACTATTTATCAATTGCAGATAGCAATATCGGCGATCCTAATAATTGTTACTGTTGCGTGTATAATACGAGCACGAATAGCGACGGCAATGGTGAATTCTCGACGGATGGTGGCACAACGTGGACAACTATCACGACTACGGGCGCTGCCTACTGCATCCAGTATAATGCAACGCACGTTGAGCTAAATTACGTCAGCCCTATATCTCAACCACTTGGTATGTACTATACCAATCCGACGCCGTCTGTGCATAACACCCTGTTGATTGCAACGAATAAAATAGCACAACCCATACAAATACAAGTGACTCCCATTCCATATACAGTAATCCAACGGATTGAGGTCCAGCTCATAAAAATAGGAAACCCAAATCTCCAAAATGTCCAAATGTTTTGGAGCCTCAACACGGTTGACCCCTCTAATTATCAACCATCTTCAGAAATTATTTACCAAGGCACGTTGACATTTGACCCTAACACTATGACTGCATATGCCAACTTGACAGAGAATCAATTTATTAACAACCAATCACTGTATTATATGATCGTATATTCATCGAGTTTTATAGACCGAGCCAATTGCCTAGCAGTGCCGATAAACGTTAAAGGGAGCTTAAATATATCATCTACATTGCAAGGTTATTACTCTATTCGGAGTGGTCTACCAAATACCTGGTTGAACTTACCCAATCGCGCCGATGCCTTTTATTGCATCCATGTCAACGGATCACTGTTCAAAACACATA
>Ga0136642_1000605_pt1 | contig 17785 bp, 21 predicted proteins | sample LowCatLa1302831Y_FD_115313 | JGI IMG/M metagenome (GOLD analysis project Ga0136642, IMG submission 115313) | Freshwater microbial communities from Lower Cathedral Lake, Yosemite National Park, California, USA - 13028-31Y | ecosystem: Environmental > Aquatic > Freshwater > Lake ... | reverse complement strand
GTACATTAACCCAATTTCAACGGGTACGATGAACATCAGCCTAACAGATTTTCCCAGAGGTATTGCTGATACGCTGGCCAAAATGCGTGTTTATATTAAGATAGACTCGACTGCTAGTTCTGTTACATGGTCAAACTTTTCTGATATTACTAATGCTGTAAGATTACCCCTCTTTACCGGCGGAGTAATGACCTTTGAGAGTACAGGTACATTTGGAGTTGAAATAACCAGTTTAACTGGTGATAAGTTTGAATTACAAGATTTAGATTTTAGAAAACTAAGCACACAGAATCAATCGATTAGTCCGGTCGGTGTTAGCGGAAATTTTAATGACTTAACTAACGTTCCTATTGCTAGCACAACAGTTACTGGTATTATGCGAGTAGGCTACGGTTTATTGTCGTCTAGTGGAATAGTTAGAATTGATACCGCTACAATTGCACAGGTTAACAGTGTAGTAACAGCAACAACTTCTACATTAGGTGTTGTTAAAATTGGTACCGGTATTGCTATTACTAACAGTGGAACAATTTCTTTAAAGGCCGCAACTACTGCTACCTTAGGTGGAGTTATCATTGGTCCTGGTCTGGGACTAAACACATCGGGGCAATTAGTTGTAACAAGCGGTGCTATTGGTTCAACAGGTGCTACGGGTCCACAGGGCCCTGGATATCCGAAAATTATATCTACTAGCAGTATTGCCGCTAGTACAGGTACCGCTGTCTTTATTACAAATATTACCATAGCGGGCACATCTTATGTCGTTGGTAATACTCTTTTAATAACTGCTGATGGTACTGGTGTTCAAATGGTAGGTAATATTATCAATTGGACAGCAAATACATTAACTATTAATGTAAACTCGACTAACAGTATAGGAACATATACAAGTTGGACAATGACACTTGCTGGTACTATTGGTGCTACTGGTGCAACAGGAGCAGGTGCAACAGGCGCTACTGGTTTAGGTGCAACAGGTGCTTCAGGAGCCACAGGTGAAAAGGGATCTACTGGTTCTACTGGACTACAAGGTTTAAGAGGTACAACAGGTAGTACTGGTGCTACTGGTCAACAGGGTACTACAGGTGCTACTGGTCAAACTGGATCCACAGGTGTTCCGGGTGTATTTGGTTCAACTGGTGCTACCGGTATAGCAGGTGAAACAGGTGCTACCGGTAGTGGTTCTACAGGTGCTACAGGGCCACGTGGCGGGATTGGACTCATTGGTGCTACAGGTGGTACAGGACCACAAGGTTCTACAGGTATTCCAGGTACAGCGGCTTATCAAGGCGGAACTGGTGCAACTGGCTCAACCGGTGCTACAGGTCTTAAAGGTGGTGTCGCTTACACAGTAACAAACTACCTAACCCAAGCGTATGTTATTACAGGAAGAAACAATCCAGATTTAAACCTATTAAGAGGTTTTGCCTATTCGTTTGCAATCAATGCTCCGGGACATCCGTTCTATTTTAAAACAACAGCAACAGTAGGTACAACTAGCACATACTCTACCGGTGTTCAAAATAACGGAACAGAAACTGGTATTATAATTTGGGACATTCCATTAGACGCACCTAGCAGATTATATTATCAATGTGCTATGCACAGTGCTATGAAAGGTAATGTTAACATATCAGACTTTGGTTTACAAGGTGGTACTGGTGCTACAGGATTCCAAGGAAGTACAGGAGCTCAAGGATCAACAGGACCTGCAGGTGCTACCGGCAGTGGTTCTACAGGTGCTACTGGTTACATTGGTTCTACAGGTGCAACAGGCGCTACTGGATTGTATGTAACAAATGCAAATGTTTCGGCAGGTGAATTATATATCTATCTAAACAATAGTACTTTTATTAATGCTGGTAGTGTATTGGGATCTACAGGTGCTACTGGTTATACTGGAGCAACAGGGGCCACAGGTGCTACCGGTGCTACAGGCCCACAAGGTGCTACCGGTGCAGGAGCAACAGGTGCAATGGGAACTACAGGTGCAACTGGTGCAACTGGCCCCATAGGCAATGACGGAGCGACTGGTGCTACAGGTTTAGTTGGCCCTCGTGGCGCGACTGGACAACAAGGTCAAATTGGTGCTACTGGTGCTGATGGGCAATTTGGATCAACAGGTGCTACTGGTCAATACGGTACTACAGGTGCTACTGGTCAATTTGGTTCAACTGGTGCTACTGGTTTCGGAGGCGGTACAGGTGCAACAGGAAGTGGTGCAACAGGTGCTACTGGCGCACAAGGTTTACGAGGTGCTACCGGTGTAAATGGCGATCAAGGTACTACTGGTGCAACCGGTGCAACAGGATTAACTGGTGCAACAGGACAGTTTGGTAGTACAGGTGCTACTGGTCCACAAGGTATTCCGGGTACAGTAGCCGCTCAAGGTGGTACAGGTGCTACTGGAACGATAGGAACAACAGGTGCTACAGGCCCGCAAGGTTTTGTTGGAGCAAGTGGTGCTACTGGAACACCTGGTGCTACAGGTGCCACAGGCGCTACTGGAGCAGGTGCCACAGGTGCCACAGGTGCTCAAGGTAATATAGGCCTTACTGGATCAACAGGTGCTACTGGATCAGGCGCAACAGGTGCTACCGGAGCTACTGGAGCCACAGGAGGCCCAGGGGCTACAGGCCCGGCGGGTTCTACCGGCGCAACAGGGCCACAAGGGCCGGCAGGTATAAGTAATCTTCCTGGTGCCACAGGCGCTACTGGTGCTACAGGATTAGGTGCTACCGGTGCTACCGGTCCAGCAAGTACTGTGCCAGGTGCTACCGGTCCATCTGGACCTCAAGGTTCACAGGGTAATCAAGGTTCTACAGGTGCTACTGGTCAGATAGGCCCTTATGGTGCAACGGGTGCAACTGGATTTGGAATTCAAGGTAACCCGGGAGGAACTGGTGCCACAGGTGCTACAGGTTCTACTGGCCCACAAGGCTCTACCGGCCCACAGGGACCACAAGGTGCTACTGGTGACCACGGAGGGACTGGTGCTACTGGTTCTCAAGGTGCTACTGGGCCACAAGGACAATCAATTGTAGGTGCTAGTGGTGCCACTGGATCAACCGGTGCGACAGGATATCAAGGATCTACCGGAGTATATGGTAGTACAGGTGCTACTGGACCGTCTGGAGTTTCAGCCGCCCAAGGTGGTACAGGTGCTACTGGTATGTACGGTAGTACAGGTGCTACTGGTCCTGCAGGTGCTACTGGTGCGGCAGGGTCAGCAGGGACATTAGGTGGTACAGGTGCTCAAGGTGGAACTGGTGCTACTGGCTCGGTAGGACCACAAGGTTCGACAGGTCCACTTGGTTCAACAGGTGCCACTGGTATGGGCTACGGTGGAATGACCAGTAACAGTTCTGTTGCATACAGCACAGGTAGTGGAAAAACATTTGTAGTTAATCAACTTGGTGCGTACATTAACGTAGGTCGTGTACGTGCGGTTATTACATCAAGTGGTATTACTTCATCCTTTATTGAAGGTAATATTACTGCTATCAATACTACTACTCCATCGCTGACAATTGATGCCGATTATCAAGCAGGAGGAGGAAACGCAACAACTGGAACTAGTTACACTAACTGGGCGTTCCAAGTTGCTGGAACACTAGGACTCCAAGGGCCGCCGGGCACACTGACTACAGGTTATCAAGGTGCTACTGGTTTAGGTTTTGCTACAATGGTAAGTAGTTCGACAGTTACTCTCACAACATCGGGATCTAAAACTTTTGTTGTAAATGACTTAATGGCATACGGCCTCAGTGTTCCACGTGTTCGTGCCCTTGTTACTACTACTGGCATTGTTAGCACATTCATGGAAGGTAACATTACCGCAGTTAACACAGCAACTCCTTCTATTACAATTGATGTTGATTATGCGGCAACTAGTACCAGTGTAGGTAGCACATTTGGCGCAAGTTTTAGTCGCTGGACATTTAGCATTGCAGGTGTTATTGGTCCTCAAGGTCCTATAGGAAATACCGGTACTGGCGGATTGACAGGTGCATCTGGACCAACAGGTCCTGGATATAATGTACAGAGTAATAGTACCGTTTCTTTATCTACTGGCAGCAAAACCTTCACAATTATTAATACCACTACTTATGTGACTAATCTTTGGTTGTCCTATGCTTTAAACAACTATGTGTTCATGACTCCGACAGACGGAACTACCGGTGAAACTCTTTATGGTGTGATTACTGCCATTAGTACGTCAACACCGTCAGTAACTATTCGTGTTGACTCATGCCCATTAAACACAGGTACCAATAGAAGTGCATGGAATCTAAGTATGGGCGGTTTAGTTGGTTTAACTGGTCCTAGCGGAACACAAGGTATCGGTTACAACTATACTACATCAACTTCAACACTTAGTATGGTATTAGGTGAGCAGAGATTTACCACAATACCTGGAATAATTGGACAAGATGCATTTGGTGTAGGGGATAAGATTAGGCTTATTTCCACTGATGCTCCTGCCGGCAACTACTACTTCTTGGCAGGATACTTGGCCGCCAAAACTGGCACAGATTGTACAATCAGCGTTGATACAGTACAACCTGCAACAAGCCCAGGTGGTCCATATAGCAAATGGAGAATGGCTCTTACTGGCGATGCTACTACCGTAACCAGTCAGCAGATTGTCTTTAGCAATACCACCAATGCTACAAGCACTAATACAGGCGCACTACGTGTGACAGGCGGTGTCGGTATTGGACAGAGTGCATGGATTGGACAATGGTTAGTTCCACAAAGTATGACCTCTGCAACTGCCAAATCGTTCACAGGAACACCTACTGGTGCTACAATTTTCCTAACAGGTTCTGGATATAACAAACCAGCATATTGGGACGGTACCAAGTGGTATCTAAACGGCGGTAACGCTCTATATTAAACATCGGGCTTGTTCTTATACCGTAAATATGCTATTATTACGGTATAGGAACAGTTATGACAACATTCTCACATTCGGGCACACACGGTGATCTGATCTATTCATTAAACATTACAAAAAAATTAGGCGGGGGTGATTTCTACCTTCGTTTGAACAATATGGACGAAATGGCTCGCAAAACATTTGGTCCAAATGCAAACGCCGGAGACCACGCCGGTGAAATGACAGAACGCCAATTTCATGGGCTTACAGATTTCATGAAAAGCCAAGACTATATCAAAAGTTGGAACATATGGAATGGCGAACATATTGACTATGCGCTAGAAGATAGCGGTAAAGAGATTGTCAAGCAACAGGGTAATTACACGTTTGCGTATGCTCGCTCAGTAGGTATTGATCCAACAACAGACTTTGATTTTTTTATGCAACAACCTTGGTTGACTGTAAAAAATCCAATTAAAATCCCTGGAAAATCAATTGTGGTCAATCGAGTAAATCGACACCTGTATGGCTGTGACCCAGAAGCCAATAATTGGAAAGCCTTGTTCAATAGAGGACTCGGGGGTGTAGCAGTTTATGTAGGACTTGATCACGAACATGATTGGTTTGAAAACTTTTTTAAAGTTCATATTCCTCATTATAAGACTTATGATGTTTTAGAATGTGCTAGAGTTATTGCCGGGTGTGAGCAGTTTGTTGGTAGTCAAAGCATGTGCCTGAGTCTAGCAATCGGGCTTGGTAAAACATTCCTTTGCGAATGCCGTAAGGATCTACAACCTTTCCAGAATGAATGTTATTTTGTGAGACCAAATGCACACTACTTCTAAAAATGTTTTTACACATTCAGGTACTACAGGCGATACTTTTTTGAGTTTATCTGTAGTTAAATTGTTAGGTGGCGGAGATATGTATCTTCGATTGCATAACATGAACAACATGATTCAGCAAAAATTAGGATGGCCTGATGCCGGAATTCATAGTGGACGTATGTCTCAAAAAGATTTTGATGTTATTGCAGAACTAATTCGACATCAACCATATATCAATAAGTTTGAAGTTTACAATGGGGAATCTTGGACTCACGAACTAGAAGAAGTTTGCCGCCATCATCAGGTTGGTCGTATACCAAGAAACTTTTCTAATCAGTATGCACGGAGTCAAGGTATTGATCTAGATGACAATTTAAAAGAACTTCAGATGTATGCATGGATGGAATGCCGTGAACCTAGAAAAGTACCTAATAAGCCTATTGCAATTGCTCGCAATGATCACTATCAAGAAGGCAACGAATTAGATAGTCCATCATGGCGCAATTTTATCAATAGGGGATTATTGGAACAATGTTTCTTTATTGGTATAGACAGCGATCATGCGTGGTTCGAAGATGCATTTAAAGTAAAAGTGTATCACCATAAAACACCTGACTTCATGGAGATGGCTCGAGTAATAAGTGCCGCTGAAATGTTTATAGGTAACCAAAGTAGTCCAGCAGGACTGGCCATTGCTCTGGGTAAGACCTGCATGATTGAAACACGCAAGAATGAAAAATTAGATAACAACGAAATTTTTTATCCATATAGAACAAACATACAATATTTTTAAAATGCTAGATGATAATTTAATTAAAGAGTGCTCATGCGGTAACACAGATAAATTCAGTAAAAAAACTTTATTTGACATAGATTTATTAGTCTGCAAATCTTGCGGAACTGCACATCAGTACTTGCCGGGATGGGATACAGATAAACTAAAATCTTGGTACGAGAATGATTACCATACAGCAGTACAACACGGAATAGGACATACTTCCTATAAAGACAGATACGCCCACGATAAAACTGTAGCAGAAACTAGACTAACAGCCTATAACAAGTATATCACCGCTGGAATGACCGGGATTGATGTCGGCAGTTCAAATAGTGCATTTGTACATTCTTGTATAGAGAATGGAATCAAATGTATTGGTATTGAAGTAGGCAAAGACATTGGAGATGACTCAGTAACGGTCCGCCGACCTATCGAAGAATGTACATTTGAAGCAGGTCAGTTTGATTTTGCAACCATGCACGACAGTCTCGAACACATGGTTGATGTTAGGAAAATAATATCTAAAATTAATTATTTCCTAAAATCGGGTGCCTGTCTTATCATAGATCTTCCGGACTATTACATCGAAGCCGGAGTACATCATTGGCGATATGTCCAACATATATGGTACTGGAACGAGCAACAAATGATCGACGTGCTTAAAAATAATGGGTTTTCTATTTCTAAAACAGAAAGACCCATTCCTGGAAAATTAGTTTTTTATTTTATCAAAGATTGATTGTAGTTCTGTTAATGCAGACTGATAATCTTTTGTAACTCTAACAGCAGTACCACCTTTACTACGCCATTGCTCACAATTATCTAATCGGTCATCGACTAAAATATCTCCTGCAATTTTGCAGTGATCTTGTTTGTCTTGGCTGTATGGGCCAAAGTGAACTTCAATGCCTGGATAGTATTTGTCCATCCAACGAATCTTATCATGGAAGGATTCGAACACGTCATTGCCTCTTGGTATAGCAGTCAACATTACCAAGTTCCAATCTAGTTCATCTCTAAATCTCATAGCCAGTGCCATTAGTTCATCTGCTCTTAGCATCTTAGGTAATGAGTAATAAAAGTGAGGTGCTACTCTTAATTCTTCCCATAAGTGTGGTGGCCAACGACCTTCTGGACGGCCTGCTACATCTAGGGGAAATTCTGATTGTAAGTATTCGGTTGCGGCTCTGTCCCAATCGGCGACAACACCGTCCATGTCAATGTGTATTGTATTTTTCATATTAGTAATTATACTATCTCTAAAACAAAAAGCACACTTTTGGTGTGCTTTAAGTTTGCCATTTTGTTCGATATGCTTCCATTGCTTTGGCACGAGCAACGGCTAATCTAACTAATACATAATCACTTAAATCATCAACTGGTTCAAGAGTTTTTGATCTATCTAAGTCTCGACGTCGATATCCAGGTGCAACATCTTCGTCATCAATAACATCGGCAGGATCGCTCCCACCGAGTATTAAAGACTTTCGTAATGGATTACTTCTTAGCAGTTTCGGCTTTGGTATCCTTGGCAGGCTCAACCTTAGCAGGCTGGCTTTTGACAGGCTTAACTTCTGCTTTCTTATCAGCCTTATGAGGTGCTGGAGCGGCAGTGGTTGCTGGTGCTGTTACAGCAGGAGCAGGAGTTGCTGGTGTAGCAGGAGCCTTGGCAGGTTCTGCGGCAAAAGCAGTTGCGGCGAAAGCGGAAGCGATTAGGGTTGCGATCAATTTCATGATAAATTTCCTTTTTGGTTAATATACAGAATTATCTCTGTATGTATATATAACGCGATAGCCCAAAAAGTCGTTGACTTAAATGCTTAGTTGACGATCAAATAATTGTCCAATTTTATCCATAAGTTCTTGAACCTTGCCCGCATTCCGCAGGCTTTTGAATGCTAAATTTGGAACACTAAATTCCCCACCGTTAGCCAACCCGTCTTTTCTATAGACGCTTAACATTTCTTTAACTCTACGACACACTTCTAGATTGTTGCTTTTTAGAGCGGTTTCAATAAATTCTGTCCATTTCTTCACTTCGTCTACAACGTGATGTTTATCCCAAACTACAGCCTTTGGATCGGGTGTTTTAATCCATTTTCTTGTTAGCAAAGAATACACACTACTGACTGCAGGTTGCATTGTATCTTCAACATATAGTTCTACAGGTATACTGTGGATTTTGATATTATGTTGTTCCTTCCAAAGTTTACGTTTGGTATCAAACAACTCGTCTGTTTCCATGTCACACTGTACCTTTTTATAATCTACAATAAAATGTAAATCTAAATCTGAGTAAGGACTATAGTTGTAGTTTGCCTGACTACCTGATATGATTATGTCTTCAACTTCTACAGGCATGTTAAGGAAGTCAAAAAATTGAGCGGCAATTGTAAGTAAGGCGTTATGTACTTCGGGGCGTAGATTATCACCTGTCCAAAGTTTAGGATTTAGTTCTTGATGCGTCTCAATGGGTGCAACAAATTCAAATATATTCATAATAGGTATTTATTCAGTTAAATATCGCAATGAAAGGTTCATTTAATTTAACGGGACATATATTAGTCGCACAGCCTAAAGGTCTCGATTCTATTTTTACTAAAAGTGTGGTATTAATTGCCAAACACGGATCAGACGGTGCCTGGGGCATTATGGTCAACAAACCAACTCCAAAAGTTACACTAGATACTGTAATGTCTTCTACAGGTATACAATATACAAATCCTGAACCAATATATGTAGGCGGACCGGTTGATCATCATCGTGTTCATGTTGTTCATAGTTTAGATTGGCATGTTGCATCTACAGTGATGGTAACTCCTGAAATTGGAATTACCAGTGAATTAAGTGTCATGACGGCAGTTGCGGGTGGGGTGGGTCCTAAACTTTATAGGGCATGTGTAGGAGTAAGTGTTTGGGGCGCAGGCCAATTAGAAGGTGAATATAAAGGACTCCCGCCCTGGAAATTAGAGCATCGATGGTTAGATGCTCCCGCCACAATTGAGGCAGTATTCAACTTTAAAAATGAAGAACAATGGGAAAAGGCAATTGATCTAATTGCCAGTTCCAAAGTTGCAGATTGGTTTTAATCTTTTTCAGAGTTTAGTGATTTAATAATATCTCTAATCTGTGCAGAATTAGAAGTTGCCTTAACTTTGCCAATACTGATACCTGCATTAGGATTCGTAATTTCTCCTGTAGATTGATCTACTACAGTCGATGTCTTCTTTAATCCATCCAAAATACTAGCACTAGGTTTGTTTGACTGTACATTACTGCCGTAATCTTCTTCTTCAAGATCTTTAATGCGTAAGGTATCTACGTCAAATTCCAAATCAACCTTTTGACCTACACCACTACTAGAACGTGTCTTCATAAACTGGATTTGATAACGTCCACGTTCACGCATTGCACGACTTGTAAAGATACCAATCACATTATCTGCAGTTTGAATCTTACTCAAGCCGCCTGAAATATGACTGTGATCAAATTCAATTTCTTCAACAGCACTTCTGTTAAGTTGTGAAGCAGTTACCACAATACAGCCAGTTTCCATGGCCAAATTTCGAAGTTCTTCTGATACATATTTGTCCTTGACAAAAAGATCACTAGGACTTACCTTTACAGATAGAGGCATCATAAGGTCTAAGTAGTCCACTAAAAGAATGTCGGCTTTTTTGCCTGTTTTTACTTGATATTCTTTTAAATATGACCTTAAATCATTACAATTTTTGCCGGAAGGCATGTATTTTATCTGGATTCCTCCCGCCTTCTTGCCAGTGAGTCTAACCTTCATTTCAACATCATCTAAATTACGGAAGATGTCTTTGTTAGCAACACCTGTGATCATACTGTCAATACGCATACCCACTAATTCTTCTGCCAACTCAAATGTAAAGTAGATTACATTCAAGTTCTGCATGGCAAAATTCACACCAATATTTGCTAAAAACAGCGACTTACCACCGCCCGATCCTGCACAGAAAATATCCAACTCACCACGCTTGAATCCGCCATACAGTTTCTTATCAATGCTAGGCCATCCTGTTGAAATCTGTCCATTGTTATCTTTTAACTTTAGCAAACGAGCACGGGGATCTTCAAAATAATCAGTACCCATGTCTTTGTTAAGACTGATTTGCACAGCATCTTTGATTAATTTTTCTACAGGACCGTACTCGCCCTTTTCCAGCATGTCAGCACTTTTTAGAATCGCACGTTCCATTGCTTTGTGTCTGCTGAAGTTTTCAAACTCCGTCATCAACCAACTGTAGTTCTCTTTAGGAACATCGTGAGCTGACTTAAAGTCTTGTTGACAACTGGAGTTTACAATATCAAGTTCTGGCATGACTTTATATTGGTCTACATAGTCAGTAATAAATTTTGCGGATTCTTGATATTTGCGATCAAAACTCTCCGGATCAAAAATGTTTTGACATCTGACAAATGTTTCAGCATCTGCCAAAAACATTTCCAAATATAGCCTCTGTAGGTCTGCGTTATAATTCGACATGTTCTAGTTTCTTCTTAAGTAGTTGTTTTTTAATTTCGTTAGTTTCTTTGTAATGTAGGATTGTGAACAAAGTATACACTCTTCCAAATTTTTTCACAGCATCTGCGGCGTCTTTTACATTCTCTCCCCAATCGGGCATACTGACTGTCCATCCTTGTTCAATTGCTGTTTCTATCATTTTAGCACCTGGCTTGTCTCTGTCAGGCACTACAATAACTTCACGTCCTAGTGCATTTAGTCTCATTATCTGTGTATCGCTTGGCTCATTATGAGAAATAGCACAGCCGTCTACCGCAATGGCGTCTAATTGTCCTTCCATTACCAACACATACTTCCTGTCAACAGCCTGTCTATCTATATTGAACACATATCCGGGTTGACTATGTGTTAGATATTTGGGCTTGCCTTCTGTTATCTTGCGTCCTGTGTAGCCTACTACCTTGCTATCTTGATAAAATGGTATCAATAGTCTATCTCTATAACCAGGAGCATAAGACCAACTCCAATTGTACCAATCTATATCCATACCTCGTTCAATTAGGTAGTTATATATAGCCAATAACTGTTCTTGCATATCCTCGGGCAGGTCCTCTCTAGCCCATTCTATCAAGGACATTGTCATTTCAGGTAATGCCACTTCCTTGAGTGTTAAATTTATCTTAACTTTCGTGACAGGTCGATCTTCTTTGATTTGAAGTGCATACAATGCTAACTTCTGTATCTCGCTATCTGGCATACCTAACCAGCCAAAGAGATTTTTTGTGTTTTTACTTAGAAGTTTACTAGGGCTCCATCCTGCTTTAAAATTACAATTAAAACAGTGATATTGGAATCCGTCTTCCTTAAACATTATACCAGCACGACCTCTAGTATCAGCACGTTCTCCATTATGGACACAGCATGGTGCATTGAAACTGGTCCAGCCGCTAGGAGTAGCCTTTCGCTTAGGTGGCAATACTGTCTGAACTGCTGTCTGTATGAGATTCATACAGCAAGTTTAACTTCTGTATTGGATTTTGTCAACTTTACCGCAAGGAAAATACTCCGTACCGGGAGTAGGATTACCCGGCATTTGTGGACTATAATAGTTACTAGCGCCGTCACTATCTGGAATCCATAATACACGAACATCACTCCAACTGCCTACAGCGTTCTGATAGATAACTTCAGTTGTAGGAGTTGTATATGTTAGTGTTGCTATAGTAGCATAGTTTGCAAACGTGCCTGGATCATTTTGCAATGTTGCCTGTATCAAAATTGTACCCTTGAATTTATTCAGGTACAATGCCAGTGTTGTAACTTGATTTTGCTCTGGATAAGAACGGAGATTGCCTGTATAAAAATTGTATCTCAGTGTATTACTATTATAGTACAGTTGCCATTTGTAAATTTCCACAGTAGGCTTTGGTGTTGGGAACATATCTGCAGTTAGATGTAGGGTTCCGTTAACACCGTAGTAGGTATTCGAGTATGTTGCTAAATATGCACCTTCTCCGTCGACCTGTGTAATTCCAAAAGAGTATGCTGTAGGTTTTAATGGTCTAGTGTCAGTTTCGGTTAATGTAAGTAAAGCATATCCTCGAGTAGCAGTTGTAACTCCATCATCTAAAATATCAATAGATTTGGAAATTAACAGACTATTATCAATGCTGTCAAACATATTGAAAGTAAAATTATTGTTAAATTTAATGTGTGTTCCGGTATTAATATCTAGCAGTAACGGGCTTAGGAATTGATCAATATCCGGATTATATACCGGATTTTGTGTGTTTATTGTAACTGTACCGGATCCTATTTCTGATACATAAGTACCTGCTTGAAAATAAGTCAAAGTAGAATTAATAGACGGGGTCATCCCTAACGCAATCGATGAAGTATTGCTTACTGCCAGAACAAAGGTATTTGACGAAACAAAATTAGAAGTAGTTGTTACAGCAAGAATTCTTACGGCTTTTTGGTCGGAGTTTTTAAACTGAAGTTGGACCTTATTTTTAAGTCCTTTTTGTATTTTTATTTCGCGTTGGTACATAACGTTGTAGGCTCCTTTGACTCCTTCGTTCAAATCCACTAGCAGATTGATTTTATTTGGGTATAAATAAACTGGTAAATTTTGCATACCTATATTTATTGTAATGACACCCAAGGACGGATTCCAAAAACAATTTCCATTCATAACCTGTATTAAAACCACAGAAAATGAGTACGTCGGCATCGTGATTAATCTCGATGATAGCGTGGCTAGCATCTATGATTTTAATGTAATACGTACAGAAAATGAACGTAAAATATTTTTAGAAATGGGAGATGTTTGGTGGTGGGAAAGCAACAGGAAAATACCAATTAATATTTTCCTTAAAGAAGAAATGATCGTTTTTAGGCCTTATATAAAAACATTCAATGCCAAAGATGTTGAAGTATTATTTGGACCAATAGTCAATCTCAGCGAGATTGCCGAGAAAAGAGTCAAACGTAAATCGATTCAATTAGTACGAAGTGTTAAGAAAATTCGTAACTAATACCTTCGCAAATCAAATTCATCTGAACCACAATTGCCATAGCATAAGCAGTTGCATGACTCTTCTTAAAGAAGTATTCGTCACTGTCTGGTTTAGTCCAGACTTCTTTCATCACGGTGTCCCAATCTTTTCCTACCAGATGTCTTTTTGCGGGCCTTATCATTGCGAGTACCGCGGCGAGTTGGCTGATACTCGTCGGCTTCATCGTCCTCAAAATGCTTCCGTGGCCGTTTACGTGAAACAACAGGTTCGAAAAATCGTCTTGTTCCAGAAGATCCCATAATGGTTCTCTATTCATTAAATCAATTAAATGTTCCTCGTTCCCAATGCCTTGATACATGTTGACATTAAGAAAATCGATCTTAAAATAACCTCTCCGCTCTGCTTCTTTATAATCTATAGAAGCCATATGTGTTAGAGGATTTAGGGGGATTTCATGACAATAAACTCCTGTGTTGTGTTTCTTAGACTTGTCAATAGTCGCAGGTACATGCTTGATTATATCAAGTACTTTTGATCTATCAGCAAAGTCGATATCAATATCCGGCACGTCTAATCTCGTCGTATGATGGTGCGTAGTTACCGCGGTGTTGTACAGTAATACCTGAGGCCACGTTAGCAAATAGTATAGACTTTTCTATGTCTTTTGTCAATAGGTATTGAGTAACTAACGCGGCTAAGAATGTATCACCGCATCCACATACATCCATAACTTCAACCTTTTTAGTTGAGTACACTTCTCCATTATACATAGCACCTCTACTGCCTAGTGTAACAATTAAATTCTCGTGTCTAGAACTAGAATTATTAAATTCCATTTCGTTAATCTTAACATACGTATCGGGCATGTTAAACATATTAAGATCTGGTTTTTTAGTATCAATGAATATAGGACACTCAGAACCTTTAATCAGACTTAAAATGCTCGTATAGGATAAAAATCCTTTATTATAATCTGATATAATGATAGCATCGTATTCATATAAAGGTTTAGGAGTATCACCATTCCAATCAGACACTTTTGGCTCATCGTCAACTCTTAATAAATGTTGCCCTGATCGTTCATCAATAAATCGAGTTTTTGTAATAGGGTCTGTGTTAGTTACAAAATCTGGCTCAATATTTAAATTAATTAAATTGAGTTTAACATTAGCGGCCATGCCAGGCACGTCATATGTATTGACTATCTTTAATACAGGTACAGGAGCCTCGGGACTTATTCTGTCCACACTACCTATATTATACCTGTCAGTACAACTATCACCGATTAGTAATACTTTGAATGATGTTTGTTGTTGAATAATTTCCGACTCTATCATAATAAATCACATTTTCACAATAATTTGCGGCTTCGACACTCTTGCCTTTCCAATCACTACCTTTAACATAAACATCTGGTTTATATCTTTTCATTAGTTTAATTAGTTCTTCCTTGCTGTCAAACAATTCGACAATGTCTACAGACTTAAGGGCAGACAACATAATTCTGCGATCATTTTGATTGTTAATAGGACGTTGTTCTCCTTTAAGTTCTCGAACACGCCGATCAGTATCAATGGCTACAATTAGATAATCACCATAACTCCGTGCTGTGTTTAATAAAGCAATATGTCCCGGATGTAGCACATCAAATGTGCCGTTAACCATTACTGTTGTCACACTATTTTTCCTAGTACGGCCCAGATGAATCGATTTAGTTCTTGTTGGTAATCTTGTCCAAGTCTACGTTTTTCGTAAATGGACTGTAGTACTTCTTTACCATCACTGTAGTCAGTTGCACCTGCACCACGACTTTCTAATTCTTTAATTAAATCATCTGTGTCAAATTCTGATAAGTTGACATCTACTGCAACTTCGGTGTAAATTGTTTTATACATATTAACCTTTCTGGCTATCGCCTTTTCCTACACGATAATTATCTTCAACTGAGTCAGGAGTACTAACTTCAATAATTGTACCTGCTTCTAAACAAATTACCTGATGAGGCAATAATGGAGGATTGTGCCAAGTCATTCCTCCAACTAATTCATATTCTGTTTGACTGGCATTAGCAGTATTGATTACAATAATTTTAAACTTGCCATCAAAGACATACCAGGTTTCATCCTTTACACTATGGAAGTGCATACTAAATTTTGCACCAGTATTAAACTTTAAAAGTTTTCCGCAATACTTATCGTTGGTGGCAAAAATAAATTCGCTGCCCCACCCTTTTTCTACATATCCTGTTAATTGTGTCATTGTATTCCTGCTTCTGTACAAACTTCTTCGACCAGTGCTTTATCGCCTGGTTGATCTCGCAATTTACGTATCCAATGTGCTAGATCAAATGCTACACTGATAAGTTCTAACTGTTCGTCATTAAACTTGGCTAATAATTCTTTTCCGCCTTTGCATGACAATAATATCCAAGGACTAATATATCCATTACGTAAATCGTTTACTGCTCTATTTAAATTAACATATAAAAAATAATGCTCAAAACTGGCACCACTGTTGTCAGCCCATTCCATCATGTGCTGTAGACTACGTTGTATTGCTGACTCCACTGGTTCAGTCTTTAACATTTCAACAATGTATTTTTCATACAGTTCATCACGACACCAGTGATCTAATTTTACATCACTGCGTATTACATAGTCAATAAAACGTTCAGGATGTATAGGTGTTACATTATTGACAAAACTTCCAAACTTAACAAAGGCATTATAGTACGAACTTTTACAAAATTCCTCGTATGTCTTTTGCTTTTGACTACCTTCGCGTATTTTATACCATTGGTTAAAAGCATAGAAGCCACTCTGGACTCGCTTTTCATCTTTCTGCATCGCACGTCTTTTAGATTCGCACATATGAGCAAACAAGGTCTTTTCTTTCATAAAAGCCTTGCCGCAATGTGTGCAATTAAAAGGTTGTGCTTCTAATTTAATCATTCTGCTGGTTCGTAAGTTTGTTCAAAAATATCTGGTTTACAAGCGTAGAACTCGCCTTGTACACCTTTGATGATCCAATCGCCTTCTGTAGCAATATGCTTGACAGTTAGATGGACACCGTCTTCGAGTGTGCCAATTTCTGCTTCGGCCCTGGCATTAGGATGTCGTGCTTTGCTAACATTGCCTAACGCTGATCCGCAAAATACTTTGACAGCAATCATACCTTGTTCATTGTATGTAAATTGAACTGCTTCGATCACTACTGGTTTCTTACGAAATTTCATGTATATTCCTTTCGTTGTTTTTTATCAAATCCTAAATTATCAAACAATTCATTAAGATCGTCTTTATTCATTAGACTAGCCAATACTTTAATATCTTCCATTTTCATGGCAGGGTATATTTCTGCTAATAATTTTTCTGTTTTGTTATTGGCTGACGATTTGCTTGTTAGTTTAAGATACTGATATCGAATATCCATGCCTGTACCACAACTTGCAAATAATTTCCATAACATGCCTTTATGCCCTTTGCTTAATATCCAGTGGTCTTTGTTAACTAGATCATTTACTCGGTCTAAAATAAATTCGTAAGTTTCTGGATCAACATCTTGCGGATTTGATACATAGCGCATCAAGATGTAAGGACTAAATGCTTTCTTAACATCATCATCGAGGCTATCATAAAATCCGTGATTGCGTCTGTTAATATTTCGTAATTCTGAATTAATATCAAGTTTTGCGGCCATATCGTTCCTCGTATTCTTTGCTGAGATAATAGTCTATTTTAGCACGTTCTAGTGCTCCTTGTATAGTGGGATTGGTTTTTGCGGCACGTCTAATTTCTCCCCACAGTTTATCTTCTCTTATTTGTTCAAATACCGGACGACCGTCGGAGGTGCGTTTATCATAATCAATTTTATGACCACTAACCGGATCGTATTCATATCCAATCTCAAATCTAGTACTGGGATCAGCACCTTGTTCACGAGCATACACTGTGCCGTTTACTCGCTCGTACACATAGGTTGATCCCGGAGTAAGTCTGCCCATATTACCAACATTTACTGTAATCGACCAGTTCGCTTTGACGACTGACTTCCTTTACAAAAAATGCACAGGAAGGTTTTGGACCTGCAGATAATGGAGTCGTTAGCAATTGCCCAGGCCGCATTTTAGGAAAATACCATTTGACATCTTGATACACATTGATAATATCGATGTCAAAAAACTCTGGTCTAAATCCTGATATAGGATTGAAACAAAAAGTTCTAAATCCTCTGTCGTTAAGACTTGTTAAGGGCAAAATCTCCATTCCCGGTCCTTCCGGATCTCCC
>Ga0136642_1000603_pt1 | contig 17830 bp, 8 predicted proteins | sample LowCatLa1302831Y_FD_115313 | JGI IMG/M metagenome (GOLD analysis project Ga0136642, IMG submission 115313) | Freshwater microbial communities from Lower Cathedral Lake, Yosemite National Park, California, USA - 13028-31Y | ecosystem: Environmental > Aquatic > Freshwater > Lake ... | reverse complement strand
GCCATTGAGCAGGCGGACGGCGGCTGCGCGTTCGAGAGGGTCAGCGGCGGTAAGTGACTTCTCGGCGACGGTGACCGCGGGTGCGGTGCGGTCGATGGACGCGAGGAGTTCGAGGAGTGTGGCACGCCACGCCGGGATGTCCTCATGGACCAGCACATCGAGCAGCGCGCCAGGAGCGGTGGGTTGGCGGGTTTGAGCCGCGGCGACGGCGCGGGCTCGGGCGCGTTGAGCGGAGTCGAGTTTGGGCCCAAACCAAGCGGTGGAGGCCGTGATGGCCCATTCGGTGGGTTTGTCGGTGTGGCACCGGTTGCAGGCGTTGGGGATGCCGAGTTCCTGCGTGAGCAACGGATCGGGACGCAGCCACCCGTGGTCGTGGCGGGGCGAGCGCTGCATGTAGGTTGTGGTCGGCATATGGCACGATATGCATTGATTGCCTGCGCTGCCGGCGGGGTGGTGGGAATGGGCGACGGGGTCGATGGGGACGGCGCGGGTGCCGTTGGGCTGGGGGCGGCCGGGAGCAGCGTGACATTGCAGACAGAGTTGGTTGTCGCTGGCCGGGAGGATCGTCTTGTTGGAGTGCGGGTCGTGGCAATCGAGGCAGGTCACACCCGCGTGGCCCATGCGGCTTAGCAGGACGGAGGTCCAGTTGAAGTCCTCGTCGCGTTGCTGGCCGTCGGGATAAAATACGGCCGACTCGGTGGGCAGCGTGACGCGATAGTGATCGTGGTAGCTGTCGCCCGGCTGAAAATCGGCGGTGAGGGGTTCGTTGCGGGCGTGGCACGGCGCGCAGGTCTGCATCATGCGTTGGCGGTCGCCGAAGTAGGGCGCCGAAGGCGTGCTGTGTTTTTTGGAGTGATCGATGCCGTGCTCCGTGGGCATCGGGCCGTGGCATTGGATGCAGCCGACGCCGTGCTCGACCCACGTGGAAGCATAGGTGTCGGTGCTGGCAGTGTAGTTTTTTTGATACCCGGTCATGTGGCATTGGGCGCACATCGAATTCCAATTCATACCGCGGCCGGTCCAGTGGCCCCACTCGCCCGGTTGGCGATTTTCATTGGCGAAGACGTTGAACCATTCCTTGCGCGCGGGATCAAAGGCGAGATCCGTGGGTTGCCAGCGTCCGCCGGGAAATGGCAGGAGAGGTTGGCGGATCGGCAGGTTTCCAAGCATGAGGTCGGGCGCGTGGACCGTTGCCGGAGTCGAGCCCGAAGCCGGGGTAGTGAGGGTGGGGTGGCCGTTGTTCCAAGCGACTTCGAAGCTAGAACCGCCGCCTGCGATATGAGTAAGCGAAGTAAAGGCTGGAGTGTCGCGCAGCGCGTCAAGCGGGCGGTTGGCCAGTGCGTGATCGGTCTTGGCCCAGAGGGAGTGTTGGCCGGTGTGGCAACTCTGGCAGGTGTCGGAGGTTTGCTTGACGGCCGCGGCGACGACCGGGTGTGCAGGTTGCGCTGCACTGGAAATTGGACGCCCGCAGCCACAGATCGCCGTTGCGCAGAAAGCGGCGAGAAGAATGCGGACGGTCATCGCTGCGGATAGTGCCCGGCAAACGCTCAAAAGGAAATTGTAGACTGAAGGGGAGGCGTCGCACTTCAAAGGCGCCGCCGAGTTCCGACCAAGGGTTTTGTATCTCAGTGCGCTCACCGTCCCATTCAGCGAAACTTCAATGGAATTATTGGTGCGGTCCCGCAGGTGGATTGATCCGAGTTGCCGACGGCACTTTCCTTATTTGCACCTCACGTTTGCCGCGGTGCCGGTCCAACGTCACGGTTCAAGATCCCGCTCTTTCGTGTTCTTGCCCGTCCACTCGCTGCCGGTGCACCCCTTCCACCAAGCCAGCCAAGCGGAGTCCATTTGCTTGACCAAATCGGGTCGTTTCGCGGCCAGGTCTCGCGTCTCGGTGCGATCAGTCGCCAAATCATACAGCTCCCAGGTCGCACCGAGACGAACCAGCTTCCATTGACCGTCACGAATCGCGGAGCCTTTGTTGAACTGGAAAAACAGCGGTTGTTTGCGTGCAATCGCTTCACCTTTGAATGCCGGGAGCAGGCTCACTCCGTCCGGCGGTGAAATCTTGGCTTCTTTGGAAATGCCGGGGTATTTCGCCCCGGCAACGGCGACCAAGGTAGGTAAGATGTCGATTGCGTGAACAGGTTCGCGATTCCAACCAGCCCGTGGCTTGATGCCTGCTGGCCAATGGACCACCATCGGGGTGCACACTCCGCCCTCATGACTTGTGGTCTTCCACTTGCGCAAGGGGGTGTTGCCTACCGACGCCCAGTTTTGACCGTAACTCACGAAACTCGCCACGGTGCCCATCGGCGCAGCGGGGTCGACATCCGCGATCTTTGGGGTTTCGGCGCACGCACCGTTGTCGGACAAAAACATGATCAGGGTGTTGTCGAGTTTTCCCTGCTCCTCCAAACGCTTCAGGATGCGGCCGATATTTTGGTCCACCCGGTCGACCATTGCGGCATAGATCTCCATGCGCATCGCCTCTTTTCGGCGTTCGTCCGTTGAAAGGTCCTCCCATTTGGACCCTTTCCGGCCGACCTCCATCGGAGGGAGCGGCGAGGTCTGGGGATCAACCAACCCCAGCTTAATCTGCCGCTCGTAGCGGGCCTGGCGGATGGCCTCGTAGCCGCCGTCGTAAACGCCCTGGTATTTGGCGATATCCTCCGGCCAGGCCTGTAAAGGCCAGTGGGGCGCGGTGTAGGCCACGTAGAGCAGAAATGGCTTATCCTTTTTCTCATACTCATTCAGCCATTGCAGCGCGTGATCGGTGAAGGCGTCAGTGTCGTAGAACTTGGGGTCTTGGGGAATGAAGTCGTCCACCTCTTTACTGTCGAGGGACCAGCGGTTCCCGTCGCCTTTGGAGGCGGGAGCGGGCTGCCCTGGTGCAGCTTTGCTACCCGGATTGAAATGATTCTCCGCGCCGCCGATCATCCCGTAGTAGCGTTCGTAACCGCGTGTCACCGGATTGAATTTCGCATGGTGCTTGCCCGACCACAGTGTGGTGTAGCCGGCCGGGCGCAGCACTTCCCCCAAGGTCGCGGTATTGGAAAAATCCCGGTCCGTCCGCTGGAAATAAACCCCGGTCTGCAAGCAGGCACGCGTCGGGTAGCACTTGGCCGTGTTATACATCTCGGCAAACTTCACCCCGTTGGCGGCAAGCCGGTCGATGTTTGGCGTCCGGATCTCACCGCCATAACAGCCGATGTCCGAATAGCCCATGTCATCCACCAAAATGACAAGGATATTGGGCGGAGTGCCAGCGCTCAAACCCGTGGAAAAACCGAGAAATGCCAAAAGCAGGGCGAATGTCGTTTTGTAATTCATACTGTTTGGCTCCAATTCGGATGATCCGGCTCAGTTGAGTTTGACCGCCCAAATATTTCTAAACTGAACCGGGTTTCCGTGATCCTGCAAAACGATCGGCCCGCGGGCTGTTTCCTTTCCACCGGCCGTGGGGTTGGGCACGACCACATCATTTTGAACCACAATGCCATTCAGCCGGACACTCAGCCGCGCATCCGTGGTCTTCTTTCCTTCCGGCGAAAATCGGGGCGCCTTGAAATCGATATCATACGTTTGCCAGAGGCCGGCTGGATAGCCGGCGTTTCGATCCGGTTCGCGAAGCTTGTAAATAGCGCCGCATTCATTGTCCCGGCCGTAGAGACCGAAACTGTCCAAGATCTGCGTCTCATAAATCCCGAAATGGATCACGCCGCTGTTGGATCGGCCCTGTCCGGTTGCTTCAGGTTTATAGGCGAGCTTGAATTCCAGATGCAGACGATAGTCACCAAAGTCTTCCTTCGTCCGCAGGTCTTGCTTGTTCTTTTTGCCGTCGCGCTGCGACACCACCTCAAGGACTCCCGACCCAGCGACGATCCACTGAATGGCGTCGGCCGAAGCCTGCTTGGATTCCCAGGCGTCGAGGTCCTTTCCATTGAACAGCACCAAGGCTCCGACGGGAGCTTTATCCCCCAATGTCGGTGAGGGCTGGAAGGAGATTTTCTTCAAAAAGAATGCGCTGGTTTCTTCACTCGCAACCACCCCAGTCATCTCATCGCCCTTGGCCTGCCCGCTCCACCGCACGGCCTTTGTCGCGCCTTCATTCTGCTGCGCAGGAATCGCCCCGGAAGGATTCGGGTTGAGGGCCTGCTCCAAGACCAATTTGTCCATCTGCACGGTGCCATTGAAAACAACGATTGCTGGCTTTCTGGTATCCGGCTCCGAGCGTAGCGTGACCTCATACCGATTTTTGTATGCGATCACGGTCGCATGCAGCGGTTCCGTTTTCGCTTTGGAACTCAGCGTGCCTGACCAATTGCCAGTATAGGGATCCGGGACGGTTCCGAATTCTGCCGCGTGCAGAGCAAACGTGAGGGACAAGCCCATAGCGAGAGTCCAATGGTGGATTCGATTCATCGGGAGAAGTCGTGTGGTGAAATCAGGCTAGCGTGTAGTAGTGGGCCCATTCCGAACGCGGTTTCGCGCCCTCGAGCAGAAAGTTCGCCTCGTCGTTGCCGATGAATCGCTTCGTCTTCGGATCGAATCGGAGTTCCACGTTTAGGTATTCCGCGATCATGCCCAAGTTCAGCACCTGGGTCAGTGTGCCGCCCACGCTGAAAGGCGAAGTGGTCTTGGTGTTGCCCATGCAGGCCTGAATAAAGCTGGTGCCATGCGTGTATTCTGGCTTCGGCGCTTTCACGGCGTCCCATTTTTCGAGCATGACTTTTCGCGGATAAATCCGTGAAGCGTCGCCGTGATGACCGCGCATGATCACATAGTCGCCTTGCTTCCGATGCAGGAGAGTTCCGGCCTCACCCAAGGCGGGCAGTTTGATGGATTTGTCCTCCTGTAGATCGCCATATTTTTCATCAAAAATCGGGTGGCAATCCGACCCCGCTTTCCACATCAGCTCGACGGCCGGTGCGCCGGGGCCTCTTTCGGGAAACTGAAACCGAATATGCGAGGTCTGAGGAAAAATAATCTTGTTGTAGTCATCCAAGCGGACCGGCGAGACCGCCGTGGGCAGGCCCAAATTCAAGTAGTCGTGGACGAAATCAATGATGTGGCAGCCCCAATCCCCAAACATGCCACAGCCGTATTGGTGAAAGGCGCGCCAACCAAAAGGGTGATAGAGAGAGTTAAACGGCTTCACTGCCTGCGGCCCGCACCAAAGATCCCAATCCGAGAACGATGCCGGTAATTTCTCCTCGGGTGGATAGTCCGAGATGCGCTTTTGCGATTGCATGAACCAAAGTGAGGGCTCTTTCCACGCATCGATCTTGTAAACATCGGCAGCCAGACCCGCTGCCACCATTTGCTTAAATTGGGCGGCTCCGGAGGAAGTATGCCCCTGATTTCCCATCTGCGTCACCACCTTGAATTTCTTTTCGGCCCGCATCAGAATCTCAGCTTCGGCGAAGGTGTGAGTCAGTGGTTTCTCCACGTAAACGTGCTTGCCCAGCGACATGGCGTGAATGGCGGCCACGAAATGGTTGTGGTCGGGGATCACGACGCTCACTGCGTCGATATCCTTCCCCATCTTGTCCAGCATGACCCGGAAATCCTGAAAGCGGGTCACGTCGGGCCAAGTTTCCAAATTGCCCTCGATCTTTCTCGAACCCTTGAAATCGAGATCGCAAAACGCCACCGGCACTGCGTGGCCATCACTCGTGAGACTTGGGATGGCTCCGGCGGCCCGGCCTCCGACGCCGATGCAGCCCAGATTGATCCGTCGGCTGGGCGGCAGCGTGGGATTGTCGGCCGCGCGACCGGCAGTGAGGTAGGCGGGAAGAAACGTGAATCCGAATCCCGCAGCCGCGGACTGCTTGATGAAATTCCGGCGCGAGCATCGAGAAGTGGTTTTCATTTCGGGTCGTTAGTTCGGGCGTCGAATAATTCGTCCGTTATACGGCTATTGTGCAGAAAGGCGGTTAGTTTTCGGCGCGGTTGCTGCCGCGGGTGGTCGTGACGGGCAGCGGCACGAAATCTCGCTGTAGGATCATCCATTCCTGCATGGCGGCTTTCAGTTCGCGTTCCAAACCCGCGGCGTCTTTGGTGCCCGCGAGATTGCTGAATTCATTTGGGTCTTTTTCGAGGTCGTAGAGTTCAAACATGGGCCGCGGAGCGGCGAAGTAGCGCTGGTTGATATTTGCATCCAGCTTCCCGTCGGTGTGCCTTTGCACGAGTTCCTGCCAAAAGGCATCCTTGGCAAAATCCACGGGCCAATAGGGGAGCTCGCCGAGCACATTGTAGATTAGCTTGTGCGTCTTGCTCACGACGACGCGTCCGAGGTCGAAATCGGCGGTGTTGCCTGGCAGGTTCGATCCATGCGCGCCGCGCTCGGCGAATACAAACTGTCGCCCCGCTGACGGCTCTCCGCGCAGCAACTTCGCGAAACTTTTCCCCGTCATCTCTGGGGGCACGGGCAAACCGGCGGCTTCGAGAAAAGTCGGCGCCAGATCTTCGCCGCTGATCAATTCCGCGGTGGAGGAGCCGGGTTTCACCTTTCCGGGCCAACGCGCGAGCAATGGCACGTGGATGCCATACTCGTAGAGCGTGCCCTTGCCGCGGAATTGTGAGGCCCCGTTATCCCCCATGAAAACCACGAGCGTGTTTGAGGCTAATCCACGCTTCTCCAGTTCCGCCATCACTTCACCGAAAAGCACATCGAAGTGCGCAATCTCATCGTAGTAGCGAGCGAAGTCCTCGCGCACGAGCTGTGTGTCCGGGTAATGCTCGGGAAGTTTGATCTTTGCCGGATCATGTTTCACCGGACCCTGAGTGTTCAGAGGACGATGCGGATCGTTGGAACAGAGTTGCAGGAAGAACGGCTTCCCGGCGGGCTTGCGGTCAAGGAACTCCCGGAACTGCGCGAACTGGGCCACGCTGCCGCTGCCGACCTTCACGTAGTCGAGGCGATCAGGAAAAGTAATGAGTTTAAACTTATCAAAAACCGCCTGTGTTTCCGGCGGCATGCCCGTGACCGCGCCGTCCATGTGATATGTGCGTCCGGCGACTCCAGTAAACCAGCCCTCCGCCCGCAAAGCCTCCGGATACGTCTTGATCGCGCGCGGTAGGGGTGCGGAAAAGCGCGACATATCAATGTCCACCGGCGAACGCCCGGTGAAGATGCTGGCGCGCGACGGCACGCATTGCGGGCAGGTAACGTAGGCTCGGTCAAAGCGCATGCCCTCGGCCGCGAATCGGTCGAGGTTCGGCGTCATGATGTCGCTGTTTCCGTAACAGCCGACGTGCGGATAGCTATGATCGTCCGAGAGGATGAGCAGGACGTTCGGTTTCGCCTCGGCGGCCGTGAGCCGAGCAAGAGACGAGAGCAGCAGGGCGGCGAGGATGCGAAAGGGGTATGTCATGGGCGGAGTCTGGATCGAAGATCATGACCGGTGATGTGCCGAGTGCGAACGAAGCCATGGCCACCGAATGGCTCGCGCCGAAGCTCGCGCCGCCCGGACGCACGTGCGGGCTGGAGACCCAGTCGGGGGTTGCCCGGGATTAGAAGCTGAATTTGGTCGTGATGAGCCATTCCAAGGGTGGATTGAACCGATAGGCGGTCAGCACTCCGTCTCGCGCAGTATTAATCCGGATGAACGCGTCGTTGTTGAGTGCGTTGTTGATATTAGTCTGCAAGGACCATGTGACCGATTTCCCCATGAGCCGAAGCTGCCGGCGGTAGGCGGCGTTGAGGTCAAGAAACACCTGTTCCGAACCGTAAGTAACCACGCTTACGATAGCGCCGGGTGTGCCGGTGGCGGAGTAGCCGTTGATCGGCCTGCCGAGGTAGCGCACGCCGCCGCCGAAGGCGAAGCCCTTCAAGGGGCCGTTGGAGAATTCGTAGTTAGATACGAGATTCAGTTTGTGCCCCATTTGGCCCAACTGGGGCTTGTTTTCAGCGAGGGTGTAAAAGGAGAGAGTTCTGGCATCGAGGGCCGCGAGTTGGGTGCCAATGGTGCCCGTGCCGGTGGCGAGTGGCAGCGCCTGATTCGCCTCCCATGTCGGCCGCCAAAAGGCAATGTAGGCAAAGTCCTCCTGACCGAGTTTCGATTGGGCAGACTGCGACTTCGTGTAGTTGAGAAATATGCGCCAGTGCTCGCTGGGGTTGGCCGTCAGCTCCACTTCATAACCTTGGGTGCGGGAGTCGAAAGTCCTTCCCGACGAGCCAGTCGAGGTGCCGCTCGGGACTTTGCCAGCCAAGGCCAGCGCATCCCAGATCGGATTGATCGACGGGTTGATGTTGCCGAAATCAAAATCGCGCTCGGCGCTGGTTTGGAAATATTGTGCGGTCAAGAAAAGCCGGTTTTGAAACAGATCGAGTTTGAATCCGACGTCCTTGCTCCTGCCCTTGGGGATGGGCGGACGGTTGAAACTGGTCAGATCCGTGCTGGTGGTATTCAGTTTGCCGTTAAGGCTCGGCAGGCCGCTGTTACCGGCCTGGCTATAGGTCAGACCAAGCCAATCAGTGGCTTGAAACACTCCGCTGAAGGATACACTGGTGGCGACCGTTGGGATGGGCGTTTGGCTGCGCACGGGGATCGGTATCCCGGAGGTAAATCCAGCCACGGGCGTCACGATCGTGTTCGCAGCGTAGTCGTTCCGATCATCTCGGCTGGTGCCGATGATCGTCTTGATCCGATTTTTCCAGAAGTAACTTTGCAGCATACCGATCTTCGTCTTGTCGTTGAAACTGTTCAGGACGTTGTTGGCGTTGAAGGGCACCAAGGCGGTGGTGTAACTCCTGCCGCTGAGAGTTTCAGTAATCGTGCCCAATGCTTGCTGGTTGTAGGGTGCCATCACGATGTTCCGGCTCGGCCCGGTGAGATCGACGTAGGTGCGGCGGAAGACGCGGTTGTTGTTGTTTACGGCGCTGGACAGAGTCGGCGCGTTGGGTGAGATGATCTGCTCGCGGTAAGCCATTTGGGAAATTTTCGAGAAATCATACTGGTAAACTCCGGCGAGCGTGTGTCTGCCCCAGCGGCCAAAGTCTCGCGTATAAGAAAGCACTGCCCGCACCGAATCGCTCCTGGTATCATTGGCCACCAATAGCGGCAGGGCTTCGAGGTAGGCTTTGCCCACATTCGGGTTGGCAGCGCCGGACGGAAGCGTCGGGTTGGTATCCGCGTAGATGGCGCGGGTAGTGACGGCCTGCGAGTCAAAGTAGGCGTTGTGGCTATCGGTGCGCATCCCGGCGATTTCCAGATTGAGGTTGGGGGTGAAAGTATGGGTCAGATAGGCCCCAAGGCGGTCGTATTTGGTGCTGAGTTCATAGCCGGGGCCATACACCGCCGTCTCCTTTGATAAGAGTTTGAAATCCGAGATGGGGACATTCTCCCCATCAATGGCTGTCCAGAGCGTGCTCCTCGTCTTGTTGATCCAGTTGGTCAACGTCCCCGATGCCGTGTCCAAAACCAAATAAGGTGTGTTGGCGGCCGCGACCCCGGAGATTTGCAGGGCGGCATTTGCGGCTCCCACGTTGCGACCCGCTGCCACCCAACGGGTGTAGCCGTCATAGGCAGTGGCGGAACGTTGCGTCTGCTTGGTGATGTCCGCCCTCTCCAAGTCAAAATTGAATTCGGTTTTCTGCCCTACGCGCCACTTCCCGGTGAGGTAGGAGCGCTCCGAGTCGTTGAACTCGTAGTTACGCCAACTTTCGCGCTGTTCTTTCATCGCGGCAAACCGGAGGGCGACATGATTGCCGATTGCCTGATTATAGTCGAACTCTTCGCGCAGGCCTCCTTCGGAACAGCCCTGCACTGCGACCGAACCGGTATTTTTTCCGAGCAGCGCGCGCTTGTTGGTCACATTGATAATGCCTCCCGGCGAGCCGATGCCGAAAAGCACCGAATTTGGGCCGCGAGATTGGTCAATACGCTCCGTGCTGAAGGTATCGGCCGGGAAATCGGATTTGAAAAAATTCACAGCGACGGTGCCACCGGAAAGACCTCTCATGCGCAGTTGGCGCGTGCTGTTACTCGCGAGAAAATTCTGGCCAGGTCCGGCGTTCTCACCGAAGTCATATTCGGTGCTGAGCATGTAGCGCGCGAGATCGTCGGTGTTTGAGATGCCGACATCGTTGAAGAATTCTGCGGTGAAGGCACTCGTGGGTGAAGCCACATCCTTGAGGTCGGTGCGTAGGCGACTGCCACCCAGGCTTGACTGCGCCTGATAGCCGCGATCCTTGGTCGAAGTGACTGTGAAGGGCGTAAGTTCCACCACCTCCGAGGCGGCGGCTTTCTTGGGGTCCTCAGTTGGCGAGTCTGGAGTCGGTGAATTCCCGACGATTTGGGCGCGAGCGATCGAGGCTAACGAGACTAGACATAGGAGCAGCGAGAACCATGACAGACGAGGGACTGAAACGCAGCGGCAGGCGACATGCATGGTAATGGTGTAGGGGTGAACAAAACGGGGAACGGGGCAGTCATGACTATACTCAATCCTCGCTGCAGATGACATGGACGAATGCCGCGGTGATCTGGATTTTTTCGCACGGACACACGCACAGTTCCTGCTCAGGGGCGTGCGGAACGGGCAAGTGGGAAAGTAACGTAAGGAGGATCTTACGGAGCCCAACGTAAGAGGAGCGGTGGAAACGCTGATCTAAGGTGTGGGATTGGCTGCACGCGGAGTTCCGGGTCTCGGGAAGACGTTTGTGCGCTTTGCCCACGATTCCCACTTCGCGGACATCTCCTTCACACGCTCCGATTGCGATGGGGCGAGGTCGGTCATCTCGGTGCGATCGATATCCATGTCGTAAAGCTCCCACGGGCCGGCGCCGAGCGAGACGAGTTTCCATTTTCCATCACGGAGCGCACGATTGCCTTCGTGTTCCCAAGCGAGACTACGGGGAGACAGTGAGGCGGAGTGATCGGCGGATGGGGCAATCAAGGGACTCAGGCTCACGCCTTCCATCGGGAGAATTTTCTTTCCATCCCGTGTCGCCGGATACTTTGCCCCGGCGACGTCCACACACGTCGCCATTACATCTATGAGATGCGCCGGCTCGTGCACGAACCGTCCTTTGTCTTTATGTTTCTCCATGGAAGCTGGCCAATGCGCGATGAGCGGCGAGCTGATCCCGCCTTCGTGGCCGTAGTGCTTGTAGAGACGCCAGGGTGTATTGCACGCGTTGGCCCAGCCGGAGCCGTAGCTCGGGAGCGAACCCGCCTGGCCCATCTTCGCGAGTTCATCGCCCCGATAGAGTTTGTTCGGCAACGCCTGTGTGCCTTGGTTGACACCGGTGCCGGGCACGGGATTCGGTGTCGGAAGCATTTCGAAACCGAAAGGCTCCCACTCCGCGCAAGCGCCGTTGTCGCTGAGGAAAAGGATGAGCGTGTTGTCGAGTTGTCCGCTCGCGCGCAGGTCGGCGATAAGGCGTCCGACGTTGCGATCCATGCCGGTCACCATGCCGGCAAAGACGGCCATGCGCTGCGCCAAGTCGGCTCGGCGATCCGCGGGCAGCGATTCCCATGCGGGATTGTTTCCGTCTTCAGTCCACGAGCCGAGGCGCTTGGAGGCGACGGGATGAGTGATCTTGCTGCGAGGCGGCAGCGCGGTGCTTTCCGGTAGCAGGCCGATTTTCTTCTGCCGCGCGAGGCGTTGCTCACGGATTTTGTCCCAACCCTGCGCGTAGATCTGCGGGTAGCCCGTCATGTCATCGCGTTTAGATTGCACGGGAAAATGGGGAGCCTGATAGCCCACGTAGAGGAACCAGGGCGCGCCTGATCTTCGCATGTCGGCGAGGAAGTCCAGCGCGTGATCGGTGATTGCGTCGGTGGCGAAAAATTCACCGGGCGCGTAGCTGCGTTGGGGGCGGCTCTCGGGCAGGCGCGTCATCATGCGCGGCTCCCACGAATCCACTCCGTAGCCGCCGACGAAGCCATAGAAGTCGCCGAAGCCACGCTTGGTCGGCGGTTCACTGTCGCCCACATGCCATTTCCCGGCGGCAGCTGTGTGATAACCGGCGGGCTTGAGCACCTGCGCGATGGTCACGCAGTTCGCGTTCAGCGCACCGCGGTAGCCGGGGAACTCCTCGCCCTGGTCGCCCGCGCCTGGATACTTCGCGGCCCGATCGGAAGTCATTAGGCCGATGCCCGCCTGATGCGGATAGAGCCCCGTAAGCAGCGACGCGCGCGAAGGACAGCACCGCGTGGAGGTATAGAATTGAGTGAAGCGCAGCCCGCCCGATGCGAGCGAGTCGAGGTTCGGCGTGCGGATCTCGCCGCCGTAGCACGCAAGATCCGACCAGCCGAGATCGTCAGCGAGAATGATCAAGATGTTCGGCTTGTCCATAGCGGCATGCAACACGGCCGCCGGGGCCAGTAGGAGGGCGGCGAAGATTGGGGCCGAGTATTTCATGAACGGATTTAAACGCCCTTGCTCGGCTCTGGGGTTATCAGGGCCGAGGGCATTAGCCGGGCGCGGCTACGACTTTAACGTTTGGGTGGCTCGGAAATTGTCGTCGTGCTTGACCTCAAGGGACGCTCCGGATCGAAGTCGGGTGCTTCGAAATCCGTTTTTTCGACCCAATTGGCTTTTAGTCGCTCACCCTGCATCCAGCGGTTGTAGAAATCTCGGTTCGCGGAGGCATGCGGGTATTGGTCGAACACCTCGCCTTTCCCATCCATGCGCGGATCATGTTGCGACCTGAGTTCGGCAAAGAGACGGGCCTGCATGGCCTCGCGCCGGGCCGTGAATGCCGGATCAGCAGCCAGATTGAATATGCAATCCGGGTCGCTGTTGAGATCATAAAGTTCGTCGGCGGGCTTGCGGTCGAAATTGAGCACCCACAGGGCATGATTGATCCCCTGCCGATTCTGCGCGAGGATCTCGGTCTTGGTTGGCCCACCGTCAGTATTCAGATATCCGGTGACAGGGTCGCACATCGGCCACCGGGTCGGTTCAAAATTGTGCACGTAGAGAAACCCGCCCAGAAACAGACCGCGGGCGGGATAACCGACATCATTCGGCCGCCCGAGATCGTGCCGTTCCTGGCCGACGATCAGGGCCTCCCGCCCTGGTTCAATGCTGTCGCCGTTCTGGTTTTTCAGGATTGCACTAAGGCTGCGGCCCTGCGGCGGTTCCATGCCGGCGGACGTCGCCGACAAACCTGCAACCTCGAGCAGGGTCGGGGCAATATCGATGAAGCTAACATAGTCCTGCACTGTCCGTCCCGGCTGCGCGATGCCCGCCGGCCAGCGGATCGCCAGCGGCATATGCAGAGAGAGTTCGTAGGTTGTGCCCTTGGCGCGGGGGAAGGGCATGCCGTTGTCTGAGGTTACGATGATGATGGTGTTCTCCAGTTCTCCCGCTTGTTGCAGGAGGTCCAGCATCCGGCCCAGTTGCTGGTCGAAGTATTCCACCTCCAAGGCATAATCCAGCATGTCATTGCGAACGGTCGCCGTGTCGGGCCAATTGGACGGCACACGGTCAATCTGCGCCAAGGACTTGTGGCCGACTTTTACGCCGGAGCCATATTGGTATTCGCGATGCGGTTCATGGGCGCCAAACCAGAAGCAGAACGGTTGGCCCTCTGGCTTTTTCTTCATGAAGTCGGCCAGATTCGCGGCGTAATCGATGGGCGAGATGTTCGGGGTCGGCGGCGTGGTCTTGATCCCACTGAAGGCCGGGCCGGTTAGCAGGCGAGGTTTACCATCTACCTTGCCCGGATCGCCCGGCCCCCAGCCCTTACCAGTGAAGCCTGTGACATAGCCGTTCGCGCCGAGTGCTTCCATGAACGTGCGGTAGCCTGCTGGATAAAATCCCCCATGATCGGCCGCCGCTTCAAGTTGCCAACTGTTGCGGCCAGTTAGCACTGTGGCGCGGGACGGTGCGCATTTGGCATTCGGGGTGTAGGCGCGGGCGAACCGCAAACCCTCACGGGCCACGCGGTCATAGGCAGGAGTCTGCACCCAGCTGCATCCGTTGGCCGAGAAATGCTGGTAGGAAGCGTCGTCCGCGATGCAGAACAGAATATTGGGTTTACCCGCGGCGAACGCGGTGGCGCCGGTGCCGACCGTGAGCAAAAGGAGCGTGAGTTTCTTTAGCATGGGATCTCGGACCAAATTATTGCTTCAAGACAGGACGACATCGACACCGTGAGTGACCGGAATGTCGACGTTGTCATGAATCTCGGGCCGGTGGCCGCCAAGGTTCTTCCGTGTTGCTCAGAAATCAGAAGCTGAACTTGGTCGTGATGATCCACTCCAACGGAGGATTGAAGCGATAGGCCGTCAGCACACCATCCCTCGCGGTATTGACCCGAATGAAGGCATCGTTGTTGAGCGCGTTGTTGATGTTCGTCTGCAATGACCAAGTGACTGATTTGCCCATGATGCGAAGCTTCCGCCGGTAGGCGGCATTCAGGTCGAGGAAGATCTGATCCGATCCGTAAGAAACGGTGCTGACGACGGCCCCGGGGGTGCCAGTGGCGAGGTATCCATTGATCGGCTTGCCCGTGTAGCGCACCCCGCCGCCGACGGTTATACCATTAAGGGCTCCTTCAGAAAATTCGTAATTTGAAACAAAATTCAGCTTATGCTGCATCTGTCCCAGCGCGGGCTTGCCGTTGGCCAGAATGAAGTTGGTCAAAGTGGCATTGTCCAGCGCCACGAGCTGCGTGGCAATAGTGCCGACGCCGGTGGTAAGTGGCAGTGCCTTATCCGCCTCCCAAGTCGGACGCCAGAAAGCGATGTAGGTAAAGTCCTCCTGCCCGAGATTCGATTGGGCGGACTTGGAATTGCTGTAATTCAGAAACATCCGCCAGTGCTCAGTGGGGTTGGCCGTAAGTTCGGCCTCATAGCCTTGAGTGCGATTGTCAAAGGTCCGGCCGGTGCCGCTTTGCACGGTGCCGCTAGGGACTTTCTCGGCTAGGGCGAGGGCGCTCCAGATGGGATTGATCGCCGACGAAATATTGCCGAAATCAAAATCCCTCTCGGCGCTGGTTTGGAAATACTGCGCAGTCAGAAAAAGCCGGTTCTTGAAGAGATCTAATTTGAATCCAATATCTTTGCTGCGGCCTTTTGGGATGGGAGGGCGAGAGAAGGCAGTCACATCTGGATTCGGAACATTCAGTCGTCCGCTAAAGCTCGGTAGGCCGCTGTTGCCGGCTTGGCTATAGGTCAGACCGAGCCAATCGGTGGCCTGCAGCACTCCGCTGAATGAAACACTGGTGGCGATCGTATTGATGGGAATCTGGCTGCGCACAGGGCCCGGTAGCCCGGAAGCAAATCCAGCCACGGGCGTTACCACCGACGTGGATGCGTAGTCGTTGCGATCATCGCGGCTGGTGCCAATGATAGTTTTGATCCGATCTTTCCAGAACGAGCTTTGCAGCATCCCGATCATGGTCTTATCGTCGAAACTATTGAGGATGCCGTTGACGTTAAAGGGCACAAGAGCGGTCGTGTAAGTTCTGCCGCTGAGAGTTTCGGTAAACGTGCCCAAGGCCTGCCGGTTGTAGGGCGCCATCACGATGTTGCGACTCGGGCCGGCGAGATCGACATAGGTGCGGCGAAATATCCGGTTGCTGGCGTTGATGGCGCTGGTCAGATTCGGTGCGTTCGGCGAGATGATTTGCTCGCGGACGGCGATTTGAGACACTTTCGTGAAATCATATTGATAGACCCCGGCCAACGTGTGTTTCCCCCAGCGGCCGAAGTCTATCGCGTAGGAAAGCACCGCCCGCACTGAATCGCTACGGGTGTCATTGAACCCGATCTGAGGCAGACCCTCGACATAGGTTTTGCCGACATTGGGGTTCACGGCGCCGGAAGGCAGAGTCGGGTTTGTGTCGACAATGATGGCACGGGTGGTGGCGGTCTGTGGGTCCGAGTTCACCGTATGACTGTCGGTGCGCATGCCGGCGATCTCCAGATTCAGGTTGGAGGTAAACGAGTGGGTCAGGTAGGCACCAAGACGGGCGTATTTCGTGTCGAGACCAAAGCCCGGGCCATACACCGCCGACTCCTTGGGCAACACGTTGAAATTAGACATGGGAACATTCTCACCATCAATCGCCGTCCACTGGGTGCTCCTAGTTTTGTTGACCCAGTTGGTCACGGCCCCCGAGGCCGTATCCAAAACTATGTAGGGCGTGTTGGTGGCCGCGACCCCTGAGATTTGTAGGGCGGCATTGACAGCGCCGACGTTGCGTCCGGCGGCCGCCCAGCGGGTATAGGCATCATAGGCCGTGATGGAACGGATGGTGCGCTTATTGAGGTCCGCCTTCTCCAGATCGAAATTGAACTCAGTATGCCGACCCACGCGCCACTTCCCGGTGAGATAGGCACGTTCCGAGTCGCTGAACTCATAGTTGCGCCAGCTGCCACGTTGTTCCTTCACTGCGGCGACCCGGAGCGAGATGTGTTTGCCGATCGCCTGATTGTAGTCGCCTTCCTCTCGCAGGCCTCCTTCGGAGCGGCCCTGCACTGCGACCGAGACTGCGTTTTTGCCCAGCATCGCCCGCTTGTTAGTCACATTGATGAGACCTCCCGGTGAACCGATGCCGAACAGGATCGAATTCGGGCCGCGAGCTTGGTCGATGCGCTCCGTGCTGAACGTGTCGGCCGGGAAATCGGATTTAAAGAAATTCACCGCGACAGTGCCGCCGGAAAGACCTCTCATGCGCACTTGTCGCGTGCTGTTACTCGCGAGAAAATTCTGCCCCGGCCCGGCATTCTCACCAAAATCATACTCCGTGCTGAGCATGTAGCGCGCGAGATCGTCGGTGTTCGTGATGCCGACGTCGTCGAGGAATTCTGAGGTAAAGGCTGTAGTGGGCGCAGCCACATCCTTAAGGTTAGTCCGCAGGCGACTGCCACCCAGGGTCGACTGGGCTTGATAGCCGCGATCCTGTGTTGCGGTGATGGTGAAGGGAGTCAGTTCCACTACCTCCGAAGGGATGGCCTTATTTGGGTCTTCTGACGGCGGGACCGGAACCGCTGGATTCGCGACGGATTGCGCGCACGCGATCGTGGCGAGCAAAGGTAGGCTGAATAGAACGGTGAAACGCGATGGACGCGGGATCGAAGCCAAGCAAGAGAAAGCCATGTTCGCAGGGGGGTGGGGTTGGACCGAACGTGAAACGAAAGCCAAGCGATTTTACGTGACGTGTCGGTCCTCTGACATGGATGAATTGGAAGTATATATAGATTTTTCGCTACAGGCAGGATCCTGCCTCGAAGCGCTGGCCTCGGCGTTTTATGAAGTAGCCCAATTCGAAATCATCGTTCTTGGTGGGAGGAGAGTAACTGGGTCGAATTCCGCCGGTATCGAAATAAGTCCAGCATTAGTGAGAAAATATCCATGCCCCTCCGCACTCGCCTGACGTAGAGTCGCCGAGATCAGTAGGGCATTCGCCGAGCCTGATCTTCTTGATTACCCCTCCATTTGTCTTTTCTGCCTTGGCTCCGCTCTACAGCCGTCAGTTGTCTGAACCTGCCAGCCATCTAATTGTGGCCCACTTGGCATGTGGAGCGGTTTCTCGCTTTACTAGCACTAGACGCTCCCTTTTTACCACCCACCCACGATGCACCTCCGTAATACTCTCCTTTGTTTCGGCATAAGCCTGCTGCTCGGTGCCCGCCTAGGCGCCAGCCTGCAAGAGGCCCAAGTCAGCGTCAAAGTGAGCCGGCAACCCGCAGCGGCACCGCTGCGCCAGGAAATCCGTGTGAGCGCCGCCGAGCACGGCGCTCAGCGGCTCACGATTAGCGTCACAAACACGTCTGGCGCTGACCTTAGCCTCGCCGGCTGGACCGTAGAATTCCCTTGGGTCGGTCCCATGGGTCCAGACGACCGGGTTTCCACCGGCGGT
>Ga0136642_1000602_pt1 | contig 17833 bp, 18 predicted proteins | sample LowCatLa1302831Y_FD_115313 | JGI IMG/M metagenome (GOLD analysis project Ga0136642, IMG submission 115313) | Freshwater microbial communities from Lower Cathedral Lake, Yosemite National Park, California, USA - 13028-31Y | ecosystem: Environmental > Aquatic > Freshwater > Lake ... | reverse complement strand
CAGACTGACAGCAGCATCAGCGAGTGCGAGCACCGCCACAATAATCGCAAGCGAAGTAACTAAGCCACGATCGCCAGGTACAACACCTTGGTCGATCAGTTTGCGCAGAAGTAACGGTGAGGCGATAACGAGCAAAGAATCAGCTACAACCGCAATGAGAAAGACAGAGAGCTGTGATTTGTAGGGCGTCGCGAATCCAAGGATTCTCTTAAAGGTGCCGGGCTTAAGCTTCTGATTCTTCACCGATTGATCGGCGGTCATCGAACGCATTGCCATGAATGTTGCGTGCATAGACATGGTCTGAGCCTAACGCTTACGCAAGCAAGTTATACGGTGAAACCAATAGCTCGCAATTGTTCACGACCATCATCAGAGATCTTATTTGGACCCCATGGTGGCATCCATACCCAGTTGATTTTTACATCAGAAGTTATGTCAGCGAGCACAGAGCGTGCCTGATCTTCAATCACATCTTGCAGCGGGCAGGCAGCAGATGTGAGGGTCATATCTAAGGTTGCGATTCCATCATCAAGACGGAGGTCATAGACCAGACCTAAATCAACAACGTTGATTCCAAGCTCGGGATCGATAACATCTTTGAGCGCCTCAGTGATGTCATCCAGTGTTGTCTCTGCCATGGTTCCTCCGTTATTTGCCTATTTGCGATTGAGATACTGCATCTTTAAAAGCCATCCAGCCCAACAGGGCGCACTTTATCCGAGCCGGGAATTTTGAGACACCTGCTAGAGCAACCGCATCATCGAGAATCTCTTCGTCGCCCTTGAGTGCGCCTTTGCTCTGCATTAATTCAGTAAATTCATTGAGTACCTTCATGGCAGAGTCCACATTCTTACCGATCATCAGATCGGTCATGATGGAAGTGCTTGCTTGCGAGATTGAGCAACCCACGCCCTCCCACGAAACATCCACGACTCGCTGACCATCCATGTGCAGATTGAGAGTTACTTCATCTCCGCAAGAGGGATTGACGTGGTGAACTTGCTTCGTCGGATTTGGTTGCAGGACCTTGTGTGCAGGTTTGCGATAGTGATCGAGGATTACCTCTTGATAGAGCGAGTCGAGTTCCATGGTTATACCTTGAAGTATTTCTGAGTCGAAAGAATTCCGTCGATGAGGGCATCGAGATCTTTATCATCATTGTAAATATAGAACGAGGCGCGGGTGGTACCGACTATCCCAAGCTTGCGCATGAGTGGCCAGGCACAGTGGTGACCAGTACGTACCGCGATACCGTATTGATCGAGGACTTGGCCGGCGTCGTGCGGATGAACGCCATCGATTTCAAAGGAGATAACTCCGCCACGCATTTCAGAGTCCAGTGGGCCAACAACTCGAACTCGCTCTAGTTCTGCGAATCGGGCCAACGCATAATCAGTGAGAGCGCGTTCATGCGCTTCTACGTTATCCATGCCAATGTCAAGTAAGTATTGAAGTGAGGCACCTAAGCCCACCGCACCAGCCATATTAGGAACACCGGCTTCAAATTTACGAGGTACCGATGCCCAAGTTGCGTCGGTCATGGTCACGCTTTCAATCATGGAACCGCCGGTAAGAAAGGGCTCCATCTCTTCCAGAAGTTCTGCTCTCCCCCACAACACACCGATACCAGTAGGTCCAAGCGCTTTATGTCCTGAGAAGACGAGAAAATCTGCGCCTAAACTCTTTACATCGATGGCAAAGTGCGGCGCGGATTGGCAGGCATCGAGTACAAAAACTGCACCGACTTCGTGCGTACGTGAAATAAGTTGATCGAGTGGATTAATTGTTCCAAGCACATTTGATTGGTGCGTGAGCGCAACAACTTTAGTCTTCTCGTTGATGATGTCGTTCGTTGTGGAAAGATCTAATCGGCCATCTGCATCAATCGGAAACCAAGCAATCTCTGCACCAGTTCGCTTTGCGAGTTGTTGCCAGGGAATCAGATTTGCGTGGTGTTCCATCTCAGAGAGCACGATGCGATCGCCTGGACGAAGTGCAAAAGGTGAAGTGGAAGCAGAGTTTCCAAATGAGTAGGCAAGAAGATTTAAGCCTTCGGTTGCCGACTTTGTGAAGATGATTTCATCGACATTCGCACCTAAGAAATGTGCGACAGTTGCACGCGCACCCTCGTAGGCCTCACTCGCTTCCTCGGCAAGAAGATGAGAGCCGCGATGAACCGCTGAGTTGTGATTCTCGTAGAAAAATCGCTCGGCATCGAGAACTGACTTTGGCTTCTGGCTAGTCGCTCCACTATCGAGATAGACCAACCGCCCTCCCCCGCGCATAGTTTTAGAGAAGATAGGAAAATCTTTCCTAATCTCTGCGCCGTTAAGAGGGGATGTGAACATTAGTTAGTGACGTACTCCGCGTAGCCCTTTTCCTCGAGCTTATCTGCGAGTTCCGGTCCGCCTTCTTCGACGATGCGACCAGCTGCAAATACGTGAACGAAATCTGGCTTGATGTAACGCAAAATTCTTGTGTAGTGAGTAATAAGCAAGACACCGAGATCGCTGTTTGCCTTTGCTCGGTTGACGCCTTCAGAGACAATCTTGAGTGCATCAACATCGAGACCTGAATCTGTCTCATCGAGAATCGCAAACTTTGGCTTAAGCAGACCGAGTTGAAGAATCTCGTGACGCTTCTTCTCGCCGCCAGAGAATCCCTCGTTGACATTGCGCTCCGCAAAAGAGGTATCCATGTTGAGTTCAGTCATAGCTTCTTTAACTTCTCCGACCCAGGTACGAATCTTTGGAGCCTCGCCGCGGATGGCAGTTGCTGCTGTGCGAAGGAAGTTAGTGACAGAGACGCCAGGAACTTCGACTGGATACTGCATTGCTAGAAATAGACCTGCGCGTGCACGCTCATCAACTGTCATATCTAGAACATCAGCGCCATCGAGAGTGACGGTGCCACCAGTGATGGTGTACTTAGGATGTCCAGCGATTGAGTATGCAAGGGTCGACTTACCGGAACCGTTTGGTCCCATGATTGCGTGAGTCTCACCGGATTTGATTATTAGGTCTACGCCCTTGAGGATCTCAGTGAAACCGGCCTCGGTTGCGACAGAAACTTGTAGGTTCTTAATCTCGAGTGTGCTCATATCTATTCCTTACTTAATACTGTGATGGAATCTCCATCGCGTTGGACGATAAATGTTGAAAGTGGTTCAGTTGCAGGAAGCATGAGCGCTTCTCCGGTACGGAGATCGAACTCGGCACCATGAAGCCAGCATTCAATCTTAAAATCCGAGATATCGCCCTCCGAGAGCGAGGCATCTGCGTGTGAACAAGTATCTGAAACAGCAAAGACTTCATCACCAATTCGAGCAACGCAAACGGGAACACCATCTACATCGATTCGGGTCGGTTTGCCTTGTTGAAGCGAATCAAAGGAGAGTGTGGTCATATGTTGGCTACCGCATCTAGTTCGGCATCGATGCGCGCCATGATTCGTTCTTCCACTGAATCGATGCGGACGCCAAAGACAATCTCGGCGAAGAAGCCGCGAATAACTAGGCGACGAGCAATCTCGGCTGGAATTCCGCGTGATTGTAAGTAGAAGAGTTGTTCGTCATCGAAGCGACCGGTAGTGCTCGCGTGGCCAGCACCGACGATTTCGCCAGTTTCGATTTCGAGGTTGGGTACTGAATCTGCGCGTGCGCCATCAGTTAGAAGTAAGTTGCGATTGAGCTCGTAAGTATCGGTGCCTTCGGCCGCAGCGCGGATGAGGACATCGCCAATCCACACCGAGCGAGCATTCTCGCCAGCAAGTGCGCCCTTGTAGTTCACGCGGCTCTTGCAGTTCGGGATGTTGTGATCAACGTGCATGCGGTGCTCAAGGTGTTGTCCGCTGGTAGAGAAGTAGACGCCAGAGAGTTCAGCGCTTCCTCCAGTTCCAGAGTATTCAACCGTTGGAAGCAGGCGAACGAGAGATCCTCCAACAGTGACGACTGTTGAGATGAATTCCGCATCCTTTCCAATAATCGCGTGGTGGCTGCCAAGGTGCACTGTTGTCGCATCCCATTCCTGGGAGGAGATGAAACGAAGATGTGAACCAGCGGCAAGTGAGAACTCAATCTCTTCTGCGATTACTGCAGTACCAACATTCTCGATAACAACCGTCGCTCGTGCATGAGGTGCAAGGGAGATGAGAAGACGAGAAGCCTCTGGAGCACCGCCTTTGACGGTGCGCTTTAAGAAGATTGGTTCTGCTACCTCAACGTTAGAAGCTATTGCTAGCTCTGAAGTCTGAGATACCGCAGCGCGCACGCGAAGAGTTGCCTCATCTGTGGTCTGTGAAAGTGGTGCTGTTGCAGTGCTGGCGAAAGTGACGCCCTGCGGTAAATCTGAAACGCTCAGCGAAGGTGCGTCTTGCAGCGTCACGGATGAATCCAGTAGTCCACCCAAGCGAGCTAGGGGCGTAAAACGCCACGCCTCTTCGCGACCAGATGGAGCAAGATAATTTGTTGTAAGCGAACTCATTAACCAACAGCGCCTTCCATTTGAAGTTCAATCAAACGGTTGAGCTCGAGTGCGTACTCCATAGGAAGTTCGCGCGCGATAGGTTCGATAAATCCACGGACAATCATCGCCATCGCTTCATCTTCAGACATTCCGCGTGACATCAAGTAGAAGAGTTGATCTTCAGAGACCTTAGAGACAGTTGCCTCGTGGCCCATGGAAACATCATCTTCCCGGATATCTACATATGGATATGTATCGGAACGAGAGATTGTGTCCACAAGAAGTGCATCGCACTTAACGGTGGATTTAGAGTGGTGCGCGCCATCTTGAATCTGGACCAGACCACGGTAAGAGGTACGTCCTCCCCCGCGAGCAACGGATTTAGAGATGATGGTGGAAGATGTATATGGAGCTGCGTGAACCATCTTTGAACCAGTATCTTGATGTTGGCCTTCGCCAGCAAAAGCGATAGACAGCGTCTCACCCTTTGCGTGTGGACCCATCAAAAAGACTGCTGGATATTTCATGGTGACCTTGGAGCCGATGTTGCCATCGATCCATTCCATGGTCGCACCTTCAGCACATGTAGCGCGCTTGGTTACAAGGTTGTACACGTTGTTCGACCAGTTTTGAATTGTCGTGTAGCGAACGCGCGCACCCTTCTTCACGATGATTTCTACAACTGCGGAGTGCAATGAATCGGAAGAGTAGATAGGTGCGGTGCAGCCTTCTACGTAGTGGATGTATGAATCTTCATCGGCGATGATAAGGGTGCGCTCGAATTGACCCATGTTCTCGGTGTTAATGCGGAAGTAAGCCTGAAGTGGAATATCCACCTTGACGCCCTTAGGAACATAGATAAATGAACCACCAGACCAGACGGATGTATTAAGAGCCGCAAACTTGTTGTCGCCCACTGGAATAACGGTGCCGAAGTACTCCTTGAAGAGCTCTTCATGCTCGCGTAGACCAGTGTCGGTATCAACAAAGATGACGCCTTGCGCTTCAAGATCTTCACGAATCGAGTGGTACACAACTTCTGATTCGTACTGAGCTGCTACACCAGAGACGAGGCGTTGCTTCTCTGCTTCAGGGATTCCGAGGCGGTCGTACGTATTTTTAATGTCATCAGGAAGGTCTTCCCAAGTTTGAGCAACCTTCTCGGTAGAGCGGACGAAGTACTTAATAGTGTCAAAGAAGATACCGGTGAGATCTGAACCCCATGATGGCATTGGCTTCTTCTCGAAGAGTGTGAGGCCTTTGAGGCGCAAGTCGAGCATCCATTGTGGCTCACTCTTCTTAGCCGAAATATCACGAACTACTTCTTCGTTGATACCGCGACGACTATTGGCGCTGACATCGTTCTTGTCAGACCAACCGTATTCATAGGTGCCGATGCCCTCGAGTTCAGGATGTGTGGTTGTTTCGCTCATTTATTTTCCCTTTCCGGAAGTTGCGAGAGTGGCAAAGTTTTGGGTTGGCATAAAGGTTGGAATAAAAGTGGTGCAGACACCCTCGCCGTGAGCGATGGTGGCAAGACGTTGAACGTGCGTTCCGAGGAGTTCGGAGAAGGCCGCGGTCTCGGCTTCACAGAGTTCTGGGAATTGGGCTGCAACGTGCGCAATCGGACAATGGTTCTGGCATAACTCTTCGCCAAGGCCTTGCGTATGCGAATTGGCAGCGAAACCATCGGTCGTAAGAAATTCAGCAAGTGCCTTGCTCTTCTCAGTAATGGATTTCTTTGCGCCAATCTTCTTTGCGGCACGTTGTGCGATGTCCTGTGCGCGAGCGCTAGCGAATTCTTGGACTAAACGTTTATCGCTCTTCGCCATGAACTTAAGCGCCGATACTGCTAAGTCATCGTAGGAATGTTCAAATTGTTCGCGGCCAGTATCGGTCATCGCGAAAACTTTTGAGGGGCGACCACGACCACGATCGGATGGAGTCTGATAAGGATCTCGAGCAATCAAAATTCCATCTGCGACTAACGCATCAAGGTGGCGGCGGATGCCCGCTGGGGTGATGGCCAGAGCTTCAGCGAGGGTCGCTGCTGTGGCAGGTCCGCCCTCTAAAATCGCCCGCGCAACCTGGGTTCGGGTGCGGTCTGGCTCGCTCTTTTTCACAACAGTAGTGTTGCGTAATTCAGGGCAACTTTCCACTTGTGAGGCGTGAATCAAACGAGGCGTATCCCACTAATACGGGCTGCTCGCCATGCCGCTAGATAGGCTTCCAATATGAGCGTAGTGAAATTGCAACGAGCCCTATTCACTGCCCTTTTGGCTCTCCAAATTGGAATCATCGTTACGGGTGGAGCAGTTCGTTTAACTGGTTCTGGATTGGGATGTCCAACCTGGCCTGAGTGCACACCCGGCTCGTACACGCCAGTCCCCCATCAACCGCAAGGCACGGTTCATGTGTGGATTGAGTTCTCGAATCGCCTACTTACTTTTGCACTTGTTATCGTCTCACTTGCCGCTCTTATTGGTGCTGTCAAGTGGAGTAAAAATCGAAGCGACAAGAAGATCATTCGGCTACTCGCGGTTGGACAATTTTCCGGCATCTTTGCGCAAGGCATTTTGGGTGGTATCACTGTTCTGACGAAGTTGAATCCGATTCCGGTAGCTGGCCACTTTCTATTGAGCCTGCCGCTGATTGCGGGCGCGCTCTCGTTGCGACAACGCATTCTCCAACGAGCAGGTTCTGCGACTAATCCAACTTCAGGAGCGCTCGCGAAAGTTCTCGTCGCCCTCACTGCCGTCGTCGTCATCTTGGGAACAGTTGTGACCGGTAGCGGCCCCCATGCTGGCGACATTCAGGCAAAGCGTTTTGGTTTTGATCCGAGAACGGTTGCTTGGTTGCATGCAGATATAGTGATCGCGCTGCTCTGCCTAACTGCCGCGCTCCTTCTCGTTAACAAAGTCTCCCAAGCAACGGTTGTAAACGTCTCATTCAATAAAGCAGTAAGACTATTTCTTCTCGTTTCGTTAGCTCAAGGGGCGATTGGTTACATCCAATACTTCACTGGTCTACCAGAACTACTTGTCGGATTCCATCTGCTTGGATCCGCTCTGGTCTGGACTGCGGCATGGAATATTAAAATTAAGGGAAATCTTCGATACTTCACCAAGGAAAGCGCAGGAATTTAACGTGGCCATCAATACTCAACCGTGGACCGAACTCGACGATAAAGCAGTTGCCATCAGCCGCGCCCTTGCTGCCGATGCGGTACAGAAAGCCGGCCACGGCCATCCCGGCACTGCAATGTCACTAGCTCCTGTTGCCTACACTCTCTTCCAACGCTTTCTCCGTCATGACCCAGCGCGGCCAGAATGGATTGGTCGCGATCGTTTCGTACTCTCCTGTGGTCACTCCTCACTCACGCTTTACATTCAACTCTTCCTCTCTGGCTATGGTTTAGAACTCTCCGATATTGAAAATTTTCGAATTGCTAACTCGCTCACACCAGCTCACCCCGAATATGGACACACAACTGGCGTGGAAATCACGACTGGTCCACTAGGTTCCGGAATTGCCAGCGCGGTCGGTATGGCGATGGCGGCTCGCTTCGAGAAGGGACTCTTCGATCCCAAGTCCACAACAAAACTCTTTGATCACAACATCTGGGTCATTGCATCAGATGGTGATTTGCAAGAAGGCATCAGTTCTGAGGCATCTTCGATTGCTGGAACTCAAGCACTTGGCAATCTGAAGGTTATTTACGATGACAATCGCATCTCAATTGAAGGCGATACACATGTAACTTTTACCGAAGATGCTTCTGCCCGTTATCGTGCTTACCACTGGAACGTGATTGAGGTACCTGCGCTTGGTGATGGAAATGTAGATCGCGCCGCGCTTGAAGCAGCCATGAATGCGGCTGAGCAAGAGAGCAACAAGCCAACATTCATTCGACTTCACTCAGTTATTGCCTGGCCTGCACCGAATGCGCGCGGAACTGCAAAGTCACATGGCTCCGCTATCGGCGCTGATGAAGTTGCTGCAACAAAAAAAGAACTTGGACTTGATCCAGAATTACACTTCCAGGTAGATGAAAGCGCGCTCTCTCATGCGCGAGCAATTGCACAGCGTGGGGCAGCACTCAGTTCAGCATGGGATGTGGAATTTAAAGCATGGAAGAGTGCTAACCCTGAAAAGGCGGAACTCTTGAATCGCTTGCAGAATAAGGAGCTCCCGACAGGATGGGAGAAATCAATTCCAACATTTGAGCCAGGTAAAGATATTGCGACTCGCTCCGCTTCTGGAAAAGTAATCAATGCGCTTGCTGCCGCTCTTCCGGAATTCTGGGGCGGATCTGCTGATCTCGCTGAAAGTAATAACACGGTCATAGAAGGTGGAGGTTCATTCCTTCCCGCCTCAAGTCACATGAAGGGTGCTGATCCTTACGGTCGCATAATTCACTTCGGTATCCGCGAGCATGCAATGGGAGCAATCCTTAATGGCATCGCACTTCATGGCCTCACTAAGCCATTCGGTGGCACCTTCCTTGTCTTTAGTGATTACATGCGCGGTTCCGTTCGACTTGCTGCCTTGATGAATATTCCAGTCACCTTTGTCTGGACTCACGACTCCATTGGTCTCGGTGAAGATGGCCCCACCCACCAACCGGTCGAGCACATCGCATCTCTACGCATGATTCCAAACTTTGCAATGATCCGCCCTGCTGATGCAAATGAAACGGCTATTGCATGGCGTGAGGTCATCAAACGCTCTGCCCCAGTTGGTTTCGCACTCTCACGGCAGAATCTTCCGGTCTTTGATCGCAGCAAATACGCCTCCGCAGAAGGTGTAACAAATGGCGCGTACATCATTAGCGATTGTGCAGGTACTCCTGATGTCATTCTTATTGCGACCGGTTCTGAGGTTGCCGTTGCACTTTCTGCTCAAGATCTATTGTCAGCTGACGGAATCAACTCCCGAGTTGTTAGTGCTCCATGCTTAGAATGGTTTATAGACCAAGCACCGGCATACCGCGAGAGCGTTCTGCCAAAAGCAGTGCGTGCACGTGTATCTGTCGAAGCGGGCGTGGCTACCGGATGGCGTGAGATTGTTGGAGATGCTGGCGAAATTGTGAGCCTTGATCACTTCGGTGCATCTGCGAGTGCTGGACACCTCTTCAAGGAGTATGGATTCACCGCCGAGAACGTTGCGGCAGCGGCTAAGAAATCTATCGCTGCGGTTAATGCATGACGATAGAACTTCGTGGCCCAGCGCTCACAGCACTGAATAGAGGATCCAAGATCTATCTCGATTTGCTTGCCTGCGCACCACAACTTGCTCAGAAGGATCCATCCTTGTGGGGAGAAGAAGCAGCAACTGAGGCAGCTATCCGATTGAACTGGATTGATTTGCCTACAGCCTCGCGTGACTTACTGCCAGAACTTGATTCACTATCGGCGTGGGCGCGCAGCAATAATCTTACGAACATCATTCTCTGTGGAATGGGTGGATCTTCGCTAGCGCCAGAGGTAATTGCCAAGCATTACAAGAAGAATTTGACGGTCCTTGATTCCACCGATCCGGCGCAAGTATTTGCGGCTCTTCCCGGTGATTTGAGTACGACGGTGGTTGTTGTTGGTTCTAAATCTGGTTCGACCATCGAAACCGCTTCACAACGCTCATTCTTTGCCGATCAAATTGCATCTGCTGGTCTGACCCTCAAGGATCACATGGTGATTGTCACTGATCCTGGTTCGCCACTAGATAAAGAATCACGGTCACTAGGACTACGAACAATCAACGCTGATCCGCATGTGGGTGGTCGCTATAGCGCGCTCACCGCATTCGGACTTGTCCCAGCAACGCTTATGGGAGTCGATGTATCAGTTCTACTTGATGATGCAGCTGCTGCGTCTCAAACTTTTACATCCTTACAATCCGCTGCAGTTGATATAGCCACACTTCTTTTCGAACATACCGAGGAGGCAATCGCCTTCTATGACGAGGGTTCTGCGCTGCCGGGCATCTCAGATTGGATTGAACAGCTGGTGGCCGAATCGACCGGTAAGAATGAAAAGGGTCGCATGCCGGTAGTTATTGAAAGCGCCCATGCACCAGTCGGTGGTCGCAGTTTCACCGTTGCATTTTCCGGCAACTCTGCTGATCTGATTATTGATGCGACACTCGGCGAACAATTTATTCTCTGGGAATGGGTAACCGCGCTATTAAGTCGAGCAATCCAGATCGATCCCTTCAACCAGCCAAACGTAACAGAGGCGAAGGAGCGAACTGGCGCACTCCTCAATATGTGGACGGATGGAGAAGCTCACTCCCCTGCTCCTACCTTCGAAAGTCAGAACGTTCAAGTCTTTGGCGTTGTCAGCGGTCAATCAATTACCGAAATTATTGCGAACTTTTTAGGTCAAGAGAATTACTATTTTGCAATTATGGCTTATCTCGCTCGTGGTGGCGATGATGCAGTTCTTAAACTTCGCTCCTTAATTGCAGCGCGGACCGAGAAGCCAACTACTTTTGGTTGGGGGCCACGCTTCCTTCACTCCACTGGCCAATTCCATAAGGGTGGCCAACAAAATGGCGCTTTCATTCAGATCTCTGGCGAGTCATTCCAAGATGTTGCAATCCCCGGACAGAAGTATGGTTTTCATACACTCTTGATGGCGCAGGTTTTGGGAGATGGCGAGGCGTTGACCTCAAGAAAATACCCGCTTATTCGATTCCATTTAAAGAATCGTCAAGCGGGTATCGAAGAACTTTTGAAAGCGTTTAAGGTTTAATCCTCACCACGTAGCGCTGAGAGTGCATCTGCAAGAATCTTGGTTGCTTCAGCCTCGGTACGACGCTCTTTTACATATGCCAAGTGAGTCTTGTATGGCTCGTTCTTTGTTGGCAATGGTGGCTTATCTTTATTGAGGCCTGCTGGATAACCGCAACGTGGACAGTCCCATTCCTCCGGAATCTGCACGGTGCCATCTTGAGCAAATGAAGGTTTAGTTTCGTGGCCGTTGGCGCACCAGTAAGAGACTCGGAAGCGTGGAATAGCCTCGCCGCGCTCAGCCTCGCCCATTGGTCCTGCGCCGACACGACTACCGCGGATTGCGCTACCCATATGAACTCCTTAATCAGTAGACCTTGATGTACAGAACGAAATTTTTTGCGATTTAATTCCTAAATTGTGTGGGGCTTAAGCAGTCTTGAGGAGAAGGCTTAACGCCACGACGCTGGCGAACCACAATCCACCGACAACAATCGTGATGCGATCAAGGTTCTTCTCAACCACCGATGAACCGCCGTAGTTAGAGGAGATTCCGCCACCAAAGAGGTCTGAGAGTCCGCTGCCTTTGCCTTTGTGAAGAAGGACCAAGAGGATCATGAGAACACTGGTAATGACCAGTAGAACGGAGAGAGCAAAAATCACGTAAGACTCCTAAAACAGTGGTGATAGGTAAGAGGTAAAGGATAGCGCCTGAGCGGAAGGGCTTAAGCCGTTGCCACTCGATGGAACTTCGCAATTCGAGCAAATTCTTCAGGATCGAGGCTGGCCCCGCCTACAAGAACGCCATCCACATCGGCCTGCTTCATGATTTCTACGATATTGGCCGACTTCACTGAACCGCCATAGAGGATTCGCGCTGCCTCGGCAATCTCGTCGCTGCCAATCTTGGCGAGCTCGGTACGGATTGCAGCGCAGACTTCTTGCGCATCTTCAGGTGTTGCGGTCTTGCCGGTGCCGATTGCCCACACTGGCTCATAAGCGAATACGAGTTTCTTAAGATCTGGCTTATGTAGATTCTTCAAGGCACCACGTAATTGTGCGAGTACATGCTCTACTTGTTCGCCCGCTTCGCGTACAGCAAGTTCTTCGCCAATACAGAGGATCGGAGTGAGTTCGTTGGTCAACGCTGCCTTAATTTTTCGGTTGCAGAGTGCATCGTTCTCGGCGTGGATAGCGCGACGCTCTGAATGTCCAACAACAACAAATGAGCAACCCAGCTTACGGAGCATCGAGCCAGAGATATCACCGGTAAATGCACCGCTTGCATCAGGTGAGAGATCCTGCGCTCCGTAAACGAGACGGAGGCGATCGCCATCAATCAGAGTTTGGACGGAACGAATATCGGTGAATGGTGGAATAACGAGTACATCAACCGCATCAAAATCTTTGTCGTCGAGTGAGTATGAGAGCTTCTGGGTAACAGCTATTGCCTCAAGGTGATTGAGATTCATCTTCCAATTACCTGCGATAAGTGGCTTGCGCATTCATACTCCTTTAATCGATAACGTAAATAATTACGCTAATACGGTTATTCCTGGAAGTTCTTTACCTTCGAGATACTCCAGAGAAGCACCGCCACCGGTCGAGATATATCCAAACTGTGAATCCTTGAATCCTAATTTACGGACGGCTGCGGCTGAGTCTCCCCCGCCTACAACTGAAATACCTGTGATCTCGGTAAGCGCAGCGGCCACCACTTGTGTGCCATGTGCGAAGTTGGGGAATTCGAAGACGCCCATCGGGCCATTCCAGAAGACGGTCTTGCAACCTTTAATGGCTGCTGCAAAAGCGAGAGCGGTATCTGGACCGATATCGAGCCCCATCCGATTTGCTGGAATCTGATCGGCGCTGATCGTTGTTGGTATGGAATCAATATTAAATTCTGGCGCAACGACGATATCCGTCGGCAGCAAGATGGTAACGCCTAAGCCCTCTGCCCGAACGAGGAGTTCTTTTACTGTTGGAATGAGATCGGTTTCGACAAGCGAGGTACCAATCTCCTTGCCTTGTGCAGCCAGAAAAGTGAAGAGCATGCCGCCACCAATAGCGAGAACATTTACTTTATCCAAGAGATTAGAGATGACACCGATCTTGTCGGAGACCTTTGCACCGCCGAGTACAACGCCGTATGGGCGTTCTGGGTTATCGGTGAGCTTCTTCAGTACTTCCACCTCGGCAAGTACGAGGTATCCCGCAGCGTGTGGGAGAAGATTTGCAACGTCATAAACCGAAGCGTGCTTGCGATGAACTGCACCGAAGCCATCGCTCACAAAGAAGTCGGCATATGAAGCTAGTTCGCGAGCGAGATCGAGGCGCTCGGCTTCATCTTTACTTGTTTCAGCTCCTTCATATCGAATATTTTCAAGGAGAAGTACATCACCAGATTTCAGAGCGGCAACGGTGGGTCCAGCGCCACGGATTACTGAAGAGAATTGAATATCTTTCTCTAAGAGTTCGCCTAAACGTTTGGCAACCGGAGCGAGTGAGAGTTCCGGCTTACGCTCTCCCTTTGGGCGACCAAGGTGCGCAGTAATGACTACTGCGGCACCTTGGCTAATGAGATATTTAATTGTTGGAAGTGATGCTCGGATTCGACCATCGTCAGTGATGGCTCCATCCTTGAGCGGCACGTTGAGGTCGCAGCGAAGAAGAACTCGCTTACCAGCTACATCCAACTCTTCTACTGAAGTAATTTTCATTGGTGAGGCTAGAGCTTCTTTCCCACTAGGCCAACGAGGTCGACTAGACGATTGGAGTAACCCCACTCGTTGTCATACCAACCCACAACCTTGACGGTGGAACCAATTGCCTTGGTGAGACCGGCATCGAAAATGCATGAACTTGGATCGGTGACGATATCTGCTGAAACGATTGGATCCTCGGTATAAGTGAGGTAGCCCTTAAGCGAACCTTCCGCTGCCTTTTTAATAGCTGCATTAACTTCTGCTGCAGATACTTCCTTGGAGAGTTCAACGGTCAGGTCAGTTGCTGAACCCGTTGGTACTGGTACGCGCATTGCAAAACCATCGAGCTTGCCCTTGAGATTTGGAAGAACGAGCGAAATTGCCTTTGCAGCTCCGGTGGAGCTGGGAACGATGGAGATTGCGGCAGCGCGAGCACGGCGAAGGTCCTTGTGTGGCTGATCTAGGAGCGCCTGGTCATTTGTATATGCATGAATAGTTGTCATGAGACCACGAACGATTCCGAACTCTTCATCCAATACCTTGGCCATTGGGGCGAGGCAGTTGGTGGTGCAAGATGCATTAGAGATGACGTTGTGGATTGCTGCGTCATAATCTTTATCGTTAACGCCCATCACAATAGTGATGTCTTCATCAGTAGCAGGCGCTGAAATGATGACCTTTTTTGCTCCACCGGCGATGTGCTTCTTCGCATCTGCGGCCTTGGTGAAGAAACCAGTAGATTCAATGACGATATCTGCCTTTACTTCGCCCCATGGAAGGTTTGCTGGATCCTTTTCGGCGAAGACGCGGAAGGTCTTGCCGCCCACGGTGATTGAATTATCTGAATGGGTAACAGGAACTCCGATGCGACCCAAGATGGAGTCGTACTTCAGAAGATGAGCCAGAGTTGCGATATCTGTTAAATCGTTAACTCCGACGATTTCAATATCTGCACCTGAGGTGAGAACGGCGCGGAAGAAGTTGCGACCAATACGACCAAAACCATTAATTCCAACACGGACCACGATAAACCTGCTTTCACTAATTTTTGATTACTCCCGCAAGCGAATTGAGCGCCTGATAGACGGGAAGATTGGGCTGATTAAATTATTTAATACATTGCCACAACGTTGTGATGGAGCAACCCTATCATCGGCGAGCTTTAGCCGAGTAAATCTGGGCTTAGTCCGGCTTCGGTATCTGGAATTCCTTGGTCATGCGCACGCTTATCAGCCATAGCAAGAAGGCGGCGGATGCGGCCAGCAATTGCATCCTTCGTCATCGGAGGGGTTGCAAGTGAGCCGAGCTCTTCCAGGCTTGCTTGACCATGATTGATACGAAGTTCTCCTGCTTCTTTGAGATGATCAGGAATTTCTTCGCCGAGAATTTCCATTGCGCGTTGTACTCGAGCAGATGCCGCAACTGCGGCGCGCGCAGAGCGACGAAGATTTGCATCATCAAAATTTGCTAAACGATTTGCAGTTGCGCGAACTTCACGGCGCATCCGGCGCTCTTCCCAAGCAAGTACGGATTCATGCGCGCCTAGTCGAGTAAGCAGTGCACCAATTGCATCGCCATCGCGAAGGACAACGCGATCAACGCTTCGTACTTCACGAGCCTTCGCAGTGATACCAAGGCGACGAGCAGATCCAACAAGAGCAAGTGCTGCTTCCGGTCCAGGGCAGGTGATTTCTAAAGCAGAGGATCGACCAGGTTCGGTCAGTGAGCCATGCGCAAGAAATGCACCGCGCCATGCTGCTTCCGCGTCACAAATTCCTGCTGAGACAACCTGCGGTGGCAAGCCTCGGACCGGTCGGTTATTTGCATCAATCAAACCAGTCTGGCGTGCGAGTGCATCGCCGTCCGCGCTCACACGAACAACGTATCGACTTCCTTTGCGAAGTCCTGATGGCGAGAGAACCGCTAGTTCAGAGTCATGTCCATAGACTTCCGAGATATCTTTGCGAAGTCGACGTGCAGTCTGTGCCGTATCTAGTTCGACTTCAATCACAATCTTGCCCGCAGCTATGTGTAATCCACCCGCAAAGCGAAGCAGGGCAGAGACCTCGGCTTTTCGGCAACAAGGTTTGGTAACCGCCAGACGGCTAAGTTCGTCTTTTACTGATGCAGTCATGGCCATGTCGGTATCTAATCAGGGTTCAACCGAAAATGTGTGCGAAAACCGATGTTAATTTTTCAGGATCATGATGATGTGGGTTATCGCGCTGGGCAATATCAGCCACCAAGAGCTCTCCCCCACAACTTTTCACGAGTTCTGCCAGAGTGCTTGTGGGCGTAATCACGGATGGATCGGCAATCGCATAGTCAAGGTGAAGGTTAGGTAGATGGTTGCGCAATAACTGAAGATGCTCTTCAGGAGAGTTACCCGCAAATTCACCATCTCTCTCATTCTCTGGCAGATTAAAAATCAGAATTATCTTCGCCGGTGAATCTGAGATTGCACCTGCCTGCGCATTTAAGAGAACGTGCGGCATAACACTAGAGAACCAACTTCCGGGGCCAATCGTTATCCATTCCGCATCGGCAATCGCCGCAAGTACCTCCGGCGTCGCTTGTGGTTGCTCCGGAATCAATCGCAGAGATTGAAGTTCGCCATTTGTTGTTGCAACCTGAACCTGGCCACGAACCTCTTGAATTCCATATTTTGTGCGAAATGTTCCGGCAATATCCAATGGCTCAATCGCCATCGGAAGCACACGTCCCACCACTTTCAATAACTCTCCGACTCGATCTAGGCCCAGCACTAGATTGCTATCCATATCCCATAGAGCAGAGAGCAAAAGATTGCCGACGGCATGACCGTTCATCTCACCGGAACTAGTGAATCTGTGTTGTAAGACCTGCGCCCAACTGCGACCCCACTCATCATCCGCGCAGAGCGCAGCAAGCGCCATCCGTAAATCGCCAGGTGGAAGTTGATTAAATTCTTGGCGAAGGCGACCGCTCGATCCACCGTTATCAGCAACGGTTACGACCGCCGTGATTTCAGAGGTCAATGACCGGAGCGAATTCAACGTCGCTGCCAGGCCATGCCCGCCACCTAACGCGACCACACGTGGCGACATCTATACCTCTCGGCCGAGATCGCGATCGATTGCTTGAGCGGAAATCTTCTTACCGGTTGGATGAGTGAGACCATCGAGACGTTTAGCCAATTCGTGGGCGATGGCAACGCTTCGATGCTTACCACCGGTGCAACCAACAGCGAGTGTTAAATACTTTCTCCCTTCAAAGATAAAACCCGTTGCCATAGTTTCGAAGAGCGCGATATATCGGTCGAGAAAAACTTGAACATTCTCTGAGTCAAGCACCGCATCTTTCACTGGTTGGTCGAGACCATTTTGAGGTCTAAGTGCAGGGACCCAGAATGGATTGGGAATGAATCGGCAATCCGTGACCAGATCCGCGTCTACTGGGATTCCATATTTATAACCGAAGCTCAGGATATTTACCCGTAAATCTGCGGCATCTCCTTCAGTAAATAGATCCGCAACTTTCTTCTCCAGCTGGTGAATATTGAGTGAAGAAGAGTCAATGACGATATCCGCGGATGAGCGGAGCTCTTGCAAGCGCTCCCGTTCCTTCATGATTCCATCAAGGATTCGACCAGTTCCTTGCAATGGATGTGGGCGACGGGTTGATTCGAAACGTCGAACAAGAACTTCATCAGCGCAATCGATAAAGAGAATTCGATGAGCAATAGAATTTTCAGCCAGCTCGGTCAGGGCCCGATTCAAATCGTCAAAAAATTGGCGTCCGCGTACATCGATAACAACCGCAGTATTTGTAGCACTCTTAGAAGTCATCTCACAGAGGTTTGCCAAGAGAGAGGGTGGCAGATTATCAACGACGTAATAGCCAAGATCTTCCATTGCGTGAGCCACGGTTGAACGCCCAGCACCGCTCATACCCGT
>Ga0136642_1000601_pt1 | contig 17842 bp, 17 predicted proteins | sample LowCatLa1302831Y_FD_115313 | JGI IMG/M metagenome (GOLD analysis project Ga0136642, IMG submission 115313) | Freshwater microbial communities from Lower Cathedral Lake, Yosemite National Park, California, USA - 13028-31Y | ecosystem: Environmental > Aquatic > Freshwater > Lake ... | reverse complement strand
CTTTCCAGGCAGATGTGGTGTTCAGTGCTGAAACCAGTTGTTACCCTTGGTCCCATGTTCAGAAACTGTATCCTATCACCTTATCCTTGTACAAATACCTCAATTCTGGTTCCTACATCGGTTATGCCTGGGCTTTACAGAAGATATTATCATTGGACATGAGTCAATCCCCCTGTGACCAAGGGTATTTGACCTACTATTATTTGAATTACGTTCATGATACACAGAGAGCCAAGAACGCCATGACGATGCTGCTGGATCACGAATGTGTGCTCTTTCAGACAGCGTATGCGATTCCATGGTCGCATTTTGTGGTGGAGAAAAAGCGCCTTCACAATGTCGTAACGCGAACACAACCGTGCTTTGTGCATTACAATGGTAATCAGCATCTGATGGTGGACGGTTCATCCATCATGCCTATCATATACGGATGGATTCAGGATGGATTGCGACATACATTGGATGGCTATACGAAGAAACATGCGGTGTGCTGTAATGACAAGGGGGTGCCTTTGGCGAACGGAGCACCCTCCACTGTGAGCCAAGGCCAACGTGATGATGAAATTATCGCACTGGCCTTGGCCCGTGCCAAGCGGTTCATCGCTCCTGACCAAGTACGGATTTTGAACCGAGACCAAGTCAACTACCATGCCATCTTTCAGAATAACGCCTTCGTGTCTAGCGTTGATGCACGTTCTACAGATAGTAGCTTCGCTATCACGAATCGCCACATTATCGAACAATACTTGTTATGTATTGGTGCTAAGAACTCATTGCTTCTCGATGTTTCCTTGCACGACTATGTCGGTGTGCAGATGAATACGGCTAAATGGCCTCATTCCATTCTTGGGTTTTCTACTGATACTTCGGACGAACACAACCTCCTGATTCCTGACTTATATGCGATGCAGAATTACAAGGGTGTCTTGGATCCGAACATGGGGGATAATCTGCCAACCTTAAAGAAGAACAATCGCCTGCTGTTTATTGGGGTGTCCTCTGGAAAAGCCTCGGTGGAGCATAATGACCGCCTGGCAGTATGTCGCTTTGCTCGTGATACACCCCATCGGGCCACATGGATTGAAGCCTACATTTCCTCTGTTGTTAATTTTAGACCCGTTGTGGCCAAGGCATTCGAAGCCTACATGCGCCCCTCCATGACGATACAGGAACAGTGTGTCTATCGTCACCTTCTAGTCATTGACGGGAACACAGCCTGTTGGGACCGGTTGGCATGGGTTCTTGCTTCAAAGTGTGTTTGCTGGAAACTGGAGTCGATGGATCAGTGCTGGTACTATCCGTTTTTGAAGCCATGGGTACATTACGTGCCGTTTACACTGGAGACGCTGGAAGAAACCTGGCTCAAGGTGCGTGATGACCGTGAACTACAGCTGCGAATGGTGGCAGCTGCCAATCAGTTTGTGGAAGACTTCTTGCGACCTGCGAGGCATGCATTGTATATGCGGACACTGTTGGAAGCCCTATAAGGGCGAAGTCAGGAACGCACGTGGTGGTGCATATCATGATGGAGTTCTGATATCTAATGCGATTGGTTCCATCTACTTCTGCCTCAATTGGCATGTATAATTCTACAACAAATATTTTTACAACAATAGTAAGAGCTACATTAGCGGGTGATGCATATGCAGGTGAGACTCTATTGCAAAATGGAAATATACTATTAGCCCCAGGTAATCTAACAATAGGAGTGTGTATTGTCTCCATGGGTCTCACTGTTCCCCGTGAAATGTGTGTATCACCATATTGTAATAGATATTAAACAATATAAAAATGTAGCTATATCATAGTACGAATGAAAGTCCTCATTGACGCATCTGGAAACGTCCTTGCTCGCTATTCAGATATCTTTATTGACTCTGTTAATCCCAGTGTAGAACCTAGTCAAACAATAATTGACCTCCCGTCCGACATCATTGGCGAAGCCGTGATTCACGTTGCCATCACCGAAGACGCCAGTGGCAACCCCATCTACACTTATACCTTCGACCAAGCCTCCATTGACCAGCTGTGGAGAAACATTCGTCTTGAACGCAATAGCCGTTTATCGGCATCGGATTGGATCTGCTCGGTGACCGATTACGTGGTTGCGAACAAGAGTGACTGGGTTGACTATCGCGCCGCCCTTCGTATTCTGACACAGCAACCAAATCCGTTTCGACTGGTATGGCCCACCGCACCTGCATCGTCTGTGGTGATTGTTGCCTAATGTGTATGCGCGCCTATATTTCTATTACAAATCTCCTATGAAATTCGTAATAGCAATCAATCATCTATTGTATACCTCTTATGTCTTCGATTACTTGTACGACTTGTGTTATCTGTTGCGTAAACCAATCCTTTGTAATTGAATCATAAAGGTCAAATGATATTGTCAGCTCTTGCAGTTCAATTATGAAGGGTTTAAGAAGATTCTCTGCACGATGAATGACTGTACAATTGATATGATCTGTGGATGTTGTAAGATTGTGTTTATATGTTTGTACTGTTTCTTGGATTTTCCACCTTCTTTTACTATAAACCATCATAGTTTGTAATTCACTGGTTTTCATAATGTACTGTCATTTATAGTATGTAATTATAGTACCTACTTGCACCGCGCAAACCACGTTCGCGCCTTCTTCGATGTCCGTCGCGCTTCACGGACTTGGTCTGCGTCGGCGGTATAATGTGTCTTCCCGCAGAGCAAAAACGAACTGACCCGCGGATATGACCATGACTGTGTAGTTTGTCCAGGACGGTGTCCTGTGCGCCAGGCGGCGCTGCCGCGGCGGAAGACGGTATCGAGATACTTCAGAGGGACGCCTGTAACCTGGGACCGTTGTTTCAGTGTTTTGGCGGTGGGGAAGAGTTTGTTCCAGGCGAGGGTATAGTTCGATTTCCGTTTTTGCCGCTGGGTGACACTTCGTAATTGGTCAGTCTTAAATCCCACGTAAGCTTTGGGGTCGCGCCAGTTCATGGTACCAAAGTGTTTGATTTCGGCTTTGCGCCGTTTGGCCTGTGTTTTGGTGAGACCACGGTAGTATTTGAGGGGCCAGATTTTATCTTTCTTTTGTTTTCGTGCCATTGTATCTTCTACATCCTACATAGAAATGTCGTGTGGTGAATCGTGTCCTATGCTACAACAAGGAGGTCATCAAGGCAGGCAACGAACACGTGGCGGGGTGATAGAAGGTGCGATTGTGGAATCTTCAAAGGCCGTGGACATGCATGGTCATCCGTTTGCCGCGATAACGAAAGTGGGGGGGTACCAGCCTACTAAAAAGAACCTCGCTGCTCTTCGCAAATGGAAGCGTGGACAATCCATTGGCTTTACCATGCGTGCTTCCTTGAAAGCCAAAGGACTAATTCCGAGAGCGGATGGGACAACACGGGTGTCTGCGAAATATATGCGGGGTGGCATGATGCACAGCAGAAAACATAGTCGAAAGCACAGTCGAAAGCACAGTCGAAAGCACAGTCGCAGGCATAGTACTACACCAAAGACAGCCGCTGTATTCCAATCCGTCGGCCATCCTGTTGCCCTGCATACACCCTATACCGTATCTCCTGTGTCATATAAGGGACTGATTGGCGGGGCGTAACAGTGTCTGTGTTCCAACTCCACCTGTTTTTTATAGGCTTTTTGTAACAAGGTCCTCCATGGATTTTACGGAAGAAGAAAAAACCCCAGACATCGTTTCTCGTAAAGGTTATGTCCTCAAGGATTTGGCCCGTGCCTTCCTCATTGCCCTCGGTGAATCCGGTCCTATCTCCACAGGCAAACTCCTGCACTATACCGCCGACATGGTCTGCTCTGGTGGTCTCCCTCTCTGGCAGAAACTGTGCTGGGACTACGCCTACGATCACATTGGGGTGGCATCCCCCCGCGTCTTTCACTTTCTCCATCGAAAATTCAAAGACATCAACGATGCCTCCGTCAAGATACCCTTCGACGCCTTCTGCAAACGGAAAGAGGTACAGGAGCTCATTATGGAAATTGCCCTGATTCTCCAGGGCTGTCCCAAGAAGACCAAGGCCAAGATGCCTGCGGTACCCGCGGAAACCCATGAGAATGATGACTGGCTGCGCTCGGTGTTGAGAACTACGGATAAGGCCGCGGTGCGGCGCGTGTGGCAACGGAACACGGACTTGGAACAGATGTTGCATGCGGGCAATGAGATGGTCTTCGCCATAACCGAGGGGGCCCCTGAGCGGGCACTCTTTTGGGTCAAGTGGCTTATCGAAGAGGATAACATCGTCAAGAAGCGCTATGGACAAGGGCTAACGACATTGGAGCGCGGCCCCCCTACGGTGGGGATAAAACAACGGTCCGCGGTAGGTTATTACCTCATCAATGTCTGTAGTGAAGTCTATAAAGAGTTTGCGGAGAAAGGGATGGTACGAATGCATGAGGAGTCCCAGACGTTGCTCGATATCTACAGGGCGCAGGATACGGGGCAGAAACGGAAGATGGATACGATTATTCTGATGATTCAGATTTTGACGGATGTGCCGCGGATGAAAGTGCCTGCGGCGCCGACGTTAGTGGCGGACCCTGGGGCGATGGCCCGCATCGTGGCACAGTCTGAGGGGTTCTTTCGAGAGATTCTGGCGCTGCCTGCGCCAGCCAAGGTACTTCCCACGACGGTCACGGGGTTGAAGCAGAAGCGGGTCAAGGAAGCGTCGAAGGAGGACCAGTTGCAGCGGAAGCTGGAGGCGATTAACCAGGCGACGATGCAGTTTTACAAGATGTAAGGGGGGGGGGTTTTAAGAAAAAGCCCGCAAAAAGCGGCATTGCCTTCGGCTTATGCCACCAAATCTACAAAAAGCCTATGGTATCAGTGGCATAAGCCGAAGGCGATGCCACTTTTTGCGCACTTTTTCCTAAAAGGTGCAAAGTTCAGTACATCTCATTCTTGTTCCGTCGGTAATTCCACAATGCGTCCCCATCCTCCTCGTCTTCCTCGTCCTCGTCCTCTTCCTCCTCGTACGTCAAGTCATCCTGGCTATTGTATGCCTCATTCTCTGAGTGGTCACTCGAGGCACAGCCAATGTCCAGTTGTTTTGTGTCTTTTTTCTGATTATTCTTTTTCACCAGGTTGATACGCTTGATACGCTCCATCAGACCATTGTCCTTGTCGCGCTGCTCTTCGGCCAGACGTTTGGCTTCGGCAATGGCGGCGGCCTCCTGTTCGGCCTTTTCGTCTTGAATTTTTTTGGTCCACTCGGTGGCAAGTTGTGCGAAGGTGGGTTTTGAAGGTACAACGGTAGTTGCAGTACTTTTAATCGCAGATGCATTACTTGTTGCATTACTTGTTGCATTACTTGTTGCATTACTTTTAATCATAGTACTCATCGTCCGTTTCGGTGGAAAGGCAGGAAAGTCATCCTCTTTTATGACTGTCTTTGGTGCTGTTTGAGGCCGATAGACTTGATAGGTGGATGATTTTTTTTGATCTGGCTTCAACGTCAGCGCGCCTGGCTCAACTGCGGCTGTATTCACTGATAACGCGGATTGGTTATTTACACGGCTAAACCGTGAGTAAGATACAGAAGAATGGCCGTAAGAACGATAGCCACTACCATGATTTGGCTCACCATAGTCACCTCTTCTCTCAGGTCGAACGAATCGTTGAGGTCCATCAACTCGCGTTGAGTCATCATAGGTAGAATCTGACATACGTATTATATATTTATGGTGTGTCCGATTTTAGGTTGTTTTGTTTGCGGTTGTTTTATTTGCAGTTACACCGTATATGGTTTACCATTCATAAAAATCTCAGAAGACTTGCCATCCATGGTTAACGGCCATTTACAGTAGAGCAGTGTGAATGCATTCTTTTCATTCTCGGAACAGTAATCGATACTGTCTTTTCGGTAATGCGAGAGAATTCCCACAGTTACAGTGGCATCTTTAGATAACGTGTAATACTGTTGTAAAATTGGAAAAATGAGGCGCATCACTTCCATATCAAGACCATCTTCATAGTCATCGGTTACGTAGCCTACATATTTGCCATAGAGCGGTGTTAGACAGTTGGGCACCGTATAGATGAAAGTAATAATCATGAGACTATGTAGATACAATAAGAAAAATATCTTTTATTTTTCTTATTGTATATTTTATGTTTACCCATGTTTTATCCATGACATCCGTATTTTACATATCCATATCATCCAGTTCATCCGCGAGTTCATTGACAATCACGCAGTTTTCTAACAAGCTCTCGATAGAAGAACCCAATGCAAAGGACGGATGGATGTTTTCTTTTTCTTCTTCCTCTCCATTTTCGTCGATTTCTACACCCGCGTGAAATGTGGGGAAGTCGACATCGAATCCTTCCAGAATTGGATTGTCTTCCACATAGCTTCGTAAGTACTCGGCGTATTGCATCATTTCTTTTAGGTCCGAGGATGGCATGTATCCCAGAATGATTTTGACATCGACTTCATCCTGTTCATCTTCTTCGATGCCTGCGGCGATGTTGTAGATGCGAAAAGGAGCTTCAATGATGCCATTCAAATCAAAGACCATGTACAAAGGGACATCCGAGGGAACAGTTAGCTCACAGCCATAGACAGTGATGCACTCCTTCATTGCACTTTTATTAAAACTGCGCAAAATTAAGTTAAGGGTATTACTGCACTTTTATTAAAAGTGCGCAAAATTAAGTTAAGAGTGCAATTGGCTGTTATCACTGTCATTCTTTCTTTTCAATTTTTATTCAGCGATGGCCGTATTTGTTACATCCGCATCCAACTTCACTAGCTCTCCTGTTGCTTTTTGTAGCTCTGTCTGCACATACTCCATCCGTTCTTGGAATTGTTTTCGATATGTATCATACTCTTCCATATATCGATGCTGCACGTCTTTCAACTGTGCAATCTTGTGAATGTACCGTCTCTTCATCAGTTTACCATTCTCTTCCTTGTGTCGTAGTTGCATGTAGGGCACCACTGTATCTTTGATGAGGTCGTACAGGGTGAGATAGGCCAGATAGAGTTCATGGGTGGCGTCGATGTGGACTTTATCTGTGCCGTGAAAAGGGTGTGTGATGCGGCGATTTTGCTGGATACAGAAGATTTGTGTAGAGGTAATTTTGACTTGAATGGCGTAGGCATAGCGGTCGTAGGCGGAGGGAGTGTACGTATACAACTTGTTGCCGTATTTGGCCAAACAGGCGACGAAAGCGTTGTAGGCATCAATGACGGCCTCTTCTTTGCATAGGGTGGGGCTGGCCTCGTGAATCATCTTGTAGACGTGTTTAGCCCAGGGAAGAGAATGGGCTTCACCGATGCGGGTGGGTACGTTCATTTTCTTTTTAATGGGCTTGGGAGCTTTGACAGCCTTCTCTTTTTTTTCTCGCTTGACTGCTTCTCGCTTGACTGCTTCTCGCTTGACTACTTTTTTAGGCGCTTCTTGTTTTTCTTCGAGTTGTTCCATGGTAGTATCCATTGTAGCTGATGTCACTTACTAAAAATAAGATAGACATCAAATTTTAGGTTGGATGTCTACTGTATTTTTGTTGTTTTTACTTTTGTTGTTTTACTGTCTTTAATATGTGTTTTATAATGTGCTACTGTATTTATCAAGATACACCCAAACTAAACAAGCTATATCTGAACATAGGCAATCTACACCCAAACTAAACAAGCTATATCTGAACATAGGCAATCTACACCCAAACTAAACAAGCTATATCTGAACATAGGCAAGCTATATCTAACCAGGGGATAGGGGGGAGGCTTGCCTCCCCCCCTCGTAGTCACGAATGCAAATCCCCACAGGAAATCGCAAGAGTCCATCGTCCGTCTTTTCTTGATACCGCACTGTCAACATCTGACCCACATGCTTTTTTCCGTTCTGAAAGAGCAATTGTCGGTCTTCGCGAGTGCCTCGCGGACGACACGTAAACACCTTGCCCTCTTTCGTCTTGCACATCCATAGAACACACCCCTCTTCCAACCCTTCGCCCTGTTTCACATCTACGATTTCGCATTCCGTATCGAAGAACTCTTTGTACTTCTGCAAGTCCACCGACCGATGATGGGCATAGAAGCCCTTTCGATTACGCAACATCACCCCTTCGAACCCATCGGCCACATACTGGGCGTGCAAGGCTTTCATCTGCTCCTCGGAAGCACAGGCATCGGATTCGACCAGGACCAAATGCTGAAAACGATACCGTTGAAAGAGCTGCTGCAGGGTTTCATGACGGGTCTGATAGGGCGCTTGCTGGACCACATCGTAGACATGGTATTTAATATGCGTTTGTTTGAGCTCGTCACCTTTCTTCAAGGTTTCACGTTTGACCAGACCGACAATTTCTTGAAAGGTGAGGGTATCCGAATACAGCTCGCCGTCCAGAACCATGCCACGGGGGAGACGATTGATTTCTTCCAGAATATGGGTCATGTGGGGGAATTTCTTCTTTAAGCGCGAGAACAGCCCTTCGCCAGGAATGGCCAGGCATCGCACGCCATCGTATTTCTTTTGGGCGAAACAGGGATAGACAATGCTTTTGCCGCGCTTGGTATAATCGTGGGCCAACATGGGGCTGGGTATGGAGTCGTTGAAGCCTTTGCGTAGACCTTGGTCCTCTTTGGACTCGTTTTCGTGGTCTTCTTTGGATTCATCGGATAAGCCCTTTGGCTTATATCCGCTCTCCGTCTTCTTCACCCACAACGCCTTCGCTTCTTGTACTGCCTGTTGTAGCGGCGTCGTCGCATTCTTCTTGCCCAGGTTCTTGCCTTCACTCACTGTCTTTTGGGTGACTTGCATTTTACCGCCTTCATAGCCATGAGTGGTTTCAATGATGCCATCTGTGTCATCTTGTATCACGCGAATTAACCAGAGTTTCACTTTACCGCTGGTGGCTTCGCCATAGAGTGGGGGAAAGTCAGTCATAGATTCAGACATCGTATACTGAGAATATACTGTGTTTGCATTTTATATGGGGTAGACTCGACTTCAATTTTTTAGTTAGGCCTTTAGGCCCTACTTTGTTCCAGGTGTGCACACAGCAGATACTCCTGATGCGTCCTCAAATGGTGAAAGGTGATGGCCTTCGCTGCATCATCTTGCAATGGATGATAAGGGTCGGTGTGAAACTGCGGATGATCCACGCATATGACCTCCGTCTGGTCTTTGACCCATTTACCAACACAGATATCCGCACACCAATGCACTAGTGTGGTACTTGGAGAGGCGGTTCTCACATGATGACACAGTGCTTCATACAGGGCGTTGGAAATAGCAGTGCCCGCCCCGCCTGAAGGATAGGACCACAGTTCGTCTTTGACGTGGTTTAGGGTTTTACCAATGCACATCTTGGTGGATGGGTCATAGGTCGACAGGACGGCCGCCAATCGGTCTGGATACACATACGTATCGTCGTCCATCAACACATACCAGTCATACGTCAGTGCGGTGTTGCGAAAGAAGTCATAATACTTGTATGGGAGGCTTTCATAATTGTCAGCGGCTCCCCATGAAAACAGGCGCTGCTCTTCGTTCATGGTATGTCCTAGGTAGAAGATGTCTTCACTGGGGACATGGGCGAGAGAGGTTTGTCGTTGCCAGATAATCCGTGTATCCAGGTATTTCTCACAAGTTAAGATGATATATGCCACGCGCATAGGGGGACACGGAGTATTTTTCTTTAAGCAGTGTTTATAGTGATTTCGAATACCCGTGCATGTCCAGCATCTCACAGATACAGTGGGTGGATTCACAGACCGTGCACCCAGTGAATTCTGATACTACGTTGGCTGGTACTGTATCACACATGCACTCTTTCTCGTAACACATCGGACAGAACCCACCCCGCTGTAGTTGTAGCCCCGTACATTCTTTACAATCCCCCGTCATGCAATTGTTGAATCGACTGTAGTCTTCCCATTCGTATTCATCGCATCGACAGACAACATAGAGACAGTCTGAACAGTGACCATGCTCCACCAGCATATCGCACACACAGTAGTATTCGGATTCACATGAACTACATGCGTCATTCGTACTGAATCTATCATTATGTCGACAGAGACTATCTTCGTGAAGTGCGTCATTCAATGCATTACACATGCAATCAATACACTGGCACTGTCCACTATCCGTATGTTCTTCTTTTGTGCATGACATCTGGTATCCTAACGAATTTAAATTTTAGGTTAGGACACTGCTCTTATTCATCTTCCTCTTCCCGTAGTGCATTCAACCGTTTTACCAGCGTACTAAGTGATTTCTCCCATGTATATGCCATGACAGTCTCTTTCGCCAGCCGTCCATGTAGCTTCCTTCGCTCTTCATCAAAGACATACTGCTCCATGGCCTTCGCCATATCCTCTGGATTCACCATCTGGGCTTCGCCCGTCACCGAATTGTAGGCCTGCGGGATGTAGTACCGCATACTGGGTTTGACCAGCATTGAGTTTTGCGACGTACAGTACTCCGTATAACCGTTGATGTCAGGCACCACTTGCGGAATTCCCACCGCCATTTGTTCAAATGAGCACAGACCAAATCCTTCCCCCTCCGCACAACTTAGCCCCACATCACCACAGTTATACAGCATATTGATGTCACTGTCTTTATAGCATGTGTCCTGTGACGTAATCAGCAGGCGATTGCCAAACATGTCGACTGTGCCGCCATGAAGCTTGATTTCCCGTGCAAAAATGTCGAACAGGGAGAAGCCGCCACGGTCGCCCTTGTCCGCCACGATGAGACAGAAGATGGACTTGGTGGGGAAACGTACCATGAGCTTGACAAAACTGATGATAAGGAGGTCGAGACGCTTGCGGGGGATGTTCTTGTTGAGGGAGGTGAACAGGAACACGTCCTTGGGGAGACCAAGGGATTGACGGGCCAGTTCCTTGGGAATGCAACGAAACATGGCGGTGTCCACCCCGTGAGGAAGGACATCCACAGGGCGCGTCATGCCCTGCGATTTGAGGGAGTCTTTCCAGGATTTGGTGAAACAGAAGATGCGCTCCACGTCGCGGTTGAGCACATCCATCATGGCTTGCGGTTGCTGTTGATAGGTGGTGTCAACATAGGCCCAAATCTTAAAGGGGCGGTTCTCGATGGCTTTACGAATACTTTCAATGTAGGCACAGATGACGGAGAGGTCATTATAGATGAATACGACATTGGGTTTCTCCTGTTGAATAACGGTAGGCAGCTCAGTAATAGCGAAGCCTGGCTGCTTCTCCTTGTCGAGGGCGGTGGCATCGATGACCTTGACGTGGGGAGGATACGTACGGCCGAGGTCGGCGGCGACGAGCGTCTGGGTACCGAAATGGACGATGCTCAGCCACGGATAGGTGGCAAGATGTTTTATCATGTTGTAGACGACTTTGCTGTAACCGTTGACTTGGTTGGCGTGCGTACTGACAATAAGAAGCTTGACGGGCTTTTGATTGTCTACGGCTTGCACTTGTTGCGGTTGCACTTTTGGCGCTGGTTGCACTGGTTGCACTGGTTGCGCTGGTTGAATAATCGCATTCAATTCATTCACAAAATTCGATAGATCGGCCATGGTCTTTGTATAACATAGTAGATGTATCTTTAGGTTTTTGTATGTCCGTTATAAAATGACAGTCTACAATAGAAACCATGTCCCGTTCCACTCGTAGACAAAAACAACAGCAAGGCGGTCAAAAACAACAGCAAGGCGGCAAGCGTCACACTCGCAAGGGCAAGCGTGGCGGTACCCCGTGGACCAAGTTTGTTACCAAGGTCTACCATGAGATGAAGAAGAAGGATAAGAACATCAAACTGCGTGATGCGATGAAGGAGGCGAGCATGCGTAAGAAGCGTGGTGATATGTAATTGCGGTTGTACATTTGGATGCATGCAAGGCTATCATGGTATATTGTCATCTTTTCATGCAAGATGACAATAGTATCATACATAATTGGCAGGTCATAACTCTACAGCAGGGTCTTAATCGAATCTTTAATCTGCTGCTTCCAGGTGGCCCATCGTTCCTTCACTTTTTGCTGTAGTACACTGCCTTGCTCTATCATGATGTGACTCATGCACTGTGGATTTGTCCAGTCGTAAAGGGCAGACAGTTGTAGGTGCTCATCCATCCACTCCGAGTATGCATCCTTCACAAACGTAATTGGCAGTGTTCCCGTTTCTAATGCTTCATAACAGCGAAAGGTTTCCACATTCTGACCCCGCATCACAGGACAGAATTTGCTATTGGCCATCTGAGACAGGTACTGTCGTTCTTTGGTCGCCGTCGGATGATTCCAGCTCGGCTGTAGATTACAACTGAAGGGGACGAAAGGGACAATGGTATTCAGCTGCTCCTGTCGATTGTACCAGTTCGTACCATGAAAACTCCAAACCAAGTCACGGGCGGACCACGGTTTCATCTCGCCTGTGTACCTATGATGATAACCCAGCGGAATGGTCAGGATGTGTGGTAGCATGGGAATGTCTTTTCGAAGATAGCTGCGAATGACTGCTTTACAACAAGGGCTACTGTAAAATCCTACCTGGTCTTGGAGATATTCGTCGCTGACGTGGATTACCTTGAAGGTAATGTTGCGTTGTTGGAGGGCGACAAAAAAGGCGGCGAGTTTATCGGTATGCGGCCGTTGTACGAGGTACCATCCGCCATCCACGATTTCAGAGGTATAAATGGAGATAAATTCGATAGGCTGTTGAAACATGTCTTCAAGCCAAGACTTCTCGTAGAGGTAAAATGTAGTGTCGTTTTCAGTGAGCGGCATGTAATAGACACGCAGTGGCTCTTGGCGGGTTCGTTGGAGTGGCGGTAACTCTGGTAGTTCTACCGTGTTCATTGGCACTGTCTTTTCAGTCTTTTCAGTCTCTTGTACTGTCTTTTCACGAACAAACGGTGCTAACTCCTCCTCCGAAAAGCAGTCGGTATTGTTCCACAGGTCACTGTCAAACTTATCCTCACGATGCAAATCATTAAACTGCGACTGTACATAGGCAGGGTCTTCTTCTTGAAAACAGTAGGACAAGAGTGGATTCGTAAAATACTTGGTGAGACCGACGGAGGGATGTCCTAAGAGATGGTCACTGACCGTGAAGGATTTTGTATCTGAATGGCGAAGATGGTCCATGAGTTTCTGGGCACCTCGTCGCGTCAGAATGTAACTGTAGGCGCAGAAATGAAACACGGGAATGGCTACAGGGCTAAAGAAGGTATTGGGCTGGATAAAGGACCAGTATTCGTTGTAAGGCTCAGAGGCCAGCGGTAGCGCGGGCTTGTTCGGCGGTAAAACGCCACCCAGATACAGTAAGTCCGCGTCTTCAGGGATGTGCTGAACATACGTGGCCCATCGGTCTTGCCACCCTGGAACAAACCGCACATCATCTTCTAAGACCAAGAAGTATTGACCCGTTTCCTGTTTAGCAATCTGACTCCACACCGAGATATGACTCAGATTGCAACCAATGACGGATTTCTTCCATTGAAATTGGTTATTGACGAAGGTGTCATACACCTCTTGCGTCATCTTCAACTGTCGACCATTCACGGCGGCTTCTCTTACGACAGTGCCATCAGACAAGTAGGGCTCAGCGGCCATCAGTTTGGCCCAACGGTCAGGACGCGTGTCGAGATTAATGATGTAGGTTTTCTCTATCCCATGGAGAGCTGTCTTTGGTGGTACTGGCGTTTTTAGTACCGCAGTGTCAACTGTTACACCAAGTAATCCCAGTAGTGCACTAGACATCCTTGAAAGAAGTGCGAGTGCGGCTGCCTTCTTCTCTTCGTTAAGGAGCGGTGTGGCTGCCATGGCCTCACAGATGTCAGGACGAGCCTCCAGTTTCTTTATCACATCCACCACTGTGCTGGCCTCCGTGATACCTGACAGATTGATAAAGGAATTCGGTGTGAAGTCTTGCGTACCTCCATCTCCCCAATACAGTGGCAGACAGCCCGCCATCTTGGCATGCAACAGTTTCTCTGTCACATAGCCTGGTGCCTGTGAATTCTCAAAACTAAGCGTAAACTGATGCTCCGCAAAGAAGTGATGCTTGGAAATGTCACCACAGCCGCCACCAGGATACTTTAGAGACAGCTGACCGCCAATGTTATTAAACAGAGCACCACCACTACTCACGGGTTTGTACTGATTCACGGCTTGAAATGCCTCATTTCGCATCGGGCACACGGGATTGGTCACTACAAAGGCGCAGAATTTGGCGCGACCACTCCATGCGATAGGGTGCGGTATGGTGGCGAAATGCAGTGGTAGTCGAATGGGGTTGTCTTCACAGTGGAGGGGTAACGTCGTTTTATCAGAGAACCAGTCAATGAAGGTCATCCAGGTGGGAATCCGCATATGCGTATTATCCTCGTATTGGGCCGATGTCAGATACAGTTTGATACTCGGGTCGCTCGGTTGCTCCCAGTTCTCTGCACTGAAATATACTTTGGGGATGTGAGCGGGTACCTCTTTCCAGCGATGTGTGTAAGGACCAAAGATGAGCAAATGAGGATTCTTGACCGTACTGTAAGAAACGCCTTTGAGGCGAATGGTATGCGATGCATTACGCAGTGCATCCATGATAAAATTACAGTCATCATTGAATCCAGGCCACATGTCTTCAAAGGCAATGATGTATTCGGTGGGGACTGTGTCGGTTGATTCCGTGGTCACATTCTTATAAAACGCCCTCGCACACAGGGTGTCCCATTCCGTCGCATGGGCGGCTAGTCCAAATGCCGCCACCATGGCCTCCTGTACCTCTGTGACACGACTGTGCCACGCTGTGGGATTCGCAGTGAAGGTGGTAAAGGCCTTCACTATCTCACGCACATCATTGCCTTTGTAGAATAGTTGTGCCAGGGCAGGATGGAGATCACGGAGTACACTACTGTTATGAACGACAGGCAGTCCCATCCAGACCGCGTTCAGTAGTCCCATTCTCAAATACGTGAACCGTGCATGTGAGAATAGAATGGGGTTTGGCTCCTTAAGCCATTCGTAATAGGGTGCAGCGGGTAGCATTTCGACAGGGAGGGTGGATAGCTCTACATTGTCCGCCACATTCTCTTTGAAGAATCGGTTGTCTTTGATGTGTTCCATGTAATGGAGTTTGTAGGTGGCGTCGATGTGCTTCTTGGTGACTAGTTCGCGGATGGCAACCAAGGGGAGAATACAGGAGCTGCCGTTGGTGGTGTTCTTTTCTGCCACATGCACAGTATAGGTCTGGGATTGTGGAATAACAGTATGTGGCGCTGGCGCTGCAAGCGCATGTAGCGTAAATGCATGCTGTGCTATCGTCGGCGACCAGACAAACGGGACGCGCTTCACAGGACATGGGAACATCGTCTGAATTGACGGCAGGGTGTCCTCAGGATTAAGTATATCCCAGCACCATACTTCATGGACACCTGTCAGGTCACGCGGTACATAGGGTGCATCAATGTAGACGGTGGCTTCCATCTCGGCAAATTGGAGAAAGGTTCGTAAAAAAACAATACTGTCTTTCGCGGCATACTGTCGTGTCGCCGAGGAGAGACGTCCATCAATGTCAATCATCCAGTCCAGACCCTGTACCTGGTACAGATTGGATGTTTTGACAGTGGACAGTAGTCCTGTTTTGGGATAATCGGACCACCAGGCCGTATCTGAATTTTTATAATCGAGAAGGGTAACTTCATAGCCAAGTGTGGTGATAAGTTTGGCGAGTGTCAGTGCAGTTTGATTCAAGCCACTCTTAAAAAGCGCTTCACTAGGGCTGTAGAGAATGCCAATTTGTTTCATTGTGTGACACAGTATACTATGATATACTGTGTCGCGCTCTTTATGCTTTCTTTATGATTGAATGAGTAGGGTAATTCGTAGTGTTTCCCCTTCTCGTTGATAAGACACAATACGGTCCACGATAAAATGGGAGGTAGACCTGTGTATCGTTCCACCCACGGCAATATAGGGTCCGCCATCGGGGTCGACCGCGTGTAACTGGCCGTTGGATTGACTGATGGAGCAATATTCCACTTCACTGCAGAGGATGGTCATGAGACGGGTCTCGTTTGAATACGTGTAGGTGCGTAGGGAGCCAAAACGGCTGGTATCATTCCAGGTGAGAAGGGTCATGACTGTTGTCTTTCGTACGGAGCAGTACAATTATTCAATTTTTATTGGGTCAGGGGTCAAGTATTTTATTCCAGCGTGCTTGAACCGCAGGATGGTGCACACTGTGTTTCCACATCAACCGAGCCGCGTGTGTTTTATAAATGTTCAGATTCTCACTGTGACGGGTCAGTGCATTGTACATGGTGTTCACGGCTTGCTGCCATTGGTCAATCGAATAATAATAACCATACTCGGACCATCCCTCCGAATTATGCAGTATCGGATAATGACAGTACAGTAGCTCCAGTGTCATATAATTGTAATCATTGTTCCACTGATGCGTAATAAAACAGGCCGATCGATGCTCCTGCAGAATGGTATGAATCTTCTTCCGTCCATACAATACGATGCGATTGTCCCTGTACAGTGCGAGGGAGGGAAGGAAGTTGTTCCGTGCATTTGAAGAAATATTGAGGCGGTCGCCATTGATGACATGGACCTTCCCTCGCCATGCTGGATGCTGTTTGGCAAAGGCCTCGATAAGCAGGAGGGAATAGAAGGAGCATTTCTGAAATGAAATGTTGGGATCCATCATCACGAAATCCTGGGTCTGCCACCCGTGGCTCGGTGGCTGCCATTCCATCTGCTCTTTCTGGCCATACTGGGTTAGAAAACAGGAGTCCCAGACATAGGGGACCACACGACTATTGTCCATGCTGGTTCGATTGATAATGGCGGCATAATCAACATGCTGGTAGTAATGGGGGCTGGTCCAGATTTCATCGATTTCACCTACCAGGTGATGATTGAAAAACATATTTTGATAACACTGTACTGTCTCCACATCAATATTGAGGATGTTCCCCAAATACAGTTTGGCGATGGTGGCTCCAATCGAGCGAAGATACTGTCGTGTGGGTGCATCGATGCTCATCCCCACTTCGATAAAGGCCCGAATAGGAATGGGATGGTGGATGATATCGTGAGCGGTGATAACACGATAGGACCGAATAAACTGCTTCTTTTCTGAGCCATTGTTGTTATTGGATTGTAAGAGATAGCATCGATAGCCGAGGCTTTCAAACAAGTGATAGAGTACGACGATGTTCTGGGTCAGTCCGTTGATAAACAGTGTTTCGTCATTGACATCATTGGTGGCCAGAATAATGGCCTTTCGGTCAAGCGGCAGTGCGAGTGACGTAGCAACTGTCTCTTGTTCATGGTGCTCCGCTTGGTGCTCCGCTTTTAACAGAATGGTATTGCCTGGTAGGTATTCTTTTGATATTGTGTTTGTTCTAGTTTCAGTGTCCATTTGTGTATTACTGTGTAGTATTCTAGCGAGCTTTATATTGCAGCATAATAGATGGCTGTCTTCTCTACGTTTCCTAGTACGTATTCGATTCCGCCTGCCACCTTTTTTAATATGCAGGGCTTGAGCAACTGGCTCAACAATCATCCGAGCTACAAACAATATTACATCAACAATCCTACGCATTTCCCTTATCTCTACCAAATAAACTCTACCCTGTCTTCTCTCAATTATGTGGTGGACAATGTACCGTTGGGTCCACTGGTCACTACATTGTCACAGCATCAGTGTATGCAATATACACAGCAGTTGCAGTTATTTCAAAAGGTCTATGCCTTTAATTCAAATGCCTATGTCAATTACAGTATGACGGGAGTCAGTCCTATTTATTACAGTTACAAATCCTATCAGGAAATGATGCAGTACAAGTCGGCAGTGGGGCTGGTCAATAAACTGTAT